>Ga0079306_1000778_pt1 | contig 25570 bp, 20 predicted proteins | sample Methanotroph_Enr_FD_79181 | JGI IMG/M metagenome (GOLD analysis project Ga0079306, IMG submission 79181) | Enriched soil microbial communities from Old Woman Creek wetland in Ohio, USA - Methanotroph_Enrichment_5 | ecosystem: Environmental > Terrestrial > Soil > Wetlands | place: USA: Ohio...
CCTGTCGTTGATAAATGGACATTCTCGACGAACGGTGTAACAATAAACGGCTATTATGGCATCCCGATTATCGGCTTTGGTCCCGGCAACGAGGTTTTTGCCCATGCTCCCAACGAAAAAGTCCCCATCGATCACCTCGAAACTGCAGCCGCTTTTTACGCAGCATATGCTTTCCTGATCTGAAAAACTGAACCAGGTGAAAATATCACAATTTCATCCAATTAACCACGAGCTGCTTTCTACTCTTTATTTTCCATTAACTTTCATTACATCAAACTGCCAATGAAGTCATTTATTCAAACAATTGAAGAACTTAAAAAACTGAATTCCAACTTATTCGCCAACGATTTCCTGTTAACCTGGGATAAAACGGAGGATGAACTCAAACAAACTCTACTGGTTGCGGAAGCCTTGAAATACCTGCGCGATCATAACATTTCAACAAGGTGTTTTGATTCGGGACTGGCTGTTTCCAACTTCAGGGATAATTCCACGCGTACTCGGTTCTCGTTTGCATCGGCATGTAACCTGCTTGGACTCGAAGTGCAGGATCTCGACGAGAGTACTTCGCAGATTGCCCATGGCGAAACTGTTCGCGAAACGGCTAATATGATCAGTTTCCTTACGGATATCATCGGAATTCGTGACGATATGTTCCTGGGTGAAGGGCACACCTATATGCAGGAAGTCGGCAATGCTTTGGATGATGGATTTCAGAACGGCGTTTTGCCGCAACGGCCAGGAATCGTTAACCTGCAATGCGATATCGATCATCCAACACAAGCTATGGCCGACCTGATGCATTTGGCCAATTATTATGGCGGTCTCGAAAACCTGAAAGGAAAGAAAATTGCTATGACCTGGGCATATTCGCCAAGTTACGGCAAGCCATTATCGGTTCCACAAGGCATTATCGGCCTGATGACCCGTTTTGGAATGGAAGTGGATCTGGCTTATCCCGAAGGATACAACCTTATTGATAACGTTGTGGACCTGGCAGGGAAAAATGCCGCTGCTTCCGGCGGGAAATTCAGGGTTGTAAACAACATGGACGAAGCTTTCCGTGATGCAGATATTGTATATCCCAAAAGCTGGGCTCCTTTCTCCGTGATGCAACGGCGTACCCCGTTGTTGAAAAGCAACGACAAGGACGGACTTAAAGCCCTCGAACAGGAATGCCTGGCCAACAATGCCCGATTCAAAAACTGGGAATGCACTGAGGATAAGATGAAACTGACTAAAGGGGGCAAAGCATTGTACATGCATTGTTTACCCGCTGATATTTCGGGCGTTTCCTGTAAAGAAGGAGAAGTTCAGGGCAGCGTATTCGAACGCTACCGCATCGAAACGTATAAAGAGGCCGGTTACAAACCGTATATCATCGCAGCCATGATCATGAATAACAAATTTAAAGATGCTGCCGGTATATTGAATACGTTAAATGAAAGAGGATTGAAACGGATTTTTGAATAAGATTTCTAATAACTTGTATCATCCAGCCTGACTTTCCCCCTGAATGTTTTGTACACAAACAGGGTATAAAAACCTACCAGCGGAGCACCAATCAATACGATAATAAGCATGGTTTGTAATGCTTTTACCGATGAGGCTGCATTATAAACAGTAATATTGTATGCGGGACTGATGGTTGACAACAGTAATACCGGGTATAATTCAAGAGCAACAAGGATCAGCAATAAACTCATCGTAAGCGATGAGAACATAAAAGCCTGGCGGTATTTACTTTTGCTTACCAGCCTGGGAATATTGGCGATGCTGAGAAATGCCAGCAAGGGTACAATGAAAAGCACGGGATTACTGAGCAAATGATCCGAAAGATGAGGGATAAACAGGAGGGTATACCCGGTAGTAAGAATATATATGGCTATAAAAATCAGGATGGCTCGCTTGAGAAGTGTGGTAACTTTAATGAATAACTTTCCCTCTGTTTTCATAGCAAGGTAGATGGCACCATGAACCATGAATAACGCCAGTGATGTAAATCCAACCATAATAGCATATGGGTTCAGAAATTGAAGCCAGGAGCCCTGGTATTCAAAATCTTTACCAATGGCAATGCCCTGGAGTATGTTTCCAAGTACAATCCCCAGGAGGAAAGCAAGCAATGCGCTCGAAATGCTGTAGCATACATCCCAAAGTTTACGCCACCACAACATGGGTTCCTTTGAGCGAAACTCAATGGAAATCGCCCTGAAGATCAGGGATGCCAGGAAAAGCATAAACGGAATATACATGGCAGAGAAAAGGCTTGCGTATAATATGGGAAAACCGGCAAACAGCGCACCACCACCAATAACCAGCCATACTTCATTTCCGTCCCATACCGGTCCGATCGCATTCAGGGCAATGCGACGGCTTTCTTCCGTGCGAAAAAAAAGGTGCCAGGCTCCTGCACCCAGGTCGAAGCCATCAAGAATGGCATACCCTGAAAAAAGTGCGCCTACAACCAGGAACCAGAGTGTCGGATAATCAATACCAAGAATCATTTCCATAATCACACTTTATTTAATGGGTTACCTGTGTTCGAGTACTTCGGCTATTTCACGCTGCAGCGGCCTGTCCTCTTCATCCGATTCATCATAGGGACCATGCTTGATCTTTCGGTCAAGAAGGTATAGAAACAGTGCAAACAGCAACACGTAAATAAAAGCAAACATAATGAGTGAAAAGACAATCTGGTTTGCTGCTACAGATTTTGAAAAAGCATCGGATGTCCGTAACAAACCATAAACCACCCAGGGCTGACGGCCCATCTCAGCCGAAAACCAGCCTACCTGGTTGGCAACCTGGGGTAAAAATACGGCAAAAACAAAAATCCAGAGCAACCAGCGGTGATGAAAGAGTTTTTTACGCCACCAGATCCAACAGGCCACTAGGGTAAGTCCAATCATAGCCATTCCGAAAGCAATCATAATATGATAGAACTGGAAAACTGCATTTACCTGCGGCACTTGTTCATCGACCGGAAAATAATTTATTCCCTTTAACGGCTTGGTAAAGTCAAAGCTAGTAAGGAAACTTAAGCCTCCCGGGATTTTAGGGCCGGTTACTTTTTGGTGTTCTTTGTCCACCCATCCGAAAAGATACATATCGGCAACGGCAAGAGTATCAAAATGTCCTTCAAAGGCGGCTAGTTTGGCTGGTTGATTTACAGAAACTCCTACGGCTGCTTTGTGCCCTGTTAACAGTTGGGAGAATGAAAAAACGGCAGCTACCACCAGTGCAATTTTGAATGCTTTCTGTGAAAGTTCCGTGTACCGGTTGCGGATAAGGTAATATGCATGCACGCTTAACACCAGGAATGCACCCGAGAGGATCGCACCCACCCATACATGCAAGAGCCTGTCAACACTCGAGGGATTAAAAACCATGGCCCAGAAATCAGTAATTTCGGCCCGGGCTGCCATTCCTGTTCCTACAATATGATACCCGGCAGGCGTTTGCTGCCAGCTGTTGGCTACAACAATCCAAACGGCCGAAAACATGGATCCCAGCCAAACACCCAAGGTAGCAAAGAAGTGAACCGACTTGCTCACGCGATTCCATCCAAACAACAATATTCCAAGGAACCCGCTTTCGAGGGCAAAGGCAAAAATGCCTTCTGCTGCCAGGGCGCTACCAAAGACATCACCAACATATTTTGAATAGGTTGCCCAGTTAGTTCCGAATTCGAATTCCATAACAATTCCGGTGGCAACGCCGATTCCAAATGTCAGCGCAAAAATACGCGTCCAGAAACGCGCCATTTTTTCATATATCATATTGCCGGTCTTCAGGTAAAGGCCCTCCATGATCACCATGATGAGCCCCAGCCCGATACTTAGCGGAGGATAGATATAATGAAATGCGATGGTGAATGCAAACTGAATCCGTGCTAAAATTTCAACTTCCATCATAAAGGTTAATTCAAGGGTTAGTTTTATTCGTTCGGGAAATTAATATTCTTAAGATCATGTGGGTTTCAGCAGATAAAGTTACAAGGAAATTGGATTAAATAATAATCTCATTGAAAATGTAAAAGGCTTGTCAAGGGTAAATTATAAATAACCGCTCAACAAGTAGAAAGTTTATTGGAAAAATACAATGATCCGGTCCCGGAAATAATTATCGCCGGATTGTTTCGGATATTAGCGAACCGTATTTATAACCGGAAACGCAGCATTATTGTTTTTTTTAACAAGTCAATTACCAGCTCACTATCTTATACTTTCAAATGCCCAGCCATTTCCTTTAAAATAAACCACCTCATCGATTCCGGCTTCTTTTAAAAGCGAAAACCCATATTCAAATTCCCCGTCCAGTTCATGGGGTTTATGAGCATCGGAGTTTACCATTACAGGGATCCTCAGTTGCCTTATCTGTTTTAAGATTCCGGGACCCGGGAAAGTGGTTTCCGACCGTTGTTTATAAATACCGCGGGTATTCACCTCCACGATAATATCGCGATCCTGGATGAGAGAGAGTGTTTCGCTGACCAGGTCTGTGTACCAGGATTCATCTTCTTTAAAAAAGCGGACACGGTTATGCATCTTTATCTTATCGATATGGCCGATAATATCTAAATGCTGGGTTTCGATCATTTCGTTGAGCTGATTATAATACGTGGTAACCGCTTTGCGGATATCGCCTCCGAACAATTCATACAATCCCTTATCGTAGGTTCTGTAATCGGGCCCATCAGTAAACCAGAGTTCATCATGGCTCTCAGGTCTTACCAGGTGTACTGAACCAATCAGGTAGTCCATCTTATACTCAGCTTTTACTTTTGAAAAATTTTCGGATATGCCTGGGATATAATCCATTTCCATACCCGAATAAACGGCAATCTGCCCCGAATATGCCTTTTTCAGGGTATTCATAAGTTCGATATATTCTTCTTTATTTTCTTTTTTGAAAGAAAAAGTGTTCCCGAAAGGCAAAGGCGAATGCTCGGTAAACCCTAACAGGTTAAATCCTTTTTCAATGGCGGCTACAATGTATTCCTCAGGCTGCGACGAACCGTCGGAGTATAAACTGTGGGTGTGGTGATTGGTAAGCATAGGGAATATGGGATGTGCGATGTTGGATGTGCGATGTCAGATGTGCGATGTCGGATTTGGTTCTTGAAATTTGAGTCTTGGAATTTCTACATCAGAAGTTACTTACTTGAAACAATCTTATAAACCTTATCATTTCGACGAACGGCACGCGAAACCGGGAACGTCGGATTATCTCCCTTTACTGCAATCTCGCATGGCTGCTCATTTTTAACCAATCCTATAACATTTGCTTCATAAACGCCGGTGGTTGGCCCTATAATTTCTATTGTATCACCGTTCGAAATATCATGTGAATCCATGCGAACGTGTGCAATGCCAAGTTTGCCGAAATAATTGGCAATCATGCCTATGTAAATTTTCTTTGTAGTAGCGAGTGATCCATGCACCGGCGACCACTCACCCAATTTGCGACCCATGTAATACCCTTCCCAGAAGCCACGGTTATAAACCGTAGCCAGTTCTTTATTCCAGCGTTCCACATTTTGGGAGGTATATTCGCCTTTGAAATAGGCACTCACGGCTTCACTGTAACAACGGGAAACAGTTTTCACGTATTCGGGTGAGCGGCCGCGGCCTTCAATTTTAAGCACCGTAACCCCTGCATCCAGTATTTTGTCGAGTAACTGGATCGTTTTCAGATCCTTGGGCGACATGATATATTCGTTATCAATTTCCAGTTCGGTATCGCTTTCCTTATCTTTAACGATATATGAGCGACGGCAGTCCTGAAGACAGGCGCCCCGGTTAGCCGAAGTATTATGGTTATGCAGGCTCAGGTAACATTTGCCGCTCACAGCCATGCACAGTGCGCCATGAACAAAAATCTCGATCTTAATCAGCTCGCCTTTCGGTCCGCGAATATCCTGCTCCCTGATCTGGCGGGTAATGGCAGCAACCATATCGAGTGTAAGTTCGCGGGCAGTAACCATTACATCGGCATAGCGCGAATAAAATTTCACAGCCGAAATATTGGTAATATTGCATTGCGTTGAAATATGAATTTCGACGCCTTGCTCTTTGGCATATTCCAGCACGGCAAGGTCGGAAGCAATAATGGCGGTTATGCCGTTGGCTTTGGCCGCATCAATGGTACGTTGAACCTCTTCAATTTCATTATCGAAAATCACCGTGTTCATGGTGAGGTAACTTTTCACTTTAAACCGCCGGCATATACGGGTGATTTTTGCCAGGTCGTCGAGCGAGAAATTCACGCTGGAACGTGCACGCATATTAAGTTTACCCACTCCGAAATACACCGAACCGGCACCGCCTTGTATAGCAGCCATCAGCGACTCGTATGAGCCGACGGGCGACATGATTTCTATTTCCTGTAACGGCATTCCCTGAATTTTGTGCAAAGGTAAGGGAATTTGAGGTGTTGAAAGAATGAGACTATAACAACCCTAAACCGGTAGTCAGGGCCTGACATCAAATGAACCCCTGGCTCATTCCTAAATCAATTCCGTTTACCGTACCGACTGGTATCCGGCTGGAACGCCTCTTTTTGAAAGGACTATCTGCCATAGCTGGTTCTTCCGGGCGCGGAAACCTCCGGCAGCGGAAAGCAAATAATATTTCCACATCCGGTAAAACCTTTCATCATAGTCTGATTTAATCTCATCCCATGAATGTTCAAAATTGTCGAACCAGCACATGAGCGTTTTATCATAATACCCGCCAAAGTTATGCCAGTCCTCCATCATAAATAAATCCTCAATGGAAGCGGCAAGTTGCTTAATGGAAGGCAGCATGGAATTGGGGAAAATGTACTTTTCAGTCCATGGATCCGTTGCCACTGTCGATTTATTTTCACCGATAGTCTGAAGCAGAAATAGTCCGTCCTCTTTCAGGGAGTTATGTATAATTTTCATATACGTCATGTAATTCTTGTACCCGACATGTTCTATCATGCCAACGGAAACCACACGGTCGAAGAGTTTTTTTTCAGCGGGATGAACCTCGGTATTTAATGTTCTATAATCCTGTAGTCTGATATCCACATTCAATCCTTTGCAAAGTTCCATCCCGAGGGCAACCTGTTCCTTCGAAACTGTAATTCCAACCACTTCCACATCATATTTCTCAGCTGCATACCTGCAAAAGCTTCCCCAACCGCAACCCACATCCAAAACTCTCATTCCCGGTTTTAAATATAGTTTCCTGCAGATCAAATCGAGTTTTGCTTCCTGAGCGTCATCCAGGTTCTGTGCATCTTTCCAATAGGCACAGGAATACACCATGCGTTTATCCAGCATTTTTTGGAACAGCGTATTCCCCAGGTCGTAATGCTTTTCCCCGATTTCGAATGCTTTCGAACGCTTCCCGGAATTTAAAATCAGTGCACTCGCGATATAAGGCAATAATTTCCAGGCTTTAACTTTCTTATCCAGGGAAGCATTTAGTACGTGATAAATAAACTCATCCAGTTTTTTCACTTCCCACCAGCCATCCATATACGATTCGCCAAGCCCCAGGGATCCTGTTTGAAGCACCCGTTTATAAAAATCAGGATTCTTTACCTGGATATCAATATCACCAGGGCCATTCAATTCGATACCTGCCGAAAGAAGCAGGGGTTTTAATACCTCTTCGAGCTTGCTCATAATCTGCCAAATTAAAATATTTAACAATCGATTAAGTGAAATTGCCGTATTTAAAACTTAATACAAATTTACTAAGGAAATATAAAAATTGAACCTCTGAAATGCTGTTTTAGAGAATAATATCATTAAAATTTGACATAGCCTTTTTACCTCTTAACTAGTAGGTAGCTGATTCAGGAAATGGTATGTATCCCGGCAAATGCCCCTTCTTTCCCTTAATGATAAGCTAAATTTTAATCTTACACCTGAATGTTTGAGAAACAAGTGAAACAGGATCAAAATAAAAAGCCCCTGTTTTTATTATTAAACAGTGGCTTTGTATAAATTAGGAGTAGTTGTTGTTATTTGCTACGACTTTTATGTCAATTCAGGTGTGCAAAAAAATCATATCGAAACCTTCAGGCTCAATTCCTTTAACTGCTCGTCAGAAATTCGGGAAGGAGAATCAATCATCACATCGCGGGCGGCATTGTTTTTGGGAAAGGCGATATAATCGCGGATGGATTCGCTGCCACCGAATAAGGAACACAACCGGTCGAAACCGAATGCAATGCCTCCGTGTGGTGGTGCACCAAATTCAAAGGCATTCATCAGGAAACCAAACTGGGCCTGAGCATCTTCCTCACTGAAACCAAGCAATTGCAACATTTTATGCTGCAGAGGTTTGTTATGAATACGAATTGATCCGCCTCCGACTTCCACACCATTGATAACCATATCGTATGCATTGGCACGAACGGCTCCCGGATCGGTATCCAGCAGGGCAATATCTTCAGGCTTAGGTGAAGTAAACGGATGGTGCATGGCATAAAAACGCTGCGACTCATCATTCCATTCGAGCAAAGGGAAATCATATACCCAAAGCGGAGCAAAGGTTTCGGGATTGCGTAAGCCCAGACGGTTACCCATTTCGAGGCGGAGTTCATTCAAAGCTTTGCGGGTTTTATCAGCTTTCCCGGCTAAAACAAGCATCAGGTCACCCGGTTTGGCACTTAGTGCTTCGGCCCATTTTTTCAAATCTTCGGGAGAATAGAATTTATCCACTGATGATTTCAACGTTCCGTCAGCGGCATAGCGGACATAAATCAAACCGCCGGCACCGATCTGGGGTTTTTTCACATAATCGGTCAGTTCGTCAAGTTGCTTGCGGGTATATTCAGAACAGCCTTCGGCATTGATACCAACAACCAATTCGGCATCGTCGAACACTTTGAAGTCTTTGCCTTTGACAAGATCATTCAGTTCAGCGAATTTCATTCCGAAGCGGATATCGGGTTTATCGCTGCCATATTGTTTCATGGCATCGGCCCATGTCATTCGGGGCAGTTTTACTACGTTAACATTCTTCACTGTTTTGAAAAGATGGACTACAAGTCCTTCAAAAGTGTCGAAAATATCTTCCTGGGTAACAAATGACATTTCACAGTCGATCTGTGTAAATTCAGGCTGGCGGTCGGCACGCAGGTCCTCGTCGCGAAAGCATTTTACTATTTGAAAATAACGGTCGAAGCCGGCAACCATCAATAATTGTTTAAAAGTTTGCGGCGACTGCGGAAGCGCATAAAATTCGCCCGGGTTCACACGTGAAGGTACCACGTAGTCGCGTGCGCCTTCAGGTGTGCTTTTTATTAAAACGGGAGTTTCCACTTCAATAAAGTTGAGACTGTCCATATAATTGCGGGTCTGGAATGCCAGGCGGTGACGCAGTTCCATATTCCTTTTCACCGTGTTGCGACGGAGGTCGAGGTAACGGTATTTCATGCGAAGTTCATCGCCTCCGTCGGTATTGTCTTCAATGGTAAAAGGCGGAGTCTTCGACTCGTTGAGGATATCAAGTTTTTCGACCGTGATTTCAATATCGCCGGTCAGCATTTTAGCGTTCTTGTTGCTGCGTTCCGAAACCATTCCGGATACAAGGACAACAAATTCACGGCCAAGCTTGCGGGCCTGATCACATAAAGCAGCATGGGTTTCCATGTTGAATACCAGCTGTGTCACCCCATACCGGTCGCGAAGGTCTATAAAAGTCATTCCACCCAGGTCGCGTGAGCGCTGAACCCAGCCTGCAAGTGTAACATTCATGCCCGCATGGGCCATATTCAGTTCTCCACAAGTATGTGTGCGAATCATAATTCTGTGATTTTAAAGGCTGCAAAAGTAGCAATTTTTTAGGAGACAACGTTTCCGAAGTAAAAGCTTCGGGATAACAACTCATTTATAAACGCTGCGGATGAAGGAAATACAAGAAGGAATCCGCAGGACACAAGTAAATACCTTGTTTTCCCGATACTTCTCACTGATTAAATAAGTTGTCGAAATGTATCATAAGGCCCGAAGTATTATTATAAATATAACAATATTTTCACAAAAAGCGTTAAAACCAATGAAGGCATGCGCAAAAGCACTTGATTTTGCCCCTCAAATTCATTACCTTTGCACACTTTTTCCGAAACTAATAGAAATCCCGATATATGAAACTCTCACAATTCAGGTATCATCTGCCGAATGAATTGATTGCCCTCCACCCGGTTGAAAACCGGGATGAATCCCGATTGATGGTGCTCAATCGTAAAACACAAACCATTGAACATAAAAACTTTAAGGATATACTCAATTATTATGGGGACGGTGATGTTTTTATCCTGAATAACACCAAGGTTTTCCCTGCACTTTTGTTGGGTGAAAAAGAAAAAACCGGCGCTAAAATAACCGTTTTCCTTTTACGAGAACTCAACAGTGAAGCCCGTTTGTGGGATGTACTTGTTGATCCTGCCCGAAAAATACGCATCGGCAATAAATTGTATTTCGGTGAAGACGATTCATTGGTTGCTGAAGTAATTGATAACACCACTTCCCGCGGACGCACGCTGCGTTTCCTCTTCGACGGTCCGTACAGCGAATTTAAACGCACTATCGAATCCCTGGGCCGCACGCCGCTTCCTGAAGAATTGCAGCGCCTGCGCGATATCGAACCTGACGATAAAGAGCGGTACCAGACTATTTATGCAAAAAATGAAGGAGCGGTAGCCGTTCCGTCAGCCGGACTTCATTTCAGCCGCGAACTGATGAAACGCCTCGAACTCCAGGGTGTCAATTTTGCGGAAGTAACCCTGCATGCCGGACTTGGTAATTTCAGGGCTATCGATGTGGAAGACCTTACCAAGTATAAAATGGATTCGGAAGAATTGCTTATTGAAGACGAGCAGGCTCAGATTGTGAACCGTTCCATTGAGTCGCGCAGAAAAGTGTGCGTTGTTGGTACCACCACCATGAAAGCTGTTGAATCGTCGGTTACCATTTCCGGTCAGCTCAAGCCATACAGCGGATGGAGCAATAAGTTTATTTTTCCTCCTTACGATTTCAGCATAGCTTCGAGTATGATCACTAATTTCCATCTGCCGCAATCACCTATGATGATGATGGTAGCAGCCTTTGCCGGATATGACCTGCTGATGAAAGCGTATAAAGAAGCTGTAGCTCAGAAATACCGGTTCTTCACTTATGGTGATGCGATGTTGATTCTGTAACCGTCAAAACTCAATTTTCGAAATTATTTAAATCCCTTCGGTAGAGGGGATTTTTTTTTGACCTTTGCTGAAAAGAATTTTCAATTATCATTTAATGTCTGTGCTTTTTCAGAATAACAACGAAAAAGTAAACAGCTATGAATGACAACACTAAAAAGCAAGATCTGGAAGAGCGTCTGATACAGTTTTCCCAGCTTGTTATGGAAATTGTTGAAAAATTGACTGAGACAAGGAGTGGTAACCATATTGCCTGACAATTGCGTCGTTTGGGCACCTCACCAGCAATGAATTTTGGTGAAGCTCAGGTTGCTGAATCCTAATGACATTATTCACAAAATGAAAATCTGCCATAAAGAACTTAAGAAATCTTAAATTGTACTTCAGATAATTTAAAGAAAGTCTTTGATAACGGATTTCCCAAATCTTGATTTATGGAACTGTGAATGCAAAAATTTAATTGCAATTTTCCTGAGAAGTATTGACACTGCAAACCTGAATTCAAGGAAATGAAAAACTAGGAGCATAGAATTAAGAATATTTAAGTAAATAAATACCGACAATGGAATCGATTCGTAAAATATACAAAACCGGCCTCGGCCCCTCGAGCAGCCACACCATGGGGCCGCGCTTTGCTGCAGAGAAGTTCCGACTCAAGAACGAACCGGCTACCCAGATCCGGATTACGCTCTATGGAAGCCTGGCCGCCACCGGCAAGGGCCATCTTACCGATAAAGTGCTGAGGGAATCGTTTCCTGAAGATAAGGTTAAGATTATCTGGGAAAAAGACACTGTACTTCCACAGCATCCTAACGGGATGAAATTTGAAGCCCTGGATGATAAAGGAATATTGCTTGATGAATGGACTGTTTTCAGTGTTGGTGGAGGAGATATAGAAGATGAAGAAATAAAATCACAGAAAATCTCCGTTTACCCACATACCAAAATGACCGATATCCTGAAATGGTGCCGGCAGAATGGCCGTACGCTGTGGGAATACGTTGAAATACACGAAGGGGAAGGCATCTGGGAGTTCCTTGACGAAGTATGGAAAGTTATGAAGGAATCCATCGTGCGCGGACTGGAGCACGAAGGTGTTTTACCCGGAATACTGCAACTGCCGCGAAAAGCTTCTTCTTACTATATTAAAGCTAAAAGTTCGGCCGGGACTTTGCAAAAGAGGGCAATGGTATTTGCTTATGCACTGGCAGTTTCGGAAGAAAATGCAGGTGGCGGAACAATCGTGACTGCTCCAACCTGTGGTTCGTGTGGCGTAGTGCCGGCCGTATTATACCATGTTCAAAATACCTATGCTTTTTCGGATGTCAAAATACTGCGGGCTCTTGCAACTGCAGCACTGATAGGCAACCTGGTAAAAGAAAATGCATCTATCTCAGGCGCCCAGGTTGGATGCCAGGGAGAGGTCGGCACGGCCTGCTCCATGGCTGCAGCAGGAGCAGCACAACTTTTCGGGGCTACGCCTTCGCAGGTAGAATATGCTGCCGAAATGGGCCTGGAACATCACCTGGGACTTACCTGCGACCCGGTTGCGGGGCTGGTGCAGATTCCCTGCATCGAACGCAATGCCATTGGAGCCGGACGCGCCATGGATGCCAGTGCGTATGCCTTGCTATCGGATGGGCAACATCGTGTAAGCTTCGATAAAACCTGCCTTGCCATGAACCAAACCGGTCACGATCTGCCCAATATCTACAAAGAAACTTCTGAGGGTGGTTTGGCGTTATTCATGAAATAGGAATCTGGAAACCTTAGTATGGACCGGAGGTTATACTTCCGAACGAAAAGAATAGATTGTTACCCAAACCGCTTACCTATTCAGCTTAAAAACAAACCGCCTAAAAGCCTAAAAGCCAATGGAAAAATTCGCCATCATAGTCGCAGGAGGAACCGGAACCCGTATGCAGGGCGATGTTCCCAAACAATTTATGTTGCTCAACGGGAAACCAATTATACACTATTCCATTGAGGCTTTCTATTCATATGATCCCTCTGTTCAGATTATTCTTGTTCTTCACCCCGAATTCAATACGTATTGGCAGCAATTATGCCTTGACTTTAAGATAGATATTCCCCACACGGTTGCCACCGGAGGAAAGACCCGTTTTGATTCAGTAAAAAACGGGCTTGAACGAATAGATAATGATGGACTAGTGGCAATTCATGATGCTGCCCGCCCCGTAATAAGTGCTGAATTTATCAGACATAATTTCTCGGAAGCCACGATACACGGCTCCGCGATGCCCGGAGTAGCTTTAAATGATACAATTAGGATGATCGATGGCGATACTTCGCATCAGCTTGACCGTACATTTTTAAGGGCCATGCAAACACCGCAGGTGTATAAAGTCTCTGAAATAAAACGGGCATATACACAACCCTACCATCCTTTGTTTACCGATGATGCTTCGGTAATGCAAGCTGCAGGATTCCCGCTGCATCTAACGCAGGGCAGAGCTGATAATATTAAAATAACCAATCCTCAGGATATTGCTTTGGCAGAGTTTATGTTAAAATAATACCCCTCAGGCAGTCAGACACTAAGAATCACTGCGTATTTGTTATGAAATATACTATTTATTACAGAATTTATTTGTGAAAATTCGAGGAAAAATTCCTTCCTTTCCACTCAAACCTGCCGATATTTCCTGCAATCCCGATTATGAGTGTATAAAATCCATTAAGCAATTCCATCAATGGAAATAACCACATCAATGCTGATTTTTTTTGAAAAAGACTGTAACTGAGCATCAACGGTACATCAAGCACTAGTTTTATGAGGTATAAAACCAGGAAGTACCCCATATATCCCGGGATAAATAACGCTGAAAAAGCAGCAGCCACCAGGCATATATTCGTCAGAAAAACTATAATGGATGACGCAGCGAGCAGCGGATCAGGATATCCACGAGTTTTCGAAACCCAGCGTAAGCGTTGCTGGATAAATGGCTTTACACCCTTTGTTGCAGGCGTATTTACAATGGCGTCATCCGAACGTAAAAACCGGATTGCTTCAGGCCCGAATTTTTTGTTTATACTAATCATCAGGAACATATCATCGCCTGATGGATATTGCAGATTGCCAGTAAAACCTCCGCAGGTTTCGTAAGCTTGGCGGGTGAATGCCATATTTGCCCCATTTGCAAGCAAAGGGTATCCTGCATTGCAGGAACCGGCAGCCGACGCTATAAGGCTTGTAAATTCCAGCGACTGAAGTTTGCCGAAAAAACTTCCGCCCTCCGTCATACGTACAGGAGCAAGGATCATTTGCGGTTTGTTTTTTTTATAGAAGGACGACAGTGAAGAAATCCATTTATTGCCAGCAGTACAATCAGCATCTGTTATAACAATCAGTTCACCTGATGAAACTTTGATACCCAGGTCGATAGCCGCTTTTTTACCGGAACCGTTTTTAACATCCAGGACAACAAGTTTGAGATTTTGTGCTTCTTTTTTACCGGCAATAACATCTTCAGCCAACCGGGTGGTTTGGTCATCGGATTGATCATCAACAATAATTATTTCGTACAACTCAGCAGGATAATCCTGCAGCAGGAGGCTATGTAGCAACGCTCCGATATTCGCGGCTTCATTTCGTACAGCAACAACAACACTTATTTTAACACCAGGTAATTGTCGGGTTATTTCAAAGTCTCTCAACTTCCACCAGCCAATTGATATAGTAACTATAAGTACAGCATAGCCAATATACAGCATGATCGAAAAAAGAAAGAATATCATCGCCTGAAAAATTTTAACCTGAACACAACCAACACACCAGCTAACGATGGAAAAGCAATATTTATAAACCAGATCAAGGTGGATGCTGAAACAACGGCCAGTGTTGCTTTTGCATCCAAGCCATTGGCACCGGTGATGAATCCGAAAAGAAATACAGATACGGAACCGCGCACGCCGAGTTCTGTAAGAATCCCCGTAGGAATGGCCGCCAGAACCAGGAATATGACCGGAATTGCCAGCATACACTGCGCAATTGTAAAACTCAGATCCATCAATCGTATTGCCAGGTAAAACTGTGTCGAGAATACAAGGTAGCGGAGTGAACTAAATAAACCAGTTTTCAGCAACAGTCGTTTCGGACAATCTGCAATGGCATCAATACTGTTTTTGATCCTTTCGGAATATTTTGCTGGTATTAGGATCGACACGCGGTGAAGTACCGAAATATTGAAATAGATAAAAATCAATACCAGCGAAACTATTGCCAGCGTAAGCGAAAATCCCCTTACAAGCCATGTAATATCAAACAATATGGGAGGCAGGTATTTCGGGGCAAAAAGGATATATGCAACTGTTCCTGCAATTATGGTTACCAGCAGCTGGCTGAAACTGCCGACTATGGTAAGCAGAATGGCTTTTAGCGGATCCGTTTTTTTTAATATAAAAACCCTGCCCATGAACTCTCCTACCCTGTTGGGAGTAAAAACACTTACCGCAAGCCCGCCAAGTACGGCCTGGTACGCCCTTTTAAAGCTTACTTTTTCTGACCGGCTGATAAGCGATCTCCATTTCAGAGATTCAATTCCCCAGTTAACAAACATAAGCAGTACAATCGCTGCAGTTAAATAAATTACATTGCTACCTTTGATGACAGATTCAAAAAACGTGTTTATCTGCCTGGCCGGAAGCGAAAAAATACGGTAAAATATGTACGATAAGGAAAGAATGGCAATAACAAGCCGTGCGGCAATATCCAGTGTTTTTCGTACTTTTGGCGTAAGTATCACGATCAGGGATTAGGGTTTTGGATTCAGGAAATTAGGGTTAAACCAGGTACAGATAACCGAAATATACCGGACTCCCAACATCCGGCAACTTTCCCTGCCGAAGGTACACGGACCCTGGCTCCAGGAACTTCAAAATAAAAGTTTACATACATAACTAACATAACTTTTACAATACTTTGGCAAGCGAACGCATTATTTTAGGCATCGATCCCGGAACCAATATCATGGGGTTCGGCTTAATTGTGGATAAAGGTAAGAAAATTGAGCTGATTGCACTCGATGTGATAAAACTTGACCACCTGGATACCCACCCACTGAAGCTGAAAAGTATTTTTGAAAAAGTACTTGGGCTCATAGACCATTACCATCCTGACGAGGTAGCACTGGAAGCACCGTTTTTCGGTAAAAATGTGCAAAGCATGCTCAAACTGGGCCGTGCCCAGGGCGTAGCCATGGCAGCAGCTTTATATCGGGATATTCCTATTTTTGAATATTCACCGCGAAAGGTAAAGCAATCCATCACCGGGCATGGGAATGCATCTAAGGAGCAGGTTTCGGCCATGATGAACCGGCTGCTTGTAATCACCGAACAACCCAAGTACTTCGATGCAACCGATGCTGTGGCTGTGGCTTGCTGTCATTATTTCCAGCGTTCGCCGGGCGAAACCACAAAAAGCTATACAGGATGGGGAGCGTTTATAAGTAATAATCCGGATAGGGTGAAATAAAGAATTTCAATGTCGGATGTCGGATTGTGGATGTCGGATTTACAGATTGATCAACACTAAATGAAAAATTTTAAGTAAAAGAAGCCTACATCAGTTTCTGATAAGCCTGCCACCAACGGTCGGGGATTTCGTCCTGGAGAGCGGTCTGGTAATCTGCAGCAGAACAAGGAACTATATAGTGCCGGAGGTACTTTTCGCGAATATTATCCGAACATTTTATTTCCATCCACCAACGTTCGGTGGGTTTGCTTTTATAAAAAACTATTCCATCGTCAAAATCGGTAACCTGCACCGTGTAGCGGATATAATTTTCAGCTCCGGATGACGGATGGTCGTCCTGGCGGTGATAAAATCCATCAATAAAATACCAGATCATCTGTGCCAGCAGATGGGCTGTCTGCCCGTTGCGGTCGAGGGCGGGATTCATTTCGAAAAATCCGGCGGAAGTGATCTTGTCGCTCATCCCGGCGTATCGTACCATCTGGCATGCTTCCTCACCATAAAAACCATTCGGCGTGGCATTAGCATTACCCGGAGCATCACTTTGCCGGATGGCCGACATATCGAACGAGAACAAATCGGCATTCCTTACCAGCGGCTCTACCTGGGTAATATCGGTATGCAACACACCCAGCCGGTAAATATCGAAAAACAGGTTACGCATCAGGTCGATAGCTCCCTGCTCGACAAAATAGGTCTGGTAACCGATGTTGGTGTAATTGAATAAATAGTTTGGTTTATGCAGGATAATCTGACTGAGATACGAACGGGAATTAAGCTGATCTTCACTTTCACCCAGATCGAACATATTATCGACAGCTGCAATATTTATAATGTTTTTTCGGTTTTTGTATGCCCGGTACATGGCATAAGTTAAATCCTGTCCTCCGCCAATTATTACAGGAACAATATTGAGTTCGAGCAGCGCCTCCACTACAGCCGTTAGAGCAAAATAGGTGTCTTCAACCGTGTCGCCACGCATAATATCGCCCAGGTCGGCTACGCGTGTTTTGTAATCCCCCGGCAAAAGCCGGTACAGGTATTCGCGCACACTTAACGAAGCCATGCTGCAACCCTGATTATCAACAGCATTACGATCCTCATCAACACCCAAAATTGCAAGATCAATTTCGGTGAGGTCCGGAAAACCATTCTCGGCAGTATGCGTTATAAAAACTTCTCCTAGTCGTTTACCTGTATGCGCTGCTACATGGGGCAACATAATATCCTGAACCGGTTTAAAGTAGCTGGAGATATGCATGGATATGAGTTATAAATTAAGAGTTATGAGTTAGCACTTTCCTGCAAATATGAGATGAATATTGGCTTTATCGAATCAACACAGTTTTACTTCTTACCGCGTGGAACAAATTTTTTCTTAGCCGGTGCCGGGGCAGCATCACCTAATTTTAAACATTCCTCTAAGGTAAGAGAAGCAGGATCGGAACCTTTCGGTATCTTGATGTTGTTTTTCCCTATTGCGATATATGGCCCATAACGGCCATTGAGCACAAGTACGTCATTCCTTTCGGGAAAAGATTTAATGGTGCGGTTAGCGTTTTCGGTGCGTTTTTCCTCAATCAGTTCAATTGCCCGTTCAATGGTAATGGTAGCCGGATCATCAGTCTTTTTAAGTGAACAGAATTTGGACTGATGTAACACATACGGCCCGAAACGGCCAATGGCTACCGTAATATCAGCATCTTCAAATTGTCCCAGCAGACGGGGAAAATCAAACAGTTTGATGGCTTCTTCGAGCGTAATGTTTTCAAGGGTCTGTCCTTTGCGAAGCCCGGCAAATTTAGGTTTATCAGGCGAATCAGTTTCGCCAATCTGGGCTATTGCTCCGTACCTGCCTAATTTTACATAGATATTCATCCCTGAATTCGGGTCTTTCCCAAGAAGTTTTTCTCCTTTGGCTCTTTCTCCGCTTTCGAGGGTTTCGACCACTTTTTTATGAAATGGGGTATAAAACTCGCCGATCATCAGGTTCCAGGCTTTCAATCCATCTGCAATTTCATCAAATTCCTTTTCGACACTGGCGGTAAAATTATAATCCATAATATCGTCGAAATACTGCTGCAGGAAACGGGTTACCAGTTCGCCGGTATCGGTCGGAAAGAGCTTGGATTTTTCATACCCAAATTTTTCATGCTTCACGGTTTCCTTAATTTTGCCGTCTTTGAGCATAAGTTGTTTGATATCACGGGAATTGCCATCGCGATCTTCTTTTACAACATATTCGCGTTTAATAATGGTAGAAATAGTCGGAGCATAGGTGGATGGACGCCCTATTCCCAGTTCCTCCAGTTTTTTAACCAGGCTGGCTTCCGTATATCGCGGCTGGCTGGTGGTAAACTTCTGAACGGCTTCAATGTGATGCATACCTAGTTTTTCACCTTTTTTTACCGGTGGCAACAGTCCTTCGGTTTGTTCGGTATCTTCATCACTTGATTCCATATATACTTTCAGGAACCCATCGAATTTGATGACTTCCCCCAGCGCAACAAACTGCTCTTTGCTGTTCGACAGGGCAATGTTAATGTTTGTTTTTTCGAGAACAGCATCAGCCATCTGAGAGGCTACTGTACGTTTCCAGATAAGGTCGTAAAGTCGTTTCTGCGAAGCATCGCCATCTATATTGATATTGCTCACATATGTAGGGCGGATGGCTTCATGCGCTTCCTGTGCTCCTTTGCTTTTAGTGGCAAACTGCCGCGATTTGTGGTATTCATTTCCGTACTGCCTGATAATTTCTTCTTTTGCCATACCAAGGGCTGTTTGCGACAGGTTAACCGAGTCGGTACGCATATAGGTTATTTTACCGCTTTCGTAAAGTTGCTGTGCAACTGTCATGGTACGACTTACGGAGAAGCCCAGTTTGCGGCTGGCTTCCTGCTGGAGTGTTGAAGTGGTAAATGGCGGAGCCGGTGAACGTTTGCCTGGTTTTTTATCTACATCGGCTACCGAAAAGGCTGCATGGCTGCATATACTCAAAAATTCATGGGCTTCTTCCAAGGTTGAAAATCTTTTAGGAAGATCAGCTTTAAAAGTTGCATTTCCTTTCTCGTTGTTTACTTCGAACAAGCCGCTTACTTTGTATGCAAATGTTGACTCAAACTTACGGATATCTTCCTCGCGCTCAACAATAAGCTTCACGGCTACACTCTGTACACGACCTGCTGAAAGCGAAGGTTTAACTTTTTTCCAGAGGATAGGTGATAATTCAAAACCTACAAGCCGGTCGAGAACACGTCGTGCCTGTTGTGCGTTTACCAGGTTCTGATCAATTCTTCTGGGCGTTTGTATTGCTTCGGTAATAGCCGATTTTGTAATCTCATGAAAAACAATCCTGTTTGTTTTTCCTATATCGAGCTTGAGCACTTCGGCCAGATGCCATGAAATGGCTTCTCCTTCGCGGTCCTCGTCAGTAGCCAGCCATACCGTTTCGGCGCTGTCAGCCAGTTTTTTTAGTTCAGCGATTACTTTCTTTTTATCTGGCATAACTTCATATACCGGTCTGAATTCGTTATTTACCTCAATACCAAGTTCTTTGGTTGAAAGATCGCGAACATGGCCGAAGCTGGATTTTACGATAAAATCCTTACCAAGGTATCCTTCTATAGTTTTGGCCTTAGCCGGTGACTCAACAATAACAAGATTTTTACTCATACTTTTTTGCTTATAACCAGAAAATCAGCTGCAAAGTAACGCAATAAAATTAAAACCGCAGGGACATATTGTTCCTAATACTTTAACAGGTCCAGATTATATTTCCTGAATGTGAGACAATATTATGAATCCCGTTTTTAACCATATATCTGATTATATGGTATTTACCTACCACAATTCGTGCCTGAATTTGTCGTAAATTTGCAGCCGTAAAAAAAACCGAAATTTGCTAATTTTTTGAATTGTTAACGTGGGACTTAAAAAGAAAGCATATATTGAAACATACGGATGCCAGATGAATTTTTCGGACAGTGAGATTGTAGCCTCAATACTCCAAACCCAGAATTACGAATCAACCACCGATATAAAAGCCGCTGACCTGATTTTGCTGAATACCTGTTCGATACGCGACAATGCGGAACAACGGGTACGCAACCGCCTTAACGAGTTGCATGCACTCAAGCGCAAACATCCCGGACTGGTTATCGGGTTATTGGGATGTATGGCTGAACGGCTTAAGGACAAACTTCTGGAAGAAGAGCGCCATATTGACCTGATCGTAGGTCCTGACGGATACCGGCAGTTGCCGCAACTGCTTGAGCAGGTCGAAAGCGGGCAAAAAGCTATCAACGTGTTGCTTTCGGCTGACGAAACCTATGCAGATATCAATCCCGTACGAACAGGCGGCAGCGGGGTAACAGCATTTATAAGCATTATGCGTGGCTGCGAAAATTTCTGTGCCTATTGCGTAGTGCCCTATACGCGCGGCAAAGAGCGCAGCCGCAACCCGCAAACCATTGTAAAAGAAGCGCAGGAGTTATTTGAAAAAGGATTCCGTGACGTAACCTTATTAGGGCAAAATGTGAACTCGTACCATTGGGAGGAAAACAGCATGCCCATTGAATTTCCGGCCTTACTCGAAGAGGTGGCTAGGGTAAATCCATTGCTACGCGTGCGATTTGCAACTTCACACCCGAAAGATATTTCCGACGGCTTACTGGAAGTAATCGCTGCGCACGAAAATATATGTAAAACCATTCATCTGCCTATTCAATCCGGCAGCACGCGTATGCTCGGAATGATGAAACGCAGCTATACACGCGAATGGTATATGGGCCGCATTGCAGCTATCAGGCGGATTATTCCCGGTTGTGCCATTACTACCGACATCATCGCCGGTTTTTGTTCCGAAACGGATGAAGACCACCAGTTTACCCTTTCGGCTATGCGTGAAGTGGGATACGACTATGCTTATATGTTCAAATATTCAGAAAGGCCGAATACCGTAGCTGCTAAAAAATATCCAGACGATGTGCCGGAGGAAGTGAAGAGCCGTCGTCTCGATGAAATTATTGCACTACAACAGGAACTCTCGCTGAAAAGCAATAAAATGGATATTGGTAAAGAATTTGAGGTTGTGGCCGAAGGCGTTTCAAAGCGGTCGGATCAGCAGCTTTTTGGCCGCACCAGCCAGAATAAAGTAGTTGTCTTTCCCCGCGATGCTTACAACCCGGGCGATTATGTAAAAGTTAAAATACTTTCGTGTACAGCAGCCACACTCAGGGGTGAATTGGTTAAGTAATTGATTTCAAAAAACAGGAAGCAGCATTCAGAAATAAATATCTATCTTAAATAGTATATCTTTGCTGCTCTAGGATATGGTATAATACTGCGTTAAAATTGTTCATATGAGTTCTAAGTTAATCACAATTAAGCTGTTATGGTTATCCATAATCGGCTTAGCGATGATTTCGTGCGTACCCCAGGCCAAAATGAAGTATCTGCAGGATAAAGAAGGGGTTACTCCCGTTCATGAATTTCAGAACGTTAAAACCGAATATAAATTACGGTCAGGGGATTATTTATACATCCGTATTCTTACTCTCGACGAGAAAAGCAACGAAATATTTGCCAATATAACCGGTTCCGGAAGCTCGGGCGGGTATATGAATTATGCTGATCAGAGCCTCTACCTTACGAGTTACATGGTAGATGACTCAGGATTCATCAAATTTCCGCTTTTAGGAAATATCTATGCCAACGGGAAAACCGTTCCGGAAATGGAACAAAGTCTTAACAAAGCAGTATCCGAAATCATAAAGGAATCGAGTGTGGTTGTTAAACTGGTGCTCTTCAACATTTCAGTACTCGGCGAGGTTAAAAATCCGGGTAAATACTCCATTTATAACAACCGGGTAAATATTTTCGAAGCGCTTGCCATGGCCAACGATCTTAATTCATTTGCCAACCGGAGTAAAGTACAGGTTATCAGGACTGAAGGAAACAAAAACACGATTGTTACCCTCGACCTGCTGAATAAGGATATTTTAGCCTCACCGTACTATTATCTGCAACCCAATGACATTATCTACGTTGAACCGCTCAAAAATAAAACCTATGCCTTCGAATCATTCCCTTATGCACTGGTATTTTCGACTATTACTACAGCGCTTCTTATATTATCATACTTTAAGCATTAACAACAGGATTCGCATCACAACATTCTTTAAATAATGGATAATAATTTCCCCAATTATAACGAGTTACAACAGGAGCAGTCAGTCGACATCAAAGCCCTGTATTATAAATTTATGAGCTACTGGTACCTGTTTTTTATAACAATAGTACTGGTAATGCTTATTGCATTCCTGTTTAACAAGTACACGAAGCCTGTTTATAAAGTTAAAACAACGGTACTGATTACCGAAGAAAAGGGGGGCCTGAACGATGCCCAGTCGTTGCTGGGTTTTGGAAATATTACAAATACACAGAAACTCCAGAACCAGATCGGAATTCTGAAGTCGCGTTCGTTGGTTTCACGCACGGTTAAATCGCTGAACTTCAATTTTTCCAGTTTCAGGGAAGATAATTTTATTACTTCAGAGATTTACAATGAATCACCTTTTAATGTTATCATTGACACGTCACACTTACAGCCTGTAGGCAATGTAAAGTTTTATGTTACCATCCTTTCGGATGATGAATATCGCCTTGAAGCTGAAGGCCAGGATCTTACACTTTACGATTACAGCCATTATAAAGAAAGCGACACCAGGCTTGCTTCACTGAAATACGATAAGAAGCACCGTTTCGGAGAGTTGGTTTCAAACAAGGATTTTGGTTTTCGTATTGAAAAAACGCAGAAGTATGATCCTAAAAGTGATTTGAACCAGCGCTACTATTTTACTTTTAACTCACTTAATGCTTTGATTTCTGAGTTTTCGGGTTACGAAATTGAGCCCATAAATAAAGAAGCTTCTATTGTTGAAATTTCACTCAAAGGAAACAACTCGCAAAAAGCAGTCGATTTTCTGAACCAGCTTACCCGTGAATATATCCGGCAAGGCCTCGAAAAGAAAAATCAGATCGCTATCAATACCATCATATTCATCGATGGACAGTTATCGGAAATCCGGGATTCGCTGAACACAAACGAGACTGTGCTGCAAAACTTCCGCACCAGCAACCAGATCATGAACCTGGATGCACAATCGCAGCAGGTTTATACTACCATTACCGATCTTGAAAAACAAAAAGCTGAACTGCTGGTAAAAGGAAAGTATTATAACAACCTGAAGGATTATATCCAGAAAAGCAAAGATGATCTGAATGGCCTGGTAGTTCCTTCTTCCATGGGTATCGACGATCCGGTAATGAGCCAGATCCTGACACAACTCACCCAGTTGTATGGTGAAAGATCTGAAAGACTGATCAGTTCAAAACCAAATAATCCTATGGTTCTTGCTGTAGATCAGAAAATCGCAAATACAAAAAAAGCACTTACCGAGAGCATCTCAAACATCGTAAAAACTTCGGATATCAGCATTAAAGATATTGAAAGCAGGATTAATGAACTCTCCGGCTTTTTCCGGAACCTGCCGGCAACACAACGGCAATTGCTGGGCATAGAGCGCAAATATAAGCTGAATGATGCCATATACACCTACCTGCTTCAGAAACGTTCGGAAGCGGCCATTACAAAGGCCAGTAATACTCCGGATAACGAAATTCTGGATGTGGCTGATCCGATGGTGCAGGAACAGGTGTTCCCGAAAACAAGCCTGAATTATACCATTGCTTTTTTACTCGGGCTTATTATACCTCTGCTGTATATTTTGGGTAAAGACTACCTGAATGATAAGGTAGTTAACAAAAATGATATTGAAAAGCATACTAACCTCCCGGTAATCGGTCATGTGCTGCATAACAAGCACGACAGCAATATTGTAGCATACACTTCGCCCAAATCGGCCATATCCGAGTCGTTCAGAGCCTTGCGCACCAACCTGCAATACATGACACAGGGTAAAGAGAAATTTACCATTCTTATCACAAGTACCAGTGTGAGCGAGGGAAAGACATTTACCTCGATGAACCTTGCCTGTATTTATGCTCAGTTCGACCGGAAGACACTCCTGATGGGTTATGACCTGCGTAAACCTAAAATCTACCAGGATTTTGGTTTGAAAAATACAGTGGGAATCACTTCATACCTGATCGGGAAAAGTACATTGCAGGAGATCATTCAGAAATCACCTGTTCCCAACCTGGATATCATATCAGCAGGACCGGTTCCTCCTAATCCGGCAGAACTTATAGCCTCACCGCTTAATGTAAAAATGCTGGCTGAACTTCAGGAGATTTATGACTATATAATTATTGACACACCACCTGTGGGCATTGTAACAGATGCGTTCCTGCTGATTCCGCATACTGATGTAAATATTCTGCTAGTACGTCAGAACCTAACAAATAAGAAAGTTTTTGAATCAATCGCTAGCGATTTTGAAAAGCGGAATGTTCCCAACACAACTGTTCTGGTTAATGATGTAAAACCCGACAGATCCGGAGCCGGTTATGGATATGGATATGGATACGGCTATGGATATGGATACGGCTATGGATATGGACATGGATATGGATATGGATATTATTCGGATGATGCCAAGAAAGAAGATGATAAATCTTTGTTTAAGAAACTCTTCAGCAAATCGTAATCAGGAATTGCTGGTCAGTTCAAACCGGTAATCAAGGTTTATATTCAAATAAATATAAAAAAGAGAAGGGACGGCCGATGGCTGTCCCTTCTCTTTTTGAGTGAAATTTATTCTATTTGAATGCCTTTTCCAATAACCCGTCTCCGCTCAGTTTAAGCCTGTCGAAATAGGAAGGCACTTCCTTACCCATGAGTTTGTCGACATACATTTTAGCCATATA
>Ga0079306_1000783_pt1 | contig 25453 bp, 20 predicted proteins | sample Methanotroph_Enr_FD_79181 | JGI IMG/M metagenome (GOLD analysis project Ga0079306, IMG submission 79181) | Enriched soil microbial communities from Old Woman Creek wetland in Ohio, USA - Methanotroph_Enrichment_5 | ecosystem: Environmental > Terrestrial > Soil > Wetlands | place: USA: Ohio...
GTTTACAAAACCAATTACATCGTTTACAATGCCATTTACATTGATCACAATGCCAATTACATCGTTTACAATGCCATTTACATTGATCACAATGCCAATTACATCGTTTACAATGCCAATTACATCGTTTACAAAACCAATTACATCGTTTACAATGCCAATTACATCGTTTACAATGCCAATTACATCGTTTACAAAGCCGTTTACGTTGATTACAGCGGCCTTACTTTGATTACAATGCCAATTAGCATTGATTACAATGGACTAACATCAAACACAGCATTAATAACATTCATGACAACTGCTTTTAATGGGGTATAAATATTTACAATTTTGAGATAAATGCAGGGTTGAGTTTGGATTACTTACCTTAGCCCATTGCTTGTATAAAATGGCTTCATTAAACCCGGTTTACAGCCAATTCTGATGCTTTTAACGGGGATATACTCCGGTATATTTATTTGATTTGTAACCTGGATAAGAAAAAGGGCCGGAATTTGTTCGGTTTGGATTTCCACCGGAAATGAAAATGAATAAAATAAAAGAGGCCATCTCATTTCTGAGACAGCCTCCTCTTTTTTTGATCTGAGTTATTCCTTAAAAAGTTTCTACAATACTTTCTACTTCATACTCAGCAGGTGCTGTGCTGCTTCCTGATTTTACGCACTTCATTTTTATAGTGTACAGGCCCTGTTTGCTTGAACTATAGTAGGTTAAGATTGTCCATACTACATACTGTTGTATTCCGGATACATCGGTTTTCAACAAAGGCAGGTTTAACTGAGTGAAAAGAGGCATGGCTTCGGTTACCCTTTGTTTGAATAAAGCGTTCTTTTCGTCCGTGGTTTTCAGCGCCTTTATGGCAGCATCACCATACGTGGTGCGATCACCTGTCATTATTATTTCAGCATAGTATGCGCTGAATCCATAATAATGTTCTTCGTTGGTGTAGGTCCCTTTCTGATAAAATTTATCAGGCATATTGGTTCTTACGTAATCAATAAATGTCATTATATACGGATTGTTAGGCGATACTCTTACCAACGGAATTACAATAGTTGGGTCATAAAGCCAGTTCGTTCCGACATAAATATACTGATTTGGCGTTGCGGTCCAGTCTTGCCCATTAAATGTCAGTATTCTGTATTGCTTTTTTGTGGTCTTGTTTGAATCGTAATACAAATAGCTAACCACTTTAACATTGCCTGTTACAGCATACGGGCATTTTAATTTTAAAAATTCATTTAAGTATTGCAGTACAGGCATTGCTGACGACATATTGTTATACTGGCCAGGCTGGTTAGCCCCGGTTCCCATAAGGCTGTAATCGGGTGTGGTAAGTGTAAACCTGCCTGCTGCGGGAATTGCCAATGTGTCACCCATGTCGGCAACATTATAGGTTGCGCTCAAAGTAGAACTCTTGTCGGCAAAAATATAATTTTTATTCAGCAGATAGGGAACATAATCTTTTGCCTGCAACTTCGAATTAAAGAATTTATTGGCACCAATATACGTGGCATTAATGTACGTTGAATCGGTAGTCAGTACCAGGTTTAACCTTGAGATACTTGCATTGATAGTAACCGAGTCAGCTGAACTAGCTGTTTTCAGGCGTGTTTTCAGTAACGAAATGGAATCATTTACCGGTTTCTTAATGGCAGTTGCAATAGCGGCATAATCAGCATCCGTAAGGGTGTAACTATAGGAAGCAACATTCGTAATCTGAGTCTTGGCATCAAGACCATGGAATTGATCGTTAAACTTAGTACAACCGCTCAGAAGTACTACAAGGACCAAACCGGATATCAGTGAATAGAGAATCTTTTTCATGTTTTTCGGTTATTAGAATTTAATTTTTAATGTGGCTGAGAAGGTTCTTCCGAAGCCATAGAATACAGGCGATGTCTGCCAATCGTTATTAACGCCACTGGTTGCATCGGTAATGTAATCAACATTAAACAAGTTTTGGATATTGCCAATAAAAGTAGCATCTAAATTACCTATTTTGAACCGGTAGCTTGAGTTTAAGTCAAAAACGGTTGCGTCGGGGATCATCCAGGGTTGTGTGAAATTAAGATCTCCATACCCTGTGGCAGCAGGGTTAATACTGAAATAAGAGTAGTTGCGGCCGAAGTAATTTCCATCGAGACCGACATTGAAATTTTTCAGCATTTCATACCTGATACCCAAAGCAACTGTTGTTTGGGCCGAGTTCCCTACATGAATCCCTTTCAGGTTTACATTCATTTTAACATGTTCGGGCGATCCGAAAGGAACTTCATTTCCATTTAAATCAGAGGGTTGTCCGTTATCGGTATATAAATAGCCTGTTGCGTTGCTGATCCAGTTCCAGTTGCCGATAGAAACCATGCCTTTGAGTTCCAGGTTTTTAATTGGCCGGGAAGTTAAATCAAGTTCTATCCCCTGGTGAAGTGCATCGACACCTTCCATATTCACACTTAAAACTTTGGCAGGGACAGCAGGATCTGGCTGGAGGATGGAGCTACGTACAATCGTTTTATTCATCCATTTTGTGTTATAGAGATTCAGGTTGGCCGTTAGATATTGTGAACGGAAACCATAGCCAAGTTCTGCAGAAAATGCTTTCTCGTTAATAGCATTCGGGTTTATTGCATTACTTGTTGTGGACTGAAGGAAAGCACCTCCTGAAAAGTAGGGCGCCCTGGAAATAATTCCAACATTTGCAAACACATTATGCGTTTCGTTTAAATTGTAGTTGGCACCGCCCTTTGCGCAATATCCCAGGGAATTGAAGGTTGCCGACTTAGCCTGACTGGCGTCATAATAAAAGCGGTCGTAACGCCATTGCGAAGTGTTTGATCCTGATAATGAAATGAAAGTGCTTAACGCATTTTTATTGTATTCGGCCTGCATAAATAATCCCTGGCTAAATACAAAGCCATCATAATCGCGGTAAACGACATCGCCAACACCCAGTTTTTTGGTTTTCCAACTTTGGTCAGTAAGCAGAGGGCGGGCCGAAGTAGCATCTATATAAAAGTTTCCGCCGTACAAATCAGTCAGCACGTTGGTATGGGTTCCTTTGTAGTACCGGAGATCAATACCCCCGTAAAAATCAATTTTGTTTCTTATTTTGGTTGTGAATGTAGAAAGAGCACCATACCATTTATGTTGGTTTACACTTTTCGACATAACCATTTTTGAACCTACCTGGCTTGCCTCGTTATATGCATACACAGCACCATAATCAAAAGTTCCGTCAGCTGCACGGAAAGTAGTATTGGGAACTCCATTTGTTGAGCCATACCAATATCCGCGATCCGTAGAAGTATAGCCTTGTCCGCTTGTGCCATAACCATCTCCTATTGAAGCATAAATTACCGAAGACAGGGTTGTTTTAGGACTTATTGTCCAGAAGTGGTTTAATGAAAGCTGTGGTTTGTTATATACATTCAGCGATGACACTTTGCGTTGTCCGTTCATATCGAAACCGTACGAAGCATTATACAAATATTTGTTCTGTTGCTTTTGCCATTCCGAGATCAGTAATTTATCGCCACTATTGCGCTGATTGTGCCACTGTGGTGCACCAAAAGCCGTAAATGAGAGGGAATGTGAAGAATTTATTTTTTTCGAAATATTGACAAAATAGGAATAGGATTCAAATTCAGTACCCTGAATATATCCTTTTCCGGATGTTTTGGCGCCCAAAAGGGTAATAGCCCAATTTTTATCGGTTAATCCGGTGGAAACAGAAAAACCAATTTTATTGTATCCATCGCTGGCAATACCGGTGGAAATTGCGCCTCCTTTTTTTGCATCAGTGGTATTCGTAAGAATGTTGATGGAGCCTCCTAATGAAGGTGCTGACACTTTAGATGCGCCCAAACCTCGTTGCACCTGCATTGAACGGGTAACATCAGCTAAACCGGCCCAATTCGACCAATATACGCCACCCCATTCCATATCGTTAACAGGAACCCCGTTGATCATTACAGCTGTGTTGGCTGATTCAAATCCACGTAAATTAATACGCGAGTCGCCATAACCACCACCCTGCTTGGTTGCATATACGCCCGGAGTTGATTTTAAAACTTCAGGAAATTCCTGTGTGCCCAGCCTTTCTTCAATCAGCTTTGGCTCAAGTGTCGACATGGCAACGGGAGTTTTCCGGTTAATAGCAACAGATGCTAAAATGATTACTTCCTGCAATCCAACCTGGTTGACTGAAAGTTCAACCGTGCCCATATCTGATGTTTGTCCTTTTTTAATAGTAACGGCAACTTCAACAGGAGTGTAGCCAACATATTGAACAACAATAGTCTTCAGACCAACAGGAGCCTCAAATTTAAAGGCACCATTAGCATCCGCTGAAGTTCCAAGGGCTGTTCCTTTAATAAATACAGAGGTTCCTGCCAAAGTTTCTTTGGTAAAAGCATCCTGTACAACGCCTTTTACAAAGCCTTGAGCAAATAAACCCAGGTTACAAAGCATTAATACTAACGCAATGGCAATTCTTTGTAGCTTTTTTTTCATGATAATGGAGTTTTCATAAATTGATTTAGTTAACAAGTTTTCGTTTTTTTTAAATGGGGTGTAAAAGTAGATTTTTTATTGAATTAAAGTACTAAGTAAAAAAAAAAATTCAGTTTATTGATTTTCAGTCCTTCCTGTCATTGCCGTTGTAAATAATCAAACCCTTATTTCAATTCGTATTTCCGGGGCTACAGCTGTTGGCAGCTTCGTACCGGTTCGAAGCCTTGTTGTGTATAATGCATCTCCAATGGGAATATCATCAAGTAAAAAAACTTGCTTTGTATCTGATCGCTTTTTATTTTTTTTGCTTATTAATGAAAAGGAAAACATTGAAAAGAAGTCCCTTTATATCTTCTGAAATATTGCCTTAACCCGTAGATGAGAATTTTCTAAAGGCTTCTTTTATGAAGATTTATAAAGATCATCCTATTTGAATCCTGCATATTAACCCGAAGTAAAGTACTTTTGCATGGTTATTTGGCTGATACCTAACATGAATACAAGAGATACATTAATCCGGAATGCAACCGTTGTGAACGAAGGACGGGAGTTCAATGGCTATGTGCTGATCCGCGGACAACTCATCAATGCGGTAGGTGAAGGTGATATGCAACCTGGCGATGATTGTGAAGTAATTGATGCCAAAGGATTGATTTTACTTCCCGGTGTGATCGACTGCCATGTGCATTTTCGTGAGCCGGGTCTTACCCGGAAGGCGGATCTGGCTACAGAAAGCCATGCAGCCGTTGCCGGCGGTGTTACTTCGTTTTTCGAAATGCCGAATACTCAGCCCCAAACGGTAACCCTTGAATTGCTGGAACAGAAAATGGCACTGGCAGCTGGAAAGTCACTGGCTAATTATTCTTTTTTCCTGGGTGCCAGCAACGATAATATCAACGAAATTGTAAATGCCGATCCTCATACAGTCTGTGGGGTGAAGGTTTTCTTCGGTGCGTCGACCGGTAATATGCTGGTAGATAAAATCAGTACACTGGAAGAAATATTTAAGCGATCACCCATCCCGGTGGCTGCGCATTGCGAGGACGAAACAATCATTCGCACCAACAGTGAGGCGATGCGGTTGAAATATGGCGAAGATGTACCTGTTGAAATGCATCCTTTAATCCGCAGCACCGAAGCATGCTTCCGCTCGAGCGAGCTTGCTGTTACACTGGCCCGTAAATATAACACGCGCTTGCATATCACCCATTTATCCACAGCAACTGAACTTAGCCTTTTTGATAATAAGCTGCCGCTGGCTCAAAAACGGATTACCACCGAAGCCTGTCCTCATTATTTGTGGTTTTGCGACGAAGATTATGCCCGGCTGGGAACCAAACTTAAAGTTAACCCTGCTATAAAGTCAGCCACCGACAGGGAAGCCCTGCTGCAGGGATTGACTGACAACAAAGTTGATATCATCTCGACCGATCATGCACCGCATCTTGCTGAAGAAAAGGCAGATACTTACTTCAGGGCACCTTCAGGCACACCGCTTGTGCAACATTCATTGCCGGTAATGCTTCAACTGGTGAAACAAGGGAAAATGGAACTTGTCACCATGGTCGAAAAAATGTGCCATGCTCCGGCCATTTGTTATAACATTCAAAAACGCGGGTTTATTCGTCCGGGTTACTTTGCTGACCTTGTCCTGGTAAATCCCGATCATAAAGCTACTGTGCTTAAAGAGAATATCCTGTATAAATGCGGATGGTCTGTTTTCGAAGGAATTACTTTCGATGCACGGGTTGAGAAAACTTTTGTAAATGGAAATCTTGCTTTCGACAATGGATTGATAAACGATAAAGTAAAAGGCTTAAGATTAACGTTCGATAGAAAATAAAGGATAATGAAGAGAATACTGCTTATTACATTACTTGCTGCAATTGCATTTGGCTGCGCCCGGAAAAAAATTGTTGAAGCATCATACGAAAATGGCAACCCAAGGATTATTAAATATTACCATAAAAAATCAGGCAACCTGGTTCTCGATCGTGAAGTGGTATATTACGAAAATAAACAGAAAAAAATGGACGGCGAATATAAGGACCAGCAGCGTAATGGCCCATGGAAAGCATGGTACGAAAACGGAACGTTATGGAGCGAAGGCGAATATAAGGATGGGAAACGCAATGGTATGGGAATTGCCTATCACACTAACGGTAAAAAATATATTGAAGGCATGTACCGTGATGATGTCCGTGTGGGAGCATGGCGGTTCTACGATACCACCGGTGTCCTGACCAAGGAGGTTGATTTTGATCTTGTTCCCAAAATCCCGGAAAGAGAACTGTTAAAATAAGTGCCTTAAATACTTAATAGTGCGTTAAAGTGCCTGAAGTTTATGCATTAGTCTTTATCACTTAACATCATTAAGAAATCATTCCGAAATTGTCCTGGCTAAATGGCTGCAGGTAGTGTAAGCCCCAGGCACTCAGGGCGCTCCCGGTTAATTCAGGTAAAGCTTCACATAAACAGGCAGGTGATCGCTGTAACCGCCGAAATACTTATCGCTGCTCATGGTGCGGTTAGGGCGTGAATCCCCGTTTTTATTCTTGAAAAGCAGGTATCCGGCACTGAAAATATTGGCATCCTGCACTGAAGTATGCAAGCCTTTTTTGCGCGAAAGCATATTCCCCGAAACGATGATCTGGTCGAAAAGATCCCAGTCTTTGTAAAACAGGCTGCCTTCCCCTTTTTTAAATTGCGGATATAACAAACTGTATATGTTTTTATCCATGATTGCCTGGTCGGGGCTCAGGGCTTTGATGCCTTTGGTGATGCTGTTATCCGATGGTTCATCATTAAAATCGCCGAGAATAAGGATGTTGGCAGATTTTTCAAGTTGCTGAATGGCATCGAGTTTAGCCCGTAACACGCTCGCTGCAGCCATACGTTTCGACTCGGAAAGTTCGGATCCCTCGCGCCGTGAAGGCCAGTGATTGATGAAAACATGAAGTATTTCACCTGAATTAAGTTTGCCTTTTACATATAGAATATCCCGGGTGAGGTCATTATCGGGAAGTGATACTTTCAACGGTTCCGACGAAACAACTTTGAATGTTAACGGATTATAAAGCATTGCTACATCAATTCCCCGTTCGTCGGGGCTGTCGTAATGTATAATGCTGTATTTGGTCTTGCTCAGCCCGGCTGATGAAACAAGCATTTTGAGTACATCCTGGTTCTCTGTCTCTGCAAAGCCGATAAGGTCGGGCATTGCCGGACCTGTGATGTCTGATATAACCTGTCCGATATGGTTTATCTTGGTTTCGAGACGTTTTCCTGTCCAGGGCACTTTTGCTGCAGGGGTAAATTCGTCGTCGTTAGTTTTCGGATCATCCAGTGTGTCATACAGGTTTTCCACATTATAAAACATGGCCACAAAAGGTTGCCTGGCTGGTTTTGTAGTGTTTTTAGCCGGCTGTGCAAGGGCTGCAAGCATCGGAAACAATGCGGCAGCAATAAGAAGGTGCTTAATTTTCATGCGCAAATGTACTGTTTATTTTTTTTGAGGGAAGTGTAAAAATAAAAAACCGGGATTTCAGGTTTGAAACCGGACAGAAACAAAAAAACCGGCTTCTTCCGGAACCGGTTTTTCTGTTAAAGGGGATAAAATATTTTAGTTAGCAACAATTACAAGGTATTTGCTTCTGCTCCAGAAATCATTGTAGTTGAGGATAACCAATTTTTCAACTACCTTCTTGTCAGTACTTTGCAATTTGTATGATCCGACAGGATGGTTAGTGAGTAAAACTGCTTTCTTCTTGTTGATCGGAAGTTCGGTCAGTGTAGTGATATCAATTTTAGTAAAGTTGGTCTTGTCAAATTCAGGTGATACGGTCTTGGTACGGCCAAGTCCGATAAAACCACCTTTTTTGTCTATGACCTTCTTTTCGATCAGTTCTTTGGTAGTGCCAATAATATAATAAGCCGTGTTAAGGGCAGCTGTTTTTTCGTCAATTGCCTGCTGTTTGGCTTTGTTTTCTGCACTTAGGTTATCAACATTCGTATTCAACGTGGTTACCTGGTTGCCTAAATCTGCAACCTTAATGTTCAGTTTGCCCAACTGATCTTTTAATTCTGCAATTTCAGCATCTTTTTCAGCAATCGATTTATTAAGATTATCTATCATTGCCTCAAGTTCAGGAATCTTCCTGTTAGCTGCTTTAAGTTGGCCACGCAAGGAAGCTACCGTTGCACGGTTCTTTTGAAGCAACTGATAAATTTGATTGATGTCGCCGGTAATCTGTTCGCGTGCGCTGGTCTGCACCTCAGTTCCGCCTTTAGTGTTCTGGCTGATAATGTTCTCTTTCATCTTGATAGAATCGAGATTCGATTGAATCTCGTTAAAAGCCCTTACGAATTGCATAACAGTAGTGTCCTTTTGGAAGCCCAGAGCGAGGAGACTGTCATTTTTGGCTTTTAGCCTTGCGTTTTCTTCTTTCATTTTATTGCAACTCACGGTCAACAACATGGCCGGAATCAGCATCAGTAGCAATAGTTTTTTCATAATTTCTTTCAGGTTTATGGTTAATGAACGAGCAAAGGTACAATCAATTGTATAAATTTGAATTAATTTTACGTTAAATTGATTTATTTAAATGAAAAAACTTACGCAGGCAAGCATTTCAGAGGATAAAATATTTTGAACAAATATAAAATAATATACTATAAGAACTGGATTTTAATTAATTAATTATTTATTCGGGTACGATTTAGCGAAAAATAGTATGTTATAAACTCCATTAATTATTGCTGCAATTAAATTTTTTATAAGTTGCATTTGGTCTTCTGTACCAGGTTTATATAACCGTGGATAAACTTCCTGTAATGAGGCAGGAAATCCTGGGACAGTACTTCAATTTCAGATTGGGTGTGGATGTTGATTTCACACATATACGTTTAGTTTCCAAAGCTGTCCTGCTTATCGTTATCTTTGCCAGATTATTTAACATATGACAATGTACCCACAAATCATCCTGAAGCCCGGTAAAGAAGGTCCGGTTTTGCGTTTCCATCCCTGGATTTTTTCAGGTGCCATTGAAAAAACTATAGGGAAGCCGGTTGAGGGCGATATTGTGGAGTGCTTTTCTTCGTCAGGTTCTTACCTGGCAACGGGTCATTGTATGCCGGGATCACTGGCTGTTAAACTTTTCTCCTTTAAAAGGCAGGAAATAAACCAGGACTTCTGGCATACGAAAATCAAGGAGGCATGGCAGGTACGCAAGTCTGTCGGGCTTACTGATAATCCTCAGACCAATGCATTTCGCCTGGTTCACAACGAAGGCGATAGTTTGCCGGGTCTTATTGTTGATGTGTATGGTGAAATGGCGGTATTGCAGGCGCATTCAACCGGGATGCATGATATCAGGCAAATACTGGCAGAAGCTGTTGTTGCTGCAAGTGAAGGTAAAATTACCTCTGTTTACAACAAAAGTTCCGAATCTATCCGCAAAATGACCGGACGAATGGTGGATGATGGTTTCCTGGCTGGAACCGTGGGTGCTGGTGAAATACTCGAAAATGGCCTCCGTTTTTATGTTGATGCGGTTTCAGGCCAAAAAACAGGCTTTTTCCTCGATCAGCGCGAAAACCGGGAATTGCTTTCAAAGTATGCAAAGGACAGGAATGTGCTTAATATGTTCGGGTACACCGGAAGCTTTTCAGTATATGCAGCCAGGGCAGGCGCCAGGGTTGTACATACGGTCGACAGTTCGGCACCTGCCATTCTTGTTGCTGAAAAAAACATGAAACTGAATGGGTTTGATTCAACGGAATATGCCTGTATTACAGCCGACGCCCGAAAATATATTGATACCATGGAACATGGCCGGTATGATCTGATTGTTCTGGATCCGCCTGCGTATGCCAAAAATGTGGCTTCGAGGAACCAGGCGCTTAAAGGCTACCGGACTATAAATGCAATGGCGCTGGCAAAGATTAAAAGCGGAGGTATTTTGTTTACCTTCTCCTGTTCGCAGGTCGTTGACAGGCAGATGTTTACTTCGGCTGTAACAGCTGCAGCCATCGATGCCGGCCGGCAGGTAAGGATCATTCAGCATTTATCACAACCGCCGGATCACCCGGTAAATATTTTTCACCAGGAAGGCGAATACCTGAAAGGGCTGGTTTTGCTGATCGATTAGGTAATAAGTTTCGGGATTTGAAGCGTTTGAGGCGTTTCAGGGATGCAAAAGTTGAATTCAATAATACAATTCAGAGAATTAATGCGCCTTATTGTTTTGATTGGTTTTCTTCTCTGGTATGATTTAAAATAATTGAATCATTGAACAAAAGAACATTTGTACAAGCAACGAAGAACCTAAAATACAATAATTCATAACTTATTTATAATTTATAGCTTATAACTTAAAGCTTATAACTTATTTCCTGTCCTACCACGAATCTTTACTATTCTTCAGCTGGTCGATAACACGTCGCTGTTTTTTGGTAGGCCGTCCAATTCCGCGGTCGCGGTATTCGCTGTTGGTGTCGCCTATTAATTTTACCCTGTCGTATTCGGCTTGCAGCGTAAGGTCTTCCATAAAGTCAGGAACCAGTTTGGCACTTACCCGGCTTTTAGGAAATTGTTTTACCCGTACTGTTTTGAACAGCGGGTTAAGGCTCACTGTTATAGTATCACCTTCCTTGATTTCTTTGGAGGCTTTCACGTTACTGCCGTCCATTTTAACTTTTCCGGCTTTGCACGCATCGGTAGCCAGGCTCCTCGACTTAAACAGCCGGACTTCCCAGAGCCACTTATCAATTCGTAATGTTTCGTTTCCCATTTTTGGACAGTGATAGGGGTTTAAGGATGGGAGAGTGGGGGGAGGGCCGACATGGCAGGAGGCGACCCGTATTCCGGCTTTTTTATTTTTTCCTGAAATAAACTTCCATCGGCGTACCGGTAAAGTTAAACTCTTCACGTATCCTGTTTTCGGCAAACCGCTTGTATGGATCCTTCACGTATTGCGGCAGGTTGCAGAAAATCACAAAACTGGGATATACCGTTTTGATCTGGGTAATGTATTTTATTTTAACTTCTTTCCCTTTGAGAAACGGTGGCGGTGTACCTGCAAATATGGGTAAGAGTACGTCGTTCAGTTTTCGGGTAGGAATGCGTTTCCGACGATTTTCATATACTGCGGTAGCTTCTTCAAGGGCTTTATGAATACGCTGCTTGTTGAGAACTGACGTGAAAACAATAGGAACATCGCTAAAAGGAGCTATGTTTTTACGGATAGCTTCTTCATAATACTTATGCGTATGCGTATCCTTTTCAACCAGGTCCCATTTGTTTACAATGATGACGATGCCTTTGTGATTATTCTGAGCCAGCCTGAAAATATTCATATCTTGTGACTCCCATCCCTGGGTGGCATCAATCATCAGAAAAACCACTTCGCTGTTTTCGATGGCGCGGATGGAGCGCATAACCGAATAGAATTCAATATTCTCGAACACTTTTGATTTTTTACGTAACCCGGCTGTGTCAACCAGCAGGAAATCGAAACCAAAGGAATTGTAACGGGTATAAATGCTGTCGCGTGTGGTTCCCGCAACGGGAGTAACAATATTCCGCTCAACGCCAAGCAATGCATTAATGAAAGATGATTTGCCTACATTTGGCCGGCCTACAACAGTAAACTTCGGCAGGTCGGGAAGTGTCTCCGGTGTCTCTTTATTGAATTCTTTTACAATTTCATCGAGCAGGTCGCCGGTGCCGCCTCCGTTGGAAGATGAAATCCCGAAAATGTCTTTAAATCCCAGGCTGTAAAAATCAGAAATCTCATGAAACTTATCGGGACTGTCGATTTTGTTTACTGCCAGAAACGCTTTTTTAGGTGAGCGGCGAATCATTTTGGCAACGTCCTTATCCAGCGGGGTAAGTCCTTCGCGAGCATCAACCATAAACAGGATAACATCGGATTCTTCGATTGCCAGTTCTACCTGTTTCACAATTTCAGCTTCAAAAACATCATCACCACCAACCACAATTCCGCCGGTGTCGATAATTGAAAATTCGATTCCATTCCAGTCGCTGTGTCCGTAGTGGCGATCGCGGGTAACACCGCTTGTAGGATCAACAATTGCTTCGAGTGATCCGGTCATGCGGTTAAAAAAAGTACTTTTCCCGACATTTGGTCGGCCAACAATGGCCAAAATATTTCCCATGAGTAATTTTTGCTTTACTCAGTTTAACCCGGAAGTTAACATTATTCAGGCAATTAGTGCACGAAGTGCCCGGTATTTAAACTGAAATTGTAATTTCTGCAAAGGTAGCCTAATTCCCGGATTTATTCATAATTGTTTCTGATATAAAGGGATAGGTGTAAATCATGCAGGCCGGAAATGCATATGATTAAAAAACAGAATGCTTCCTGTTGTGAGCGGTTGGCAGGATCATGATAAATTGGTTCTTTTTCATGATAATGAACAAAACCCGGCAAACTATTTTTAATGCCGGATTGTAGCAAATCGCAGTAAATTAAGGGGAACCATCCTCATTAATTATGTGTGTTCGTATAAATCATCACTTGAATCACCACTTTTAAGTAAGATGAAACGTTTGTCAGTGATAAAAATAGCATACTACCAAATGTTTCTGTATATTGTGCCCAATTTCCTGAGATCACTTTAAGTTCGCTATCCTGTTAAAGGATAAATCAGTTAAATGCTTCTTGAATATAAACTGTGGGATTATTGCTTAAGGAATTACTGTACCTGCTGAAATATACTCTTAAAATATTTGAAATGAATCGTAAACGCCTCACAGATTTGACAATAAATGATTTACTTGAAAACCAGGTATGGGAATATCTGATGGCGGATAATATTGAATATGTAGGGGCGTCGGATAAAACAGAGGTCGTTGAAGACAATAATGCTTATATTGTAGTGACTGACTTTATATTCAACAACAGGTCAAAACATATCGGCTTCTGCACACCACAAGTCACCGGGGGACTTGATAACATCCAGCCGGTTATTATTACCCATAAAGGGCAGGTGGAATTTTATAAAGAGTCGGATTGGACCGAGGACGAAAAAAGAACTGCATTATCAAAACTTGGGCTCGAATCGCAAGCAGTATTTCCGGTTGTTTATACAACAAGAGTAAAATGTAACCGGGAATTATTCAGCGGTACACTGATAAACTTCAACGAAGACAAATAATACTGGGTAACTATCCTGGCAAATCTGGAAAGAAGCGGAAAGACGAATATTCTGCGATTCATCTGCCTTTAGACTGAGTACTGCGGGAACCCGGATGCAATACTTTGATTTATAAAAATGCAATTTTCCTGTTCATATATCCTACTTTGCTTCTGATTGAAAGGTTATAGATTCCCTTCCTGATGTTATCTGTATTTTTCAAATCGATTTCAATTTCCTTGCCACTTCCTTTATCGATTTTGTCCGAATAAATGATTTTTCCTGATAAATCGATAAGTTGAATGGTTATATCATCAGGAAAGTTACCATTGAATGTAATTTTGAATTTATTGCCGGATACAGGGTTAGGATAAACGCTGGCATCCAGCTGCTTCAGGTTTGTTTCGGCTATACCTGTCAGACTTTCCGAAAAATCCAGCCAGTTCAAATTAAATCCTTTTGTTACCACCAGGAGTTTTAAAATATGCTCGCCGGCTTGCAGGTTAACGGAGGTTATAGTTGATGCCCAGGTTTGCCATCCTGAAGTGTTTGTCGTACTTACTGATCCTTGTTTTACATCATCAACATATACATCAAATTTCCCGGCAGCAGTACCGGCGTATCTGCTGGTTAAGTTGTAAACACCGCTTGAAGAAACAACTATTTTATATTTCAGCCAGTCGCCGGCCTCAGTATATCCAATATTCATAAAACCGTCGACATCACTGGTTAATTCGGAGAATACCCCATTTTGCCGGTAATACTCCTCGGCTTCTATTCTTCCCGGGATTTGATAAACCTTGGTTGAATCATACACAGGAATGTCAAGGTAAAGCTGGCCTAACTCAGTCATAGTTCCGTCCGCACCATACAGATCGATGTAAGGATAGGTGGTGGCACCCGGACCTCTGCCGATAAACCACGAATAACGGAATACGTCCGGGTCACGTTCTAAAAAGTTGGTAGTTCCCGCTAAATAATTCTTCTGAACTTCCGGAGTAACTCCGGTCGCATCCCAGTCGGCAAATTCAGTTACCCAGATGGGTTTACCGTATTTCCGTGCATCATCGATATATCCGGTCATTGAATTCCCGCCGCCATACCAATGGAGCGCAATATAATCAACTCTGCAACCCGGGCAGGCAGCAAAAAAGTCATCCAGCCATTTAAAAGGGTTAGTATAGGTGATACCATTTTCAGAAACGCAATTGCCGCAATAATTAACAGCGGGACTCACTAATTTTAAGCCATACTGATCAGCTATCGCCTGCAGCTGAGGCCAGGCTGCCGCCGCTTGCGAAGGAGTCATGTTTGCCTGGCTTACAAAATTGGGTTCGTTGAAACCTAACAGGTACTTTACTTTATTATCCTGCGATACCCATGAATTAACACCACTGATTCCTGCTGCATTCCATGCCTGGGGAACAAAATCAACGCCATAATCCGAATAAGTGGTTCGTATACCTGCATCGGGTTGGGCTGCCCAATTGTACCACCACGATATCCCTGCGGAGGCCGTGTTCATATCAGCAGCGGAATGATATCCATAGGCAACACCCCTTTTGTAGCTTTTCCCCTGGCTGAATGTCAACGAAGAAGTAAGTAACAAAAGAAAGAGTAGAGTTCCTGTTTTCATACACAACACGGTAATAAATTATATTAAAAGTTTATACAAAGATACGGATTGCTGATGACCTGTAACAGCCTGGGCTGAACTGGAGCATCAGATTTTTACTTTCAGATTTTCCGGGTTTTCTTTGTTACTTTTACATTCCCTTTGGTTAACCGGTAATAAAATAGAAATTTATTTAAAACAGCAAATCACTTATATTCAAAATACGAGGACAATATGAAAATTGCAGTGATAGGAACAGGAGGCGTAGGTGGCTATTTTGGAGGAAAAATAGCCAGAGCCGGGTTCGATGTGACTTTTCTGGCACGGGGCGAACAATTAAAAGCTATGAAGTCAAACGGATTAACAGTAAAAAGTATACTTGGCGATTTTCATATTGACCCGGTTAAAGCAACCGGTCATTTGAGTAACATCGGGGAAAGCGACCTGGTAATTCTGGCTGTGAAAGCCTGGCAGATCAAAGAAATTTCGGCGGAGCTTAAAACAATCATGCATGAGAATTCAGTGATTTTACCCTTACAGAATGGTGTGTTGGCGGTCGAAGAATTAAAGGAACTGATTAACAGGAAAAATATTATCAGCGGGTTGTGCCGGATAATCAGCAAGATTGAGTCACCTGGTGTAATCAATCATTTTGGGGTTACACCAACTGTCCTTTTCGGAGAAATCGATAACTCAAAAACAACCCGGATACAAAAAATAAAAGAAATATTTGATGCATCCGGGATACACTCAGAAATACCGGATGATATTAACTCGGAATTATGGAAGAAATTTATTGCAATTTGTGTGAGCGGGCTATTGGCAGTTACAAAAACAACCTATGGCGAATTAAGAAAATTAAAGGAAACCCGGCAAATGATGACTGATTTGTTGAATGAGATTTATCATTTGTCACAAAAAATGGGGATACGGATTGAACCGGGTTTTGTGGATAAATCCGTTTCCTTTATCGATACCTTTCCTTACGACTCAACATCGTCCTTAACCAGGGATGTATGGGAAGGAAAACCATCGGAGATTGAATATCAGAACGGGACCGTTGTCAGGCTTGGACAAAAGTATGGAATTGATACTCCAATAAACAGGTTTGTTTATAATTGCATTTTGCCGATGGAGATAAAGGCACGGGAAAAATTACAGGTATCCCGGTAAAATGTGTAGATGCAAGCTAAAGCATTATTTATCCGCAGCTGCTTTTTATCTTCTGAAAGGGAAGAGTCCGGCTTATCTTAAAAGGCTCAATTGGCTTTGTTTAAAATTAAAGGAATAACAGTATTATTGATCAGGTGTTGTATCCGGCAACAGGAACATCTCAATCAATCATATCAGAAACTCGCGTTCAGATATAATTCTCAACATTCCTGGTAAAAACAGGAATTTATTATAAAAATGCCAGCTGAAAAATATTTCCCATAATATTAAAAAAGGCTTCCGGGACGGAAGCCTTTTTATCAGATTGATCTTATTTACTTATTTTTAGGGGTTAAAAAAGAACCGAAAACACGCATAAACGTCCAATGTGGAAACGTCAGCTTCACTCAATTTAATGAAACAAATACAGGATAAAGAACTCCTGATGCTGAGTATGATCAGTGAACGGCTATTTTTTTAAACGGTGACATTGTTGGACTAAGGTACATCGTTGTCCTGTAAGGATTAAGCAGGTTAGCTCCTTTAATTTCCTTGCCGGCCATGGCAGGCATCCGCTCAACGGATTTCATCATCCCGTTCGTGATCGTGTACAAGGCTTTGTGAAGCAAAGGTTCCCGGATATCGCCCAAAGGTCGGAGGTAGAAATAGTTGTCAGCGTCATAATTAAGGGGATCGGGAGCAAATCCGTTGGTGTAATCGCTGAATCCCGATGAATTTGTCAGTTTAAGTACAATAGGCTGCAATCCCCATGTGTTGGTCGTATTTTTTGTATCTGTAATTGTGATGGAACCGACGTTTTTACCATACGTGGTATCTCCAATGGTAATGACATCCATATAGGGCCTCAATCCATTGATGATCAGTTCGCTGGCTGAAGCCGTCCCCTTGCTGGTAAGTACAAAAAGGCGGGTAAGGTTGTCGCCGATATTGCTGGCTTTCGGTACAAATTTCTGGTGAAGGTAACTTTCGCCTAAGCTGGGTTCGTTTATGATGTCAGATTGAACTTTGGTGTTGTACTGGAAATTGACAAATATTTTTGAGGAGGTATATCCCGGAACCAGCAAACTGGCAAGATTGATGGCCGAACTGATAGCCCCGCCTCCGTTGAACCTGAGATCGAGGACAACCTCGTTAACTCCGTTGGATTTAAAATATGCAAAAACATTATCTACTTCATTATCATAATCCTTTGAGTTGTTGAGACCGGGCGAGAAAAAATTATAAACCAGGTATCCCACCTTTTTATCCGTGAAGGTATAGATCGTATCCATAAGAACAGGATCCTCTGATAATTGTACCGGATTCAAGGTATAAACCGAGTCCGATACCTGTGTTTTCGAATCGGTATCGTAGCGCTGGACCCTGAGTGTATAACTGCTGCCAGTGGCATTCAACAAAGTGCTGTAATTTGAAGTCGTCAACTGTGTTCCGTTGATTTCGGGGAAAATATCTCCTCTCTTTATACCGGCCGCTTCAGCAGGCGATCCTTTTTTGATATACGTAACCTCGCCGATAACGTCGGTTGAAGTCGCATTAGCAAGATAGAGCCTGAAATCGTAACCTGCTTCTTTGTTTACCCCGTTCAACTGATTTATAAGGATAGTATAATCCGGCTCAATCCACGAAAAACGGTCGCCGTTGGGTGCTCTGTAAAGCAACGAATAGAAAAAAGGCTCCGGTTTAAGGGTAGTATCAGGATTCGCAGGCATCTGGCTGGTCCAAAAATACCAGTACTGCATATTGCTGTAAATCCATTCCTGCACGTAGGGCTTGGTCTGAACTGTTTGAACAGGAGTGGGTTGCGGGTCCTTTTTGCACGAAGTGGTTGCCATGACAAGTGAAAACAGGATGAGCAAAATCAGGAAAAGCTGTTTGATTTTCATTGTGTTATCCTCCGTATGATGCGTTTGTGATGAGTTTCAGATAATAATTATGTGCTTTATTCTTACCCACAGACGCAACAGTCCATAAAAAACAATTGTTGCCTCGTATTGATAAAGAGATAGAACTAAAAAAACAGGATAATATTTTCATGCTACAATCTTTTTTATAAGAATAAATGATTAAACCATCAGATCGGAAAAATGTTTTGATTCTGAATTGATCAGCAGACCCGAAAATGCTTACTTAATTCAAAAATTAACAAATCGCTGATCTGAAATTAAATTTCAATATACTGAAACAAAGACTATGTCAGAAGTAATCTAAAAAGGAAAGCCATTTATTTTCTATACCTGAATTCGTCAAACCCGGATGTGATGGAAATTGATCGTTTGTATCTGAATGAGTAGTGAGGATGGAACCAAAATTCCCGCTCTTTATATCTTGTCTTTCAGTTTTTCGGAAATAAGAATTCCGCCCTGTCCCATATTTTCATATGGATTTTCTTTTATAAAAACCACATAAGCATCTTTTGGGATATTCATAATGTCGCTGGCAAGTTGTGTTATTTCTTTAACCAGTTTTTCTTTTTTCTCGAAGGATAGAACAGGTCCTTCAATAGTGATGACAGGCATAATCTGAATGATTTTTAAAGTAAAATATTTGTATAACGATGATTTGAAACGTGCGTGTTTTTGAGCTTAATGCTTCACGAAGTTTCAGGCTATTTTTTTACCTGCCGTAGGACCCGGTTTCAAAGAGTGAATCTCAACAATATGAATGATAACAACTCCAAGAGGTTTGGGCATCCCTATTTTTGCCGACATGGCAGCCGCCTGATCATATAATTCGCCGCTCTCCTGCCAAGTGGCATCTCCAACAAACCGGTATCCATCAATGATTTCACGATTTACAACAGAAATGGAAACTTTTGACCCTCGCTTGATATTTGCATAAGTCGCGCCTCCGGTCCCTTCAGTAAAAATAAGAGAATCGCCGGATAATACGCGGGTCGATCGTTTTGGCGCAACGTTCGGTGTTCCGTCTTCATTTACTGTTCCCACAAAACACTGCTGTGTGGAAATCATATCTTTCATTTCTTGTGTCAGCGCTGCCATTTGTCTGAAATTTTATACAAAAAAAAACTAATTCATCTAACGCACCCGGATTTTATGTATCCCTGAATTTACAGGTTAATTGGATTATGCGGATTGTTAATGAAAATGCTTCTCAAGGAATTTCAGGTTGTTCTTCCACATGATCTTATCGGTGATTTCCATGATATCGGCTTCTGATTTCCCTACCAGTGTCACTTCATTCCCCGAGAGTTTTTTAAGTTCTGTGAACATGGTTTCATTAAGTGCAGGAAATTTGCCGGCATTTTTAAATGCTTTTATGGGTGTTATCATACCATTGAAATCCGAGCCCATACTGATATTATCCCAGATCATTTCCGCCTGTCCTGTTACTGACAGAATATGCCCGGCAATGTGCAGAATCTGTTTTAAAAGGGGCCTTATCCAAATGGCTAGTGCATCATCAGCAGATTTGAACCTGGCAAGCTTTTTTATCTCATCGAGTGTCTTCTTCCCCATCATGATCCGTTGATCCAGGTTAAGGCCGATAATACCTCCCGAACGATGGATGATCATGATCTCTTCATCAGTAAGGAATACGTCCCAGGGATTGAATTCGGTACTTTTACTATAAAGTTCATCGGCAACATCATGAATATTATCTGGATCACCATGCATTTCAGCAGCAGCCATGGTTGCAATTCCGTTCACTCCTGTGTGGCTGACGATTACCGGTATAGTATCACTTCTTTTGGACAGGTAGTCATAATACCATCTCCTTACGTTAATGCTCATATGTGCGCAATCGATAAGGATCCTTCTACTGCTGTCGGAGTTCAGAAGTTCGTTTACAACAAACTCCCCCGGTTCCGTAATTTTATTATTAATTCCCGGTCTCTGATCAAGAACTTTACGTATGATCTCCCACAGGCTCACCGAATGCCCGCTAAGTTGATTCCAGAAGTGGTGGCTTAATGTGATAAAGAACGGGCACCAGGCTCCTTCTTTCCCCGGAGGGCCTGCTTTTTTAAGCTTTGTAATATTATCCCGCAATTTGTTTTCCAGATCGTTGGTATCCCATTGCAGGGTGTTCCTCTGACCGACTCCCAGTGAATGTGCACCCTCGATAGTCAGCACAACGGCAATCGTATCTTCGCAGGCAGGGCCGGGATTAAAGCCGGCATCCAGGTTTAAAAGGGTTTTAAGGTCGTTAAAGTCACTCACAATCCTGTACCTGAATTTTTTCCGTTTAAACGGGCTGATAAAGACCTTCTGGGTAACAGGATCTGCTGACACCTGTAGATAATTAAGTTCAGTTACCAGGTCATGGTAATAGTCATGGTTATAATCCTGGATTTCATTGACCCGTTTCTTAGGCATACCGACAACGACTTTCGCAATGAGATCGGTGATGTTACCCGTTCCCAGGAGTAAAGACCTGGCAGTGACAAATCCCTGTTCAATTGGGTAAACCGAAACCATCACTACACGCACCTTACCCCTTGCGAGTTGGGCAAAATTGCCCTGGGCGGGGAATACCGGGAAGTACCGCTCATACCATGTATCTGCATAACCCCGGTTAAACGAAAACAACGTCGAATGACAATGCAGGTCTGAAAAATAGGTTGCCATAATCTGTTTGTTTTTTGATGGATTAAATTGATTTCATCCTAAATGGAGGATTTTCAAATGCGGGTCGGATCGGGTTAAACAAGCGTTAAAATGTGTGTAGTTTTTTTTCGCCGGTATTATCAATAGCCAGTTGGCTTATCTGGCCTGCTTCTTTGTAATTACCCGAGGGTCACGGACCTTAAATGTCCAAATGCTCAATTCCTTATTAACGGTTCTTGTCAATGACAGAACAATCTACCATACATAAGGGATCAACCTGTATTTAACTTTACTGCAGTATTCGTTATACCCTGGTAATTGTTCACGCAGTACTTTTTCCTCATTCAGTATCCTGAGCACGAGTGCAACAGGGAGTGACAAAAACGGAATAAGTCCCCAATATGATCCCAGTGCAACCGGGGTGGCCATGGTCATAATAATGTTTCCCAGGTACATCGGGTGACGAACAAAACTATATGGTCCGGTTGAAATAACTGTCTGGTTTTCTTCAACTTCAACCACCCTTGAAGCATAACTGTTTGCCTTAAAAACAAGGGCAATAAAAATGTAACTCAAAAGGACCAGTAGGTCAGCAATTACTACCAGGCCGGGAGGAATATCCGACCAGCCAAAGCGGTGATCAAATCCCGGGATTGTATAGCCCAGTATAAAAATGAAAGTCGTAATCAGCACTATCTTTTTCTGCTGAGGTTCCCTCTCCTTTGTTTTGAGCCGGCGTTCCAGAAACATGGGATCATGTTTCAGAAAGTACGAAACGACCAGGATCAACGGGCCCAACAGAACAGCAACATACACATAAACCTGCCAGAAAATGAATGTTCCGGCAGGTAGAAGAATAAATAATCCTATAAACACTGGAAGTAAAACTGCACGGACAGCGATTTTCCGTTTCAGCGACTTCATCATTGCAGGTTGTATAAGGGTGTCAGTTTCCATCTGATCAGATTGCGCCAAATGAATAATATATAGGAAGGATGATTACCAGGTCCGAACCGGCATGAAAAAGCATTGATGCAAGGATGCTTTTCGTATAGAGCATTAAAAAACCCCAGGCAATAGCCAGCACAAATGTGATACCGGAGAATAATACAACATCAGGTGTGTATGTTACCTGCAGGTGTGCCGCAGCAAAAACTATGGATGTTAAAACCACCGCCCAAACAGGTTTCATGAAATTATTTGCGGGGTGAAGGAATATGCCTCTGAAAAGAAGTTCCTCCATACAGGCATTGGAAAAAACAAAAATCAGAATCCATATCAGGTTCCTTCTTACAAAGTCATTTCCGATAGGTTGCGCATTAGTTTTTATGGCTACAAAAGCCATCAGTATAAATGCAGTGATTCCAATCACCAGGCCCGGGGTTAACCTGCCTTTGGCAAGGAACATACTGCCTGGCTTATATCCTGCGGTCAGGAATGAAACCAAAAGTACAAGGCAAATCACAACACTATCACTGAGCTTGGCAAAAGCAAGGCCTTTCGCACTTGCCAGGTTGAGATTCCATAATCCGGGTGTGAAAAAAGACACAGTGAAAAATGCTAGGTTAACGGCCATTAAAGCAAAGGTAATATCACCGGTATGTGATTTCCCTTTGGCAGAGAATATTCTCCAGGCACTATAAAACACAACCACGAAAGCAAACCTGGTGAATAATAAAGTATGCCCGGAAATTTTATAGGCAAATGTCATGTTCAGCAAAAATACAGTCAGCATTATCACCAGTATGGTGAAAAATGCCAGGGGTTTGTTAGAATTCATCGTTATGATATCAGGACTGCTGTTTTATATTAATTCATACACAGAATTGCCGCTGTTGATTAAGGTCATGTCTGTACAAATATAGTGAAAAAAACGACGAAATCAAACCGGGCTGCAACTTAATTCGTGTCCTGTTTCCTTTTACGGGCGTCGGATGCTCCGGATTAAACATTGCTCCAGGGGAACAGAACTGAAGATTACTATTACAGTTCATCATGCAATCATGCCGGGTTATATATTCCTCAATAATCATTTTTAAAAGCCGGATAATAATAAGTTCCTGGTGTATATTGCGATGGTATGCGACAGAAATAAGTTGTGCTCCATCGGGGTATAATATTAAAATTAAATTCCTTTTCTATATTGTGTACTCGTTGTGGGATAAAGATTTTGGTTGAGTTCCTTTTTTGCACCGGGATTTTCATTCAAAAGATTTTCGAAAAGCTTAATAATACCCGGTTTGTTTATTCCTGTCCTGGTTTCGGTTGTAATATCACTTAAATCAATAAAAAACCCCGAAAAGAAATTTGGCAGATCAGCTACAATATCTGTATTCAGGAAATTTGTCGCATTATAAATCCGATGATAGTTATACTTTGATTTCTCAATTATGAAAGTTTCCTTTTTCAGATTGGTAATTGACGAGGTTTTCGTGCACTGTTCAATACAGGCATCATCTATCGTATTTTTTTTACATCCGGTTACCTGGTGAAACAGGCATTGCCGGCTCGTCATAAGCACAACAGGATGATAAATACTGTAATACAGATCAAAATCGTAAGGTTTTTTTATACGCTGTATCTGGGTTTTACTGAGTTCATTCGAAATAAATGAACCTGAACAGTTGAAATTTTCTTTTAAACATGCCAGACTAAAAGAATTGACAATGTTGAGATACGGACCGGCAATCCATGCTATCCCGTTTTTATAAGCCTCGTAAGCTATCCCCGTATTGTTTGTTACTATTTGTTCCGGATGCACCCGTTTAAGAAAATCCACTGCGGCACTATAGTCATCCGCTATCAGGACCGAAGGGAACCATGGAATAAGTCCTTTGTTTTTTATGAAGAGATTAATGTACTCATCGCACACATTCCTGAAACAACCAGGCAGTTGGTAGTAGATTGTAGCCGATGTCTCATTGCAAAGGTATAAATCGTTTTGTGATGAAATTAATACAGAAAGAGAGGGTTTTGCGTTTGCGTTACTGTTTTTTTTAATAACGGGAACAGCAATCGGATCAATAAATTCGCGGGAATCATTCAGGATAAACAACAACCGTTTTTTTACGGAAGTAAGTTCTTTAAACGGAATATAAACACCAGGATGAAGCTCGTTGAGATCCAGTTGTTCAATATAATATTCAGTATCATTTAAAACCTTCATCCTGGCGAATACAGTCGCGTAATCAAGCGACTGTGTGGCAGACTTTGCGAGATTAACATCCGAAAGCACAGAAAATTCATCGTCCGGCATTGTAACGGTCACTTTTAAAGGTATGCCGCATTCTCCCGAGAGTCTTATTATCAAAGGAACTTTTGCCGTACTTAATTGTGAAAGTATGTTCTCAACCCTATTTATTATCCCGGTTCTTTCGTTGTAAACGTCTCCTTTCGCTTTTTCAAGAGTTTCGTCCGTGTAACCGCCATTTAATTCCGATAAATATATCGCTGAATGATCACGGGGATTATCAATAAACATATCTTTTGTAATAGTTCCCTTCAGCCAGTCGTTGGTAAAATCACGGTTAAACACCGTATAAAGTGCACTCTTGTTATTGAGTAGCTCGTTCTTGCCATAAAAGCTTTGGAGTTGTTTTCTCCATGCGTCCACAACAGTATAAACGTAATGAAACTTTTTTATCCTTCCTTCAATCTTCAGAGCATCAACACCCGCTTCAGCCAGTTCCTTCAGATCGGAATATGCGGAATTATCTTTCAGATTAAGAGGATAGCTGTTGCCTGCAGCTGTAGTTACATACTGATCGCGGCAAGGTTGGCTGCATCGGCCACGATTTCCGGAGTTTCCTCCATGTACAGAACTCATATAGCAAATGCCCGAAAAGCTGATACAGTAAGATCCGTGAACAAATACTTCAGTTACTATATTATTTTTATGAGCAACCGGGGTTAAGGCTTTTATCTCGTATATGCTTAACTCCCTCGACAGGTTAACCCTGGAAACCGAGAGCTTGCTTAAAAACTCTACCTGCCCTTCATTATGAGTAGTAAGCTGGGTGGATGCGTGAATTTTAAGGAGGTTAAAATAATTCGATACCAGGTATAGCATTCCTAAATCCTGGATAATAATGCCATCAATGGCTGTATTCGCCAGTTTGTTCAAAACGCTGATAAGAGCCGGGATTTCGCTTTCAGTGATCAGTATATTAAGGGTCAGGAAAACCTGGCAATCATTTTTGTGTGCGAGTCGTATTATCCCGTTTAAATCATCGAAGCTTATATTTGTTGCCCTGTTACGGGCATTAAATTTATCCAGCCCACAGTATACCGCATCAGCTCCTGCCGCAATTGCGGCTTTTATGGAATCAATATCTCCTCCTGGCGCCAGTAATTCAATTTTTGTCATCTGCCACAAAGGTAAAGTGTATCATCGGATAATTGCCAATAATCTCCCTATACA
>Ga0079306_1000784_pt1 | contig 25445 bp, 20 predicted proteins | sample Methanotroph_Enr_FD_79181 | JGI IMG/M metagenome (GOLD analysis project Ga0079306, IMG submission 79181) | Enriched soil microbial communities from Old Woman Creek wetland in Ohio, USA - Methanotroph_Enrichment_5 | ecosystem: Environmental > Terrestrial > Soil > Wetlands | place: USA: Ohio...
ATCGACCAATCTGGCTTCAAGTGTGGCATCGTTTTTTGCTAATTGTTTAGCCAAGGCAATTGCCTGTTCGTTTGTGGCGTAGCTTTTAGCTTTCTTTTCGGTGATTTTAGTCATCACAGTGAACGAAAGCTGGAAAGCACAAACCAGGGCGAATGCTATTGCAAAGAAACGTATTGCGCCTTTATTCTGCATGTTATTAGAATTTAGGTAGTTAGATAAACTTTATTTTTTGAGCCTGCAAAGATAGAAATCTATTGGCAAATAACAAATGCAGCCAGAGAAAGAAATGACCAGATTTATACTCTACTTACTAACAATTTATCCCTTTTCATTGGATATCATTGTAATTCCTCAGGATTAATCATTTATTCCAAATGCTATTTTAAACGCATTATCATTATTCCGATCTTTGTAAACCATAAAGCATATTCCATTTGGAACCTCTTTAACATTATTACATGCAGGATTTAAAATTTTCTTCATTACTTAAGGTTCTGGTATTTATAATTGTGACGACCAATATTGGTTTTACATTTTCCGCCTGTGCACAAAAGGCAGTTATAAATGTACTTACTTACAATATCAGGCTGGCCATTCCCGGTGATGCGCCAAATACGTGGGAACACAGGAAACAGAATGTTTTTCAGGTGATACGTGAAGCCAATCCTGGTATACTTGGAGTACAGGAAGCACTTAAAGAACAGGTTTCGGATTTGGAAGCAGCTTTTCCAGGATATACAAAAACAGGGGTAGGACGAGATGACGGTAAAGAGGCAGGTGAATTTTCACCACTTTTTTTTGATACTACAAAATATGTCTTGATTAAATCAGGCACGTTCTGGCTTTCACAAACACCTTTGGTGGCAGGCAGCAGGGGATGGGATGCAGCATGCAACCGTGTTGTAACCTGGATACAGTTGAAAGAAAAAAAATCAAAGACCGTCTTTTTTGTTTTCTGTACCCATTTCGATCATTTGGGTGAAATGGCCAGACGAAATTCTGCAACCCTTTTGCTTCATGCAGTGGATTCTTTATCAGGAAACAAACCGGTCATCGTGCTTGGCGATTTTAATTCGGTTCCGGGTTCGGAACCATATGATCTGATCACAGAAAAATCCAATCCGCAGCATTTAACTGATGCCCGCCTGGATTGCAAACATCCCAGTGGACCTGAATTCACATTTACCGGGTTCAAGCCAGGGCCACAACCCGGAGTGCGGATAGATTATATTTTTCTGAAAAATAACGTACAGGTTTTATCATTCAACGTCAATGAAGCCAACGACGGTCAATATTATCCCTCGGATCATCTGCCGGTAAGTGCTACATTGAAAATATTTTGATTTCGGATGTTTGATGCCGGATTTCGAACGTTTGATGTTTAACTTTGAATTTTGAACCTGAATTTTACCCTTTGAATCAGTAAATGTTCTAACACGCCCGAAGTGATAAATTTCAAAAATTTTCTTGTTCTATTTACCCTGATTATTGTGTCAGGTAACTGTAAAGTATCTGCCCAGCTGTCTGCCATTCATGATTATAACAGAATTGATAACATTTTGATGATCAGTGAAAATTATGATACACTTCTTTATCCATTTGCCGGCGGGCTAAACAGCTGCCAGTTTATGAATATAGATATCAACCTGGATGGAATCGACGATCTCTTGGTTTTCGACAGGCACGGTAACCGTATTCTGCCGTTTATAGTTTCAGCTTCAGCGCCTGCAAAATATCATTTCGCACCTGAAATGGCGTCGTTGTTTCCGCCTATTGAGCAATGGATGCAGGCAATCGATTATAATCATGACGGTAAAAGAGATATTTTCACCTATACCACCGGCGGAATAAAAGTATACAGGAATGATTCGGGGAATACGCTGAAATTTACCCAGGTTACCCATCCGTTTCTGTATTCGCAGCAAGGGACTACGCTTACCAATATCCTGGTTACCTATGCCGATTATCCCGTGATTGCTGACATTGACGGTGACGGCGATTATGATATCCTCACTTTCTGGGGACTGGGTTCATTTTTGGAGTATCATAAGAATACTTCAATGGAAAGATTTGGAAATGCGGATTCACTCACTTTTGAAAAAGCATCGTCCTGCTGGGGACATTTTGCCGAAGGAGCAGAAAGTAATGTAATAAAACTTGATACTTGTGCCGCTTCGGGCAAGTCCATACAGGTAAATGGTTCGGATGATCCCAAACATACGGGTTCTACATTATTGTTGAATGACCTGAATGCTGACGGTTTGCCTGACCTGGCTGTGGGTGATGTAGATTTCAGTTCCATGATTCTGCTTACGAATGGCGGAAACCCTGCCGATGCTAAGATGATTTCGCAAACCACCAATTTCCCCAATGCACTGGATCCGGTGAATATGAACACTTTTCCTGCTGCCATGCTTGTGGATGTGAATAACGACGGGCAAAAAGACCTGCTGGTTTCTCCCTTTGACCCTTCGCTGATCAAAGGTGAAAACTTTAAAAGCGTAAGTTTATATAAAAATGACGGTACGAATTCACATCCGGAATATAACCTGGTTTCAAAAAATTTCCTTCAGGATCAGATGCTCGACCTGGGATCGGGTGCATACCCGGTATTTTTTGATTACAACGGCGACGGGCTCATGGATATATTAGTTGGTAATTACGGGTATTCCGATACCTGTATTTTTTCGCCTGATGCCGGCCTTCAGTGTTCTTTTACCTCAAAAATTGCTTTGCTTTTAAATATAGGAACCGTTTCCAAACCAGCATTCAGGTTAGCCGACAGGAATATTGCCCACCTGGATTCACTTCAAATGCAATCATTAATTCCCAGCCTTGCCGATATGGATGGCGACGGCGATATGGACCTGGTCTGTGGAAACTCGAAAGGGAAACTGGTATATTGTGAAAATATAGCATTGCCGGGACAGCCGGCCAATTTTAAGCTAGCTGATCCGGCCTGGCAATCCATTGATGTTGGCGATTTTTCGGCACCGCAACTTATTGACATTAACCATGATGGACTTGTCGACCTGGTGTGCGGTAAACGAAACGGAACATTAAGTTATTACAGGAATACAGGCACTAAAAACGTTCCTCTGTTCTCACGTATCACCGATAATTTTGGAGGTGTTGTTGTTACCGACACCATGCTTTCAAATTACGGGTATAGTGTGCCTTGTTTTTACAAAGACAAACAAGGTGAAACAGATTTGTTTGTCGGTTCCGAATTCGGTGATATTTTTGTGTACGATCAGATCGATAATCATTTAGACAGTAATTTCCACTTTTCAGGGACTATCCCCCGAATCCGGGAAGGATGGCGCACAGGCGTTGCTGTTGGAAACCTCAACAATGATTCACTTTCGGATCTGATCATCGGTAATTATGCCGGCGGGCTGGGTTTATTTTACGGGAAGCCAGAGAATACATTTGGAATTAACGAGCAATTATACAAACCAGCAACATCGCTTATACTTACTCCTAATCCTGCCCGAAAAGAAGTCTCACTTTCAGTAAAAGGCGATGTGTCAGACAATCCATTTACATTGATTATCCAGGGAATGGAAGGGAAATTAATCCGAAAATACCGGAATGTCAAATTACCTTTTACCATGGATGTTTCCGGTTTCAGAAACGGGATTTACCTTGTTTCGTTGCTAACAAATAATAGTTTACTTTCAGGGAAGCTAGTGGTTTGCAGATAGCGTCTTAGCCGGAAACATCTGCGTTTGTCTGAAGTAAGGAAATCTTTTGCTTTCTGAAATAAGAGGCTGTCTCAAAAGTATTTTAAACACAATGTTCATTACAGATGTACAAAGGGCACAAAGTTCTTACGCTGGACTTTCTGAACTTTGAGATGTTTGTCTAAATACTTTGTGTTCTTCGTGGTTAAACAAATCTGGTTTTTGAGCCATCCTCGTTATTTAAATTTTACCGGTGGACTTCTAGAAGTTCGGTTTCAATGCGTATTTGTTATAATATTCCTCAATTACATTCACAGCACTTTGGGCATCATCCACGAGGGTGAAAATATTCAAGTCTTCCACATCGATATTTTTATGAGCGACTACCTGGGCTTTAATCCAGTCCACCAGTCCGCCCCAGTATTCGGTTCCTACCATTACAATCGGGAAGCGTACCAGCTTATGCGTCTGTATTAAGGTGATTGCTTCAAATAATTCGTCCAGTGTGCCAAAACCACCCGGAAGCACGATATAGCCCTGGGAGTATTTCATAAACATAAGCTTACGGACGAAGAAGTAGTCGAAGGTGATCAGTTTGTCGGTATCAATAAATGGGTTTGCATATTGCTCCTGGTGCAGCACAATATTTAAGCCAACTGATTTGCCGCCTCCGAAATGTGCTCCTTTATTGGCTGCTTCCATTATTCCGGGACCGCCACCTGAAATAACTCCAAAGCCCTTTTTAGTCAGGGTGTAGGCAATTTCTTCGGCCAGTTTATAATAATGGCTGTTTGACTTTGATCTTGCTGAACCGAAAATGGTCACACAAGGTCCAATCCGTGCCAACTTTTCATACCCATTTACCACTTCCGACATAATTTTAAAAACTGACCAGGAGTCATGTGATTTTATCTCGTTCCAGTCTTTGGGAGTGATAGCCTCGCGGATTCTTTCGTCCTCACTCATGCTTATAAGTTCGTCGTCGATATGCATTTTGATATTTTTAAATCTTATGAGTGTCTTTTGCGCAACTGAATATTAACTGATTCTATTCCTGATTATTGCGGTTAGTCATTTCCTTTTAATATGCAGATAATCTGTAAATATAGTAATTTTTAATTCCCGATTTCAGGTATCATGTGACAATTTTTTAAAATAATAAAGCCAAAACCGGAACAGAATTGTGCAATATGATTGACCAATCTTATCCCGGCACAGACTATTTATTTTTATGAACCTAATAGCTAAAACTACTTCCTCCTAGGAATTCCCTTAAAATGGAGGTGGGCGGAATTTCCGTTGGCTTCAGGGGTTTCAGGTAGCGGAAAAATCCCAGCAACCTGACTGCTTCCGAATATTCCGGCTGATTGGGCTGAACTTCAAGTAAAATGGGTTCGGCAAAGGGTTTCAGGACTGCCAGTTCATACAACAGGGCTGAGTTAAACATGGTATCGGCTTCTTCCTGAAAGGGGAAAATATGTCTTTCTTCCCCCTCTCGCACACTTTGCCAGCGCGAAATGGTTTCCCTGGCCGAATATTTCCTGTACCGGTAATCACGGACAATCCTCCTGATCAGGCGATTATCGGTTGTGCTAACCCTGTTATGGTTATCAATATTCAGAGATGTGAGTGCCGAAACGTAAATTTTGAACTTGGCTTCAGGGGGAATAGAACTGGTCAGTTGAGGATTCAGGCCATGAATACCTTCAACTATGAGTACATTTTCGGGATGCATCTGCATAGTTTCGCCATCATAAAAACGCATTCCTGTTGCAAATGAGAATTTTGGGAGTTCTACTTTTTCACCCTTTAAAAGCGCTAACAGGTTTTGATTGAACAGGCTGATATCCAGTGCTTCAACGGCTTCATAATCATGATTGCCGTTTTCATCCAGGGGGGTATTATCGCGGTTAACAAAATAATTGTCAAGTGATAAATTCAGCGGTTTCATACCGTTTACGACCAGGTGTATTGCTAACCGTTTTGCAAATGTTGTTTTTCCGCTCGACGAAGGACCGCTTATCAGAATGAGTTTCACCTGGTTGTTCCGCGAACGGATGCTGTCAGCAATATGCCCGATTTTCTTTTCGTGTAAGGCTTCCGAAACTTTAAGGAACACTTCTGATTTACCGTTTGAGCAGGAACTATTGAGGTCGCTGATATCAGGGACTTCAAGGATTTTAACCCACTGCGAAAATTCCTGGAAAATTTCAAATAGTTTGTTTTGCGTCACCATACTCTCAACTTGCGTGGGATTGCCTTTCTGAGGAATTTGCAGCAGCATGCCGTTATAATATTTGTTCAGGTCAAAAACCTGCAAATAACCCGTCGAAGGAACCATGTAGCCGTAAAAAGCATTGATATGCCCGTCGAGTTTATAATAACTGGAATAATTACGTCCGCGATGTTTCAGCAGATTAATCTTGTCGTCCAGGCCGTGGGCCTTAAATTTGCGCATGACCTCCTCTGTTTCTTCCTCCGTACGGATGAAAGGCAGGTCTGCATTCACAATGTCACGCATCCTTTGCTTTATGGAGGCAACATCTTTGTGAGTTAATTCAGTATCAAGATTATTTATTTTGCAATAAACTCCCTTAGAGATGGAATGATTGATACGGAGCTGTGAATGTGGGAAATGCTCATGAACTGCTTTATAGAGAACAAAGGAAAGGCCTCTCATGTACATCCGCATTCCGTCAGGATGATTGATATCGATGAATTGTACCGAAATGGGGTGGAATACTTCAAAAGTAAGTTCCTGTAATTCATTATTAACCAAAGCGCCAAGGATCGGGCTTTTAAGTTTTATAGCAAATTCTTTTATTACCTGGTTAAGTGAGGTTCCTTTATGGAACAGCATTGATGAACCCGAGTTAACACAAGCGACAGCAATTTTAGTATTCATGAGAATGGATTGTTTTGAATTGAAAATCTGTTTTATCAGATTTGAAGGAAAGAGATTTTGACAGCTTATATATTAATGTACTAATGTTGAAATAGTTATTATTGAAATTTCATTTTGTAATTGGATTATTTTCAATTTGTTGTGCCAGGACTTCTTTCAGATATTGCGCTGTATAACTTTTTGTATTCTTCACCAGCTGCTCAGGAGTTCCTTCGGCAATAATATATCCGCCCCGTTCGCCTCCTTCGGGGCCCAGGTCAATGATATAGTCAGCAACTTTAATAACTTCCAGGTTATGCTCAATTACCAGCACGGTATTACCGCGGTCGACCAGCTTATTCAGCACATGCAGGAGAATGTTCACGTCTTCAAAGTGAAGGCCTGTTGTAGGCTCATCAAGAATATATACCGTACGTCCTGTATCGCGTTTCGATAGTTCCGTGGCGAGTTTAACACGCTGAGCTTCACCGCCTGACAAGGTTGTTGATCGTTGTCCAAGGGTGATATATCCAAGCCCTACCTGGTTCAACGTACCAATTTTTTGCAGAATGGAAGGAATATTTTCGAAAAATTCTACGGCGTGTTCAATGGTCATATTCAGAACATCGGTAATAGATTTTCCTTTAAAACGTACTTCAAGTGTTTCGCGGTTATAGCGCTTGCCTTCGCATACTTCGCAGGGAACATGCACATCGGGTAGGAAGTTCATTTCGATGACCCGGATCCCGGCGCCCTGGCAGGTTTCACACCGGCCGCCTTTCACATTAAATGAAAAACGCCCCGGTTTATAACCCCTGATCTTGGATTCGGGTAATGACGAAAACAGTTTACGGATTTCATCAAAAACACCGGTGTAAGTTGCTGGATTTGAGCGCGGTGTTCGCCCAATGGGCGACTGGTCAATTTCGATAACTTTATCAATGAGTTTGAGACCGTCAATACTTTGATAGGGCAGGGGTTTCTGTTCCGAACGGTAAAAATGTTTACTCAGTATCGGGTACAATGTTTCGTTTATAAGACTTGACTTACCACTGCCCGAAACGCCTGTAATGCATGTAAATACACCTAATGGAAGTTTTAAATCGATATTTTTGAGGTTATTGCCTGTAGCTCCTTTCAGGGTGAGAAAGTTATTATCAAACTTACGCCGTTTGAGCGGAAGCGCAATTCGTTTTCTGCCTGAAAGATACTGGCAGGTGATGCTGTTACAATCATGAAGCGATCCGGGAGTTCCCTCGGCAACAATATGTCCGCCGTGTGTTCCGGCACCGGGACCCATATCAATAACATGATCGGCGGCCAGTATCATATCCTGATCATGCTCAACAACGATAACCGAGTTACCGGTATCACGAAGGTCTTTCAATGAATTTATCAGCCGGTGGTTGTCGCGCTGGTGAAGGCCGATACTGGGCTCATCCAGAATATAAAGCACTCCGACCAACTGGGAGCCTATCTGTGTTGCAAGGCGTATGCGCTGGGATTCCCCACCCGAAAGGCTTCCCGAACTGCGGTTGAGCGACAGGTAGTCGAGCCCGACATTGAGCAGGAACGATAAGCGGCTTTGAATTTCACGGATAATTTCGTGGGCAATCAGTTTTTGCCGTTCATCTAAATGTTTTTCAAGGTTGCTGAACCAGTCCGAAAGGTTTACCAGGTCCATCCGCGAAAGTTCAGCTATATTTTTATCGTTGATCCTGTAAAATAAAGATTCTTTTTTCAGCCTGGTGCCATTGCATTCGGGACATTCAACGGAATTCATAAATCCTTCAGCCCATCGTTTTAACCCTTCCGGGTTCCCCGCTTCATTCTGGTTCAGAATATGCTGGACAATGCCTTCGAAGTTAAGCGAATATGAAGAAGTTACACCAAGGTATTCGTTTTTAACTTTAATAACCTCATCCGATCCATACAAAATGGTTTCAATGGCTTCGTCAGGGATGTCGGATAAGGGTGTATCAAGAGTAAAATGGTATTTGTGTGCGATGGCTTCGAGTTGGCGGAAAATCCAGGTCGGTTTATATTCACCAACTGGCGCAATACCTCCTTTTTTGATGCTTATTGATGAATCGGGGATAACTTTTACCAGGTCTATTTCCGAAATATATCCGAGACCTTTACAGCGTGGACAATAGCCATAGGGCGAATTATACGAGAAACTATTTGGTTCGGGTTCATCATACGCGATCCCCGTTTCCGGATCCATAAGCAGCCTGCTGTAAAACCTTGCTTCTTTGGCTGTTGATTCCATGGCCATGAGCGCTCCTTTACCCTGCCGCAATGCCGTTTGAATGGATGCAGTAAGTCTGGTAAGTGATTTTTCATTCACTTTTATGGTATCAATCACGGCCTCAATATCATGAATTTTATACCGGTCGACCTGCATTCCGAATGCAATTTCACTGATCTCGCCATCGACCCTGACTTTCAGGAATCCTTGTTTGCGGATCTGTTCGAACAACTCGCGGTAGTGCCCTTTGCGCCCGCGAACCAAAGGTGCGAGGAGATATATGGTTCTTTCGGAATAGTTTTCGAGTATCAGGTCAATGATCTGTTTATCGGTATACCTGACCATTTTCTGACCCGAAGCAAATGAATATGCCTCCCCGGCCCTGGCATAAAGCAGCCGGAGGAAATCATAAATTTCAGTTATTGTTCCAACTGTTGAACGGGGGTTCCGGTTGGTGGTTTTTTGCTCAATGGAAATAACAGGGCTTAAACCTGTGATTTTGTCAACATCAGGCCGTTCGATGTCGCCCATAAATTGGCGGGCATAGGCCGAAAATGTTTCCATGTAACGACGCTGACCTTCGGCATAAATAGTGTCGAAGGCAAGCGAGGATTTTCCGCTTCCGCTCAAACCTGTTATCACAACTAATTTGTCGCGGGGGATGACAACGTCGATATTTTTAAGGTTATGCACCCTGGCACCATACACTTCAAGGAATTCCTGGTGTACGGTATCCGGTTCGTCAACCGGTATCTGATTCATGCTGCCCTGGTTCATACGTAGTCGGAGGTTGATGCCATTTTAATATTTATCATGCCTATTTTGGCAGCGAACCGGCAGTAATGGTGTCGTTAAAAATCTGTTCAGCATTATCAATTTCATCCAGCAATTTGTCGAAATCTTCAAAGCCTTTCTTAGGCAGAGTAAGTGTATACTTTTTCTTTTCAGGATTTGTAAGTTTATCCGAACGTAACCAGGGGTTAAACTCCTTAAGCAAACGATAATTGATTTTCATGGTTTTTGCAAAAACCGGGAGGTTATTTATAGTTGTGTCGATGGTCACAGTATAGGTCGGAATAGGGGGATAGAGATCTTTTTTACGGATATAGTATCCATATTCGGTTGGGTGTTCATATAATAATTTTAGTGCAATTATTCTGTAAACATACCGCATGGTTTCTTCCGGGAGATATAAATCGTAATAGTTGTCGGTTTTCTGTCGATCCAGTTCTTTCGAAATCCGGTTTTCACCAACATTGTAGGCTGCTGCGGCAAGTGTCCAACTGCCAAATTTATTGTATGAACCTCGCAATAGTTTGCAGGCTGCTTCTGTAGCTTTTTCAACATGGTATCTTTCATCTACCTGGTCGGTAATTTCGAGCCCGAAGTGTTTACCTGTTCCCGGAATAAACTGCCAGAACCCGGCAGCGCCGGCCTGTGACTGTATGTTGGATAATCCGCTTTCGATCAGTGCCAGGTATTTAAAGTCTTCAGGAATATTGTTTCTTTTCAGAATCGGGATGATAATGTGGAAATACCGGTTCGATTTTTTCAGCATCAGCAAGGTGGATGAATGCCAGTAAGTGTTTACCATTAATTCGCGGTCGAGACCTTCGCGCACATAAAACAAGCCAAGCGGGGCCTCTTCCCCGGCAAATTCAGCCTTATCAGGAAGTACCAGTGAGAAGATTTTATTGCTGTGAAGAAATGCTTTCTGGTATTCTTTATCTCCTGCCGACTTTTCCTGGTTTCGTGAATAGTAAAAACCCTCGAAAGCCGCAAAAGCTATAAGTGCAAAAATAAATATGATTCGTTTACTCATTTATTACAGTTTAGTAAAGCCGAAAGCTATTTTAGCTATCGGTATTTTGAATGCATTGGTGTCAGAATAAGATAGCATCCTTCAACAATGGTGCCACTTTATCTTTTTCTGACAAAAGAGGCTGGATGATTCCCCAATCGATATTTAGCTGAGGGTCATTCCAGCGAATGCTGGCCTCAGATGCTTTCTTGTATAAACCAGAGCATTTATATGTGAATATAGTATTGTCCTCGAGTGTAACAAAGCCATGTGCGAAACCTTTGGGGATCCAGCATATCCACTTGTTTTCGCCGGTTAGTTTCATCGAAACCCATTTGCCGAAAGTTGGTGAGTTGCGCCGGATGTCAACAGCAACATCTAATACAGCGCCGCTGATTACTCTTACAAGCTTTCCTTGTGCAAAGGGTTCAAGCTGATAATGCAAGCCCCGGAGTACCTCTTTCTGCGATCTTGATTCATTATCCTGTACAAATGGTTCAGTAATTCCCAGGGAAGCAAATTTTTCCGTATGGAACGATTCGAAAAAATATCCGCGGTCATCACCAAAAACATCAGGTTTGAAAATTAGTACATCGGGAATTGTGGTTGGAATCAGCTCCATGTAGTAGGTGTTAAGGTTTAGGCTTTAGGATTTAGGCTTTGGGGTCTGGCTGTCTTCATTACTATGTCTTCCGCCTTACAAATGAATAACTTCACCGTAAGCCATTGCCACTGCTTCCATAACAGCTTCACTCATGGTTGGATGTGGATGAATGGATTTAATAATTTCGTGCCCTGTGGTTTCCAGTTTACGGGCGACTACAACCTCGGCAATTATTTCAGTAACGTTGTCTCCAATCATATGAGCTCCAAGCCATTCACCGTATTTTGCATCAAATATCACTTTGACAAAACCTTCCTTCGCACCTGCTGCACTGGCCTTGCCGGAAGCGGTAAAAGGAAATTTCCCGACTTTTATTTCATAGCCTGCTTCCCTGGCGGCTTTTTCGGTCAGGCCAACGGATGCGATTTCCGGTGAAGTGTATGTACAACCCGGAATGTTATTATAATCAATAGCTTCAACGTTCATTCCTGCAATCTTTTCGACACAGGTTATGCCTTCGTGCGATGCAACATGAGCCAATGCCGGTCCGTTTACGATGTCGCCGATAGCATAGTATCCTTCAATATTGGTACGGTAAAATTCATCGACCAGCACTTTACCTTTTTCGGATTTGATGCCGGTTTCTTCAAGACCTATGCCTTCGAGGTTGGTTGCAATTCCTACTGCTGAAAGAACAATGTCACATTCGACAATTTCAACGGTTTTAGGCGTTTTGATGCTTACTTTACAGATAGTGCCGCTAATTTCAACAGATTCAACGGAGGACGAAGTCATGATCTTCATGCCTGCTTTTTTGAAGCTTCGTTCCAGCTGTTTCGATACTTCCTCGTCTTCAAGAGGCACAACGGCAGGCAGGAATTCGACTAATGTAACCTGGACACCAATGCTGTTATAAAAATGGGCAAATTCAGATCCTATTGCTCCGGAGCCAACTACAACCATGCTTTTAGGCTTGTCGGTCAGTGTCATGGCTTCGCGGTAGCCGATTATTTTTTTGCCATCCTGTTTCAGGTTAGGAAGTTCGCGTGAACGTGCCCCAGTGGCTATAATGATGTGTGATGCTTCATATTCGGTAATCTTACCTTCGGCATCCGTGACTTCCACTTTTTTGCCAGGTTTCAGCTTGCCGAAACCTTGTATATGATCAATTTTATTCTTTTTGAAGAGGAACTGTATGCCTTTACTCATACCATCAGCCACTCCCCGGCTTCTTGATACCATTGCCGGAAGATCAGCGGTGGCTGAACCTTCGATTGCTACACCATAATCGGCTGCATGCTTGAGATAATTGTACACCTGTGCACTTTTAAGCAATGCTTTGGTAGGAATACAACCCCAGTTAAGGCATATGCCTCCGAGTTCTGATTTTTCGACGACTGCTGTTTTAAACCCAAGTTGTGCTGCCCGGATGGCTGCTACATAACCACCTGGACCGCTGCCAATTACTATGATATCATAATTCATATGCAGTGAATTTTAAAATAAACGGCAAAATTACCATTTTTTAGCGGGATTTAACTTGTTTTGTTTGGAATATCCTATCCGAAACAAACAAATCACAACAATTGTTGCCATTATTTTGTTAAAAGTTACCAACAATTCGTACCCTTTGCCGGAAAGGATTTAAAACAAACGGCCCGCAAAAAGCAGGCCGTCAGCATGTTTCTTTGAAGAAAAAATAACTTATTTTTTTTCTGGTTCAGCCCCTATAGGTGCTTCAGCCGGCATTTGCGGCATTTGCTGTGTGGGTTGGTCCATAATGGTGTAACCTTCAGGAATTTTAAATTTATCTGCCGGAACGTTAGCGCCCAGATCCACTTTATCAGCTATTATTTCCATCTGTCCCATCGAAATTTTTATCTGAATATTTTTATATTGCACCCCGGTAATGCGATTTTCAGGATTAGTGCTGTCGGGAGCAATTGAATACTTGGTTCCTTCGAGACCAGCTACGGTTTCTTTGCCTTCCTCTTTATAGCCAAGTTTTGCTTTTAACTTTGCACTCAAGGAAGCTACGTTCATCTGCTCAAGCATTTCAGCCGTAAGTATTGTTTTGTAGACATTTTTAGTAGCCCTGTCCTGTCCGCCTGATTTATTTTCGAGCTCATAATGATACATTGTATTACCATCCCTCATATCAATGGTATGCTGGCGCATTTCCATTCCATTCATATTACCTTCAACAACGGTTTCCCGCATTTCCTTTTTACCGAAATCATCAAAATAGAGTGTCTGAGTTACTTTAACACCCATCATTTCCAGAGGTTTGTAAGTAACTATTCCGCTTTTCTCACCATATGGCTGATCAGCGCTGCCACCTTTATTGCCTGAACCACCTGATTTACATGACATTAACATGGTAAGGCCTATAACCTGTACCAGGATTACGATTTTTTTCATTTTAAGAATAATTGGTTAAATAATTTTTTTGCAAAAATAATAAAATTTTTTAACTCAGCAAGAGTTTGTTTAAATTGCAGATAATGAGCGCTTTAATAGTTGATACTGTTTTTTTTTAATTACGTGGTATTTCTTATTCTCAGCCTAATTTATTTAGCCAGCATTTCACCCGAAATGATCCGGATCTATTCTAAGTCGGAGAAACTGTTTCCAAATCAGGATTCATCTAAATTCTGCCGACAGGCAATTGCCGGGAAAAACCTTCCTGTAATGATATAAAGGTTTCGGTAAAGGAAATTTCAGGAATGGATTGTATCTGTTCGACTATTACCTGTTTCAGGTGTTCATTGTTCCGGGTAATGATTTTTATCAGCAATGAATATTTGCCTGAGATATGATGGCATTCGACAATTTCAGGAATCTGCCTGATTTTATTGAAAACCTCATTGTGTGTACTGGTTGAAGTGAGGTTTACCTGTATCCCGATAAAGGCACAGGTCAGGTAGCCCATGCTTTTATGATTAAAAACCAATTGCGATCCTGAAATAATACCGGCTTCCTTCATTTTTTTAATCCTTTGATGCACAGCAGTGTGGGTTACTTTACATTGCCTGGCTACTTCGACATACGAAGTTCGTGCATCTTTCATTAATTGTTCAACAATTCTCCTGTCGAGTGCATCAAGATGAAAGTTTGATTCCATGGTTTCTTTTGAATAAGTTAAAAATGAAAGTTAAAACAGCCGGAAAGTTTCAAAATTAAAAAAATATTTCAGATATAGATTCATAATGTTATAATTCATGCTGAATATTGAATCATATGGTATTTTTGCATTCGGGAATTCCTGCATCCGGAACGTGACACCCGGCACCCGGTACCAAGTATCCTGCAGATTAATAAATCAAAGAAAAACAATAATTTCACATAAAAATAAGTCTTATGAAACACGATCCCTCACGTGCAATTTTTGAAATGAAGCAGTTTGGTGAATTTGGCGATGTTAATCCATCTATCACTGATTCGGCCACCTATACCTTTTTACAGGCCAAAACCATGGCTGATACTTTTCATGGTGAGGCTGAAGGCTGTTTCCTGTATTCAAGGCACTGGAACCCGAGCAATAAATACCTTGCTGATGTGCTGGCTGCCATGGAAGGAACACAGGAAGCCTGGGTAACAGCTTCAGGAATGGCGGCAATCACGTCAGCTATCCTGCAACTTTGCAATGCCGGCGATCATATTGTTTCGAGTGTTACGACTTATGGCGGAACTTTTGCATTTATGCAGAATTACCTTCCGAAATTCAATATTAAAACCACTTTCGTGGACATTACCGACCTGGCTGCGGTCCGTAAAGCAATAACTCCCGATACAAAGCTCATCTATACAGAATCGATGACCAATCCCTTGCTCCAGATTTCTGATATCCCGGCACTGGCAGCTATCGCCAACGAGTATAACGTGATTCTGATGGTCGACAACACGTTTACGCCGATGATCATTCAGCCTGCGGCATTAGGTGCACATGTGGTTGTTTACAGCATGACCAAATTTATAAACGGCAAAAATGATTGTGTAGCTGGTGCGATCTGTGGTTCACGCGAATTTATCAGTTCATTGATTGATGTAAACAATGGTACAGCCATGCTTTTAGGGCCGGCTCTTGATCCGTTGCGATCGTCGGGCATACTTAAGAACATGCATACGCTTCATATACGCATGCAGCAGCACAGTAAAAATGCCATGTACCTGGCAGTCAAAATGAAAGAAGCCGGTTTGAAGATCAGCTATCCCGGCTTACCTGAACATAAAGGCCATGAGATCATGAAGAGCCAGATGAATCCCGATTTCGGATTTGGTGGTATGCTTTCCATCGATATGGTTACCAGCGAAAGAGCATCGAGGTTTATGGAACTGATGGAAATGCATGACGTTGGATACCTGGCGGTTAGCCTTGGGTATTTTAAAACCTTATTCAGCAATTCGGGTAAAAGTACTTCGAGCGAAGTTCCTCAAGAAGTACAGCATGATATGGGCTTATCCGAAGGCCTCGTCCGCTTCAGCGTGGGCCTCGATCACGATATTGAACATACCTGGAACAGTATTGAAAAATGCCTGAAAATGATGGAATAATTGAATGATTTTATATCTAAGTAAGAGGCGTTGCCGGTACTGATATTCAGAACCCTGGGGACGCCTCTTTAATTTTAAGTTTCTGAAAGTTGAACAGTTGATCCATAGAAAATAGAAAACAGGAGTCGGAATTATCAATCCATCATCTGCTTTCATATTCGCCCTTCGTCCTTTGCCAGCCAGCACCCTGCACTTCCAGTAAAAAACAATAGTCAAAAATGACAGCATTTAATTGAATAAAATACAGTACTTTTGAACCACAGGCTATGGAGTTAGCCTTTAATCGCCTGATGTGCTGATAACTCCTGTTTTTTTAGAAATTAAGAACGCACGCATGCTCAGATTAATACTATTGGTTGGCACAGGTGGTTTCCTGGGAACGGTTTCACGGTTCCTTACATCACGTTATTTTGCAGCACATTTCCCATCCTCATTTCCATATGGCACATTTGCAGTGAACATACTTGGCTGTTTATTGATTGGTCTTATTTATGGCATTGCCGAGAAAGGCGATTTTATAAGCACGGAGTGGCGGTTGTTTTTAACCGTCGGCTTCTGCGGAGGGTTTACCACCTTTTCAGCCTTCGCTGCCGAAAACATGGCCATGCTTCGCGACAGCGAATTTTTTAACTTCTTTTTATATACCGGCAGCAGTATTTTTATAGGATTGCTTGCCACATTTGCAGGCATCATGCTCATTAAAATCTTGTAATCATGAACACCAATGATGACGTTAAAATTTTAAGGGTGTACACCAGTTCAACGGATAAACTGAAGCATACCCCTATGTATGAAATGATTGTTTATGCTGCCAGGCGCAACGGACTGGCCGGTGCAACCGTTCATAAAGGCGTGATGGGATATGGAAGCAGCAGCGTGGTAAATTCGGCTAAATTCTGGGAAACCAATGATAAACTGCCGGTGGTAGTCGAAATAATTGACGAAAGCCCTAAAATTGAGGCTTTCTTCAAAGTCATTAAACCCTACCTCGAAAGTGTACGCTATGGCTGCCTTGTTACCATTGAAGATGCACATGTGCTATTACACAAGTCAGGAAGAACGAAATCAATATTCGGTCTGTAATTCAGTTGTTTGAAATCATGAACCTGTTCAGCAGGCTAAGATTGATACCCTATTTAAGTTTATCTTTAAACACTTTCCTGAATTTTTCGAGCTTGGGTGCAATGACAAATGTGCAATACGGCGCATTGCCATTTTCGCTGTAATAGTTCTGGTGATAGTCTTCGGCTTTATAAAAAGCGCCTGCCGGACTGATTTCGGTAACTATGGGTTTAGCGAAAGCCTTTTCAGCATTCAATTTGGCTTTGTAAGCTTCAGCCAGTTGTTTCTGCTGTTCATTATGATAAAAAATAGCCGAACGGTATTGTGTTCCCTGGTCGGCACCCTGGCGGTTGAGCGTGGTAGGATCGTGGCTGCTCCAGAAGGCTTCGAGCAATTCGTCGTAGGAAATCACTTTCGGATCATAAATGATCTGGCAAGCTTCGGCATGGCCGGTAACACCTGAACATACTTCGCTGTAGGTTGGATTTTTGATATTCCCCCCGGTATATCCCGAAGTAACCGAAAGTACTCCTTTAAGTTCCTGGAAAACAGCTTCCACGCACCAGAAGCATCCGGCTGCAAAAGTAGCTGTATCTGTTTTTACTCCATTGGCTGTTATATCCATCTGTTTAGTGTCTTTTAGTGTGTTGCTTTTGCATCCTGTTACCAGCAGAAAAGCTAAAATGATTAAAAGTAATCGTTGCATGGGTAAGTATTTTGGTTTGTATAGAACAAAGCAGCAGTTTATAAGTTCGACGTTTTTGATAAACTCAAGTCTTCCAAAACTGAACAGTAGGGATAGTTTTAAAAGTAAATTTTTTAAAAAACAAATTAAATTTATCTCATTTTTACTGTGGTATTTAAAAAGTTGTTATTTTTGCAGCAGTTCTTTTATACCATCACTTATCAAGAAAGGCTGAGGGAAATGGACCTTTGAAGCCTTGACAACCTGTCCACTACGTTACGGACAAGGTGCCACATCCAACCGCATTTGGCGGAAAGATAAGATTGGAATCAGTTTTGCGATATCGTATCCGCTATATCTTCAAAGCTCTTCTGACTTATCGGGGGAGTTTTTTTTATGCTCTTTCCGGTAGCCCTCTCAGGTAAGTGATCATTTAGTTGTTTAATCAATAAATATCACATACCATGAACAAATCCACCCAGATCATCCATTCCATTCCTGTTGACGAATTAACAGGCGCTATTTCGGTGCCAATATACCAGACTGCGACTTACGTTCAGGAAGCTCCCGGCGTAAACAAAGGCTACGACTATGCACGCACCAACAATCCTACGCGTGCTGCCCTGGAGAAAATTATTGCTGAACTAGAAGGCGGCACACACGGCTTCGCCTTTGCAACAGGGCTTGCAGCTATTGATGCTATTCTCAAAACCCTGAAATCGGGTGACGAAATTGTAGCCGTTGATGATATTTACGGCGGAGCCTACAGGTTGTTTACACATATATACCAGAAATTCGGTATTAAAATCCATTACGTTGATACTACGGAAGCCTCAAACGTTTCTGCATACCTGAATAAAAATACGAAACTGGTGTGGCTCGAATCACCTACCAATCCAACCCTGAAAATTTCGGATATCAAAGCCATTGCGGAACTGGCGCATAAGACCGGTGCTTTGGTAGTGATCGACAATACTTTTGCTACTCCGATTGCTCAAAATCCGCTTGAACTTGGCGCTGATTATGTAATGCACAGCGGCACTAAATACCTTGGCGGACATTCCGATCTCCTTGCCGGGCTCGTTGTAGTAAAAGATGAAAAGCTGGCCGAAGAAATCAAGTTTATCCAGAATTCGTCGGGTGGCGTACTTGGACCCCAGGATTGCTGGCTCGTGATCCGTGGCATCGAAACCGTTGCCATCCGTGTTGAAAGGCAGTGCGAAAATGCTGTAAAAGTTGCTGCTTTCCTGGCTTCGCATCCGGATGTGGACCATGTTAACTATCCCGGATTGGCATCGCATAAAAACCATGAGATTGCAAAAGTTCAGCAAAATGGCTTATATGGAGGAATGATTTCATTTTCATTGAAAAATGACACTGAAGAAGCTGCCCTGGCAATAGTAACTTCCACAAAGTATTTTAAACTGGCCGAAAGTCTTGGCGGTGTTAAAAGCCTCCTGTGTCATCCTTCGCAAATGACGCATAAATCGGTTCCCCGAGAAAAACGCCTGGCATCAGGGATTAACGATTCCCTGATACGCCTTTCGTGCGGTATTGAAGATGCTGGGGATCTGATCAGCGATTTAAGACAGGCCTTTGATAAAGTCAGGGGATGAGGGTGAATAGTATGATTGAACGATAAAGTGATGGGCGGGGAGCATCAGGGAGAAATAGCGATTTCGATCTTCCGACTTCTATGGTATGATTCAAATAAAAATCATTATTTAGACTTGCAAAAATGACATACGACAAAAAACTGGTAATCGGCCTTTTTGGCTTTGGAGTTGTAGGTGAAGGTATATACCGCGTACTGAAACAGACGCCTACCTTGCAGGCCGAAATTAAACGGATATGTATCAAGCATCCCGATAAAAAGCGTAATGCACCTTCGGAATTATTTACTACAGATGCTGATCTTTTACTGAATGATCCCGAAATTAATGTGGTTGTTGAGTTGATTGATGATGCCGACGCCGCCTGGCATATTGTATCAACCTCGCTCCGCAGCGGAAAGTCTGTTGTAAGTGCAAACAAAAAGATGATTGCCGCTCACCTGGGAGCTTTGCTTCAATTGCAGGAAGACAACAAAGCATCTTTCCTTTACGAGGCGGCTGTTTGCGGCAGTATTCCGGTGATCCGTAACCTGGAGGAATATTATGATAACGATATGCTGAATTCGGTTACCGGAATCATTAACGGGAGTACCAACTATATTCTCACCCGGATGAATGAGGATGGAATGGCATACGATGGAGCTCTGAAACTCGCACAGGAACTCGGTTTTGCCGAAAGTGACCCGTCGCTCGACGTACAGGGAACGGATGCGGCCAATAAACTGACTATTATTCTGAATCATGCATACGGTATAGTTTCGGCTCCCGGCGATATTATGTGCAAAGGAATTACTCAGCTTCACCCGGCCGATAGTGTTTACGCTAAAGAAAAAGGATATAGCATCAAACTGGTCGCCTGTGCCCGGCGGGTCAATCATACGGATGTTGCAGCCTATGTTCTGCCCACTTTTGTCGGACCACTGAGCCAGCTTTTTAACGTTAGATTTGAGTTTAATGGAGTTATTATTGGTACACGATTGGCTGATGAACAGTTTATTTACGGAAAAGGAGCTGGGCGTTATCCGACTTCGTCGGCTGTGCTTAGCGATATAGCTGCCTTGCGTTATGATTATAAATACGAATATAAAAAATTACATACCGGCGTTGACTACCGTATTTCGGATGACCACGTACTGCGGGTGTATGTGAGTTGTGAAAATATGAAGGATATTGACCAAAAGGATTTTATTGCCGTTGATGAAACCTATAACAGCCAAGCCCGGAAGTATATAACCGGTACTATCAATTTCGATAAACTGCGAAATGCTGCATGGCTGAATAACCCCGCTAATTCGGTCATTGTTTTTGAGGATTCGGGTATAGTTGCAGATCACCAACTCGAAGAACTGGAATAGATGGATGCCGGTTCGTTACTTCTACTTTCCCCTGAAATCAAACAGGGGATTTTTTTTTGGCATTATAGCGCATTTTTTAAGTCCTGATTTTGCCAGCAATAAGATAATCAATCATCGTTTGATAAAATAATCAGATATTTGCACAAACAACCCATTTGAGGATGATAAAGATATCTGCTGTAATTATCACTTTTAACGAAGAAAGAAACATTGTGCGCTGTCTCCAGTCACTCGAAGGCATTGCAGATGAGATAGTTGTCGTTGATTCATTTTCCGCAGATGCAACTCTGGAACTTTGTAAGCCGTTTAATGCCACAATTCTGCAACATCCGTTCGGGGGGTATAGGCAACAAAAGTCATGGGCCTGCGAACAGGCTTCGCATGACTATATCCTCTCACTTGATGCCGATGAACAGTTATCGGAAGAATTGCGTCAATCGATATTGAAGGTTAAGAAGGAATGGAAGGCCGATGGTTATTATTTTAACCGCCTAAATAACTACCTGGGAAAATGGATCCGGCATTCCGGATGGTATCCTGATGCGAAACTCCGGTTGTGGGACAGGCGAAAAGGGGCCTGGAGCGGAGTAAATCTTCATGAAAGTGTAAAAATGAATGAAAAAGCTACGGTCACTAAATTGGACGGCGATCTGCTTCATTTTTCCTATTATTCAATCCAGCAGCATCTCGACCAGGTCAATAAATTTACTGAAATCTCCGCGAAGGAAGGGTTCGATAATGGAAAAAGAACCTCGATCCTTCTTGCCATTTTAAAAAGTATCTGGAAATTCAAGCGCGATTATATTTTCAAGCTTGGTTTCCTCGATGGATATTATGGTTTTATAATCTGTACTTTATCTGCACATTCTCTTTTTGTTAAGTATATAAAGATGAGGGAATTGAAAAAGGCAAGTAAATAATACCAGCTTTTTTGTAGAATTACCGGTATCTGATTACCAGGTTATTTCATTCTTTTCGCCTGCTTTTACATTGTTAATTACCATTACTTGCTGATCCATTTTCCGGCTGTCGAACCAGAGCGGGTCATCGGGCTTGATGGAATTGAACAGGTCGATAGCAGTTGCCTTTGGCTGGCTGACTTTACCGTTTACTTTAACCTGGTTTGCAACAGCCTCAAATCCATGCAGAATCAGGACAATTGTATTGAATTTGCTGGTGAATTTACCGGAAGCCAGTGGTTCAATAACAATCTTCCTGTCGGCAGGCTGAAAGCTCATCTTTGATTCAAGAAAGGTTCCGTTTTCGTAGGAATAGGTCAGTCCGTCGTCCTCGTAATAATTGTAATCTGAGGCTTCGTTTCCATAATAAACATGTATAAAAAGCGTGTCCGAAGGTTTCTCTGAAGTGCTCTGAACGATGGTTTGCATCGGGATGATACAGCCGCCTTTTGCAAATACAGGCAATTTATCCAAAGGGCATTCAATCAGGATTTCCTTTTCGCCCTCATATTGTTTGCCGTTAAAAAAGTCAAACCACTGGCCTTTGGGTAAATAGACTTTCGTGATTTCCCTGGTGCTTTCAACCGGTGCAACCATTATGGATGGGCCAAACATAAACTGTTGCTGGTAATCTTTCTTCCAGCAGTTTTCGTCAAGAGTATTGTCAATCACCATCGTGCGGTTTACGGGAATGCCGGTTTTATGTGCTTCGGCGAAAGCTGAATACAAATAAGGCATCAGGCGGTAGCGGAGCGAAATATAATTACGCGAAATGTTTTCGACACTTTCGCCATACGTCCAGGGTTCTGAAGAGTTTTCGTTGCTTGCTTTGTGAACCCTGAAAAAAGGTGTAAACGCGCCAACAGTTATCCATCGTCCGAATAGCTTTGCTGAAGTTTCCCCCATAAACCCGCCTACATCGACACCAGCAAATGCCATTCCGCTAATACCCAGCGAATTTACCAGGCGGCATCCCAGCATCATATGTGCGTCGCTGGCAACATTATCACCGGTCCAGATGGCAGTATAACGCTGGGCTCCGGCGTAAGAAGCCCTTGTCAGCGTAAGCGGACGTTTGCCATTCATCAGGCTGCGGGTTCCTTCGTAAGTGCTGCGTGACATCTGCATGCCATATGCATTTTTAGCCTGGCGATAGCTGGCAAAGCGACCGTCCCAGTTGAGTTGTACAATAGATGGTGTAAAGCCACCACCCCAGGAAGCGATTTCGTTCATATCGGTCCAGAAGCCTTCAACCCCATCATTGATCATAGGCGCGAAATTATTTCCCCACCATTTTCTGACAACCGGCTTTGTGAAATCAGGGAAATGACACCATCCGGGCCACACCTGGGCTGTATAGTCCTGCCCGTCGGGATATTTGATAAAATAATTCTGTTTCACTCCTTCTTCGAAAGCCTTATATCCTTTCTCCACTTTAATTCCCGGATCGACAATTACCGTTGTGTGAACATTCATATCTTTTAACTTGCCCAGCATTTCAGCCGGTTTCGAAAACCGTTCGGGGTTCCAGGTGAATATTTTATAGGCATCCATATAATGTATATCGAGATATATCACATCGAGCGGAATCTTCTTCTCGCGGAATGTGCGTGCAATTGAAAGTACTTCAGTATCGGGGAAATAACTCCAGCGGCATTGCTGAAAACCCATTGACCAGATGGGCGGAATGTGAATGTGGCCGGTTAGTGAAGTATACTGGCTTAGAATCTGCCTGATAGTGCTTCCGTAAATAAAGTAATAATTCATTTCACCTCCTTCGGCCCCGAAGGAAGAAAACCTGTCGTTGGATGCGCCGAAGTTGAACGTACTCCGGTAGGTATTATCGAAAAATATACCATAGGTTAGCCCATGATGAATACCAATATAGAACGGGAATGTCGAATACAGATCATCGTCATCTACCTGGTAAGCAGGATTATCGGTGTTCCAGTTGGTATGGGCTTCGCCTCGGCGGTCGAGGTTGCCTGTTTTTTCTCCCAGTCCAATAAACTTCTCGCCTTCCTGAAGTTTTTTATAGGTGGTAACTTCATCCCCAACCCAATTGGTGCCAAAAGTATCATCCTGGTTAACCAGACGGTTGTCGGCAGTCAGAAATTTAAAACGGACAGGCGAAGTTGAAATTTCCAGTTTAACAGAGTCCGTTGCCAGGGTAATCAATCCTTTTGTTTCCGTTAGTATGAAATTCGTTTTCTCTGGAGTTGCAATTACAGCATAGGAAAAATCAGGCTCAAGCACTCCTTTGGCAATCCGGATGCGTATTATATTCGCGTTGTACACAATGACCTGCGCTTTACCAAAACTGGTTTCGAGGATCATCCCATTATCCGTCTTTTTCATTTTCTTCAGGCTGCCCAGGCTCGAATCAGGCATCTGCTGGCAGAATGCAGTTATGTTTGTAAACAGGATGGTTAAAAGGATCGTAATGTTTCTCATATTCTTTAGTATTGACTGGGTAAAATTAGGGAGAAAAACATGAACCTGCTAATGAAAATATTTGATTTCTTTCATGGTTACAGAGTCAATTGCTATAGACCGCTCAACACTCTCAATAAATTGGCAGAAGTGAAGGATTTGAGATTTGAAAAGTATTGAACCGAATGAGAACTCATTGACCATCAGTTGACCATTGTATAACCATCAAATGACCAAATATTTACGATTTGCGAATGACAACCGAATGAGAACTGAAAGACGATTGAATCGCCATTAACCAATACCCGGAACACCAAATCAATTTCTATCTTTGCCGCCTTATTTATCCGCCCATGTTTTTTCTGTTGAGTGCGCTTGCATTTTCGAGTTGTATCTTCTTCACTTTTAGATACTTTGACAAATTCGGAATCAGTATATTACCGGCTATTACCGTTAATTACCTGATGGCATCCGCTTTTGGGTATTTCAGCGGGTGGGATACGGCAACTGCCGTTTCAATGACTCATCAATCCTGGTTTCTGATGGCCATGCTTACCGGAGTAACGTTTATATTGACTTTCTTTGTTTTTGCCGTTTCAACTCAAAAAGTAGGTGTTGCCATGACCGTTGTTTCGGGTAAAATGTCGGTTGTTTTATCAGTTGCCGTAGGTTTTCTGCTCCTGGCAGAACCACTGAGTTTCGTACAGATTATAGGCATCATTGCTGCTTTGGTTGCTTTTTATCTCACCAACCTGGGAAGGGGAGAGATAAAGGTTGAAAAAAAATACCTCTATCTGCCGGCACTGATTTTTTTTGGAACGGGTGCAAATGACAGTTTAATGAAATTGTCGGGTGTTTATTATCCTGATCGTGATGCAATTCAATTTCTGACCGTAACGTTTTTTACTGCTTTTACGATTGGCTTTGGAATTTTAGTGTATCTGGTTTATAGGAATTCATTGAAAATAACCTGGAGAGATATTCCGGCTGGCGTATTGCTGGGTATTTTCAACTGGTACTCTACTTATTTCTTTATCAAGGGATTGTATGTTCTTCCTATTTCTTTGTTTGTACCTGTATTTAATGCAGCGCTGGTTTTTATTGCTGCTGTTGCCGGGTATTTCTTTTTCGGAGAAAAACTCTCGGTGGTAAACCGTATCGGAATTGTACTCGCCATATTGGCCATAGCTGCTATTGCATTTTCTTGATGTATAACGGGAATCGCAAAACATGGCAACGTAAGTTCATCCATGAATACATACAGATAAAAAAAGCAAGGCTTTTAGGCCCTGCTTTTTAATCAATTGTAAGTAGCACTTATTTAACTTCGAAGAATTCGTCTTTGAGTTTTGTATTCAGTTTAACATCTGAAACAACAAAATTAATGGTCTGTGGCCCCATGTTTTGTGTCATAGCATATGGGAACATAACACCGTCAACTGCTTTATAATCAGAATATTCAGTTACCTGTTCCTTGTTTTCTGCACGTGTCTTCAGTCCGGATTGAACATCGTAATATTCAACATCTTTCCTGTCGCCGCCTTTGTTTACCTGTACC
>Ga0079306_1000785_pt1 | contig 25348 bp, 18 predicted proteins | sample Methanotroph_Enr_FD_79181 | JGI IMG/M metagenome (GOLD analysis project Ga0079306, IMG submission 79181) | Enriched soil microbial communities from Old Woman Creek wetland in Ohio, USA - Methanotroph_Enrichment_5 | ecosystem: Environmental > Terrestrial > Soil > Wetlands | place: USA: Ohio...
AATTTGTCAACAATAATTGCTTTTACTTTTGCTGCAACGTCAGACATAACTCTAATTTTTGGTTAATATTAAAATTGTTTCAAAAAATTCGATGCAAAGTAATAAATTTACACCTGATATTTCAAACAAAAAATGATATAAATGGATGAATAGGGGATGAACTAGTTTGTAGTTTGGTCTACATTTGAACCTTTTATTCTAAAATTCCATTAAGCATAAATCTATAAATTGAACATTAAATGAAACGAATTGCCATTTTTGCCTCGGGTTCCGGGACGAATGCCCAAAAGATAATTGAGTATTTCTCAGCCAGTAAGGAGATCGTCGTTGATTCTCTTTGGTCGAATAATGAAAATGCTTATGCACTAATTAGGGCAGAAAAACTCGGAATTGAAACGTTCACATTCGAAAGTGATGAATTTTACAGAAGTAACGAGATTTTAGACCGACTCTACGATCACCGGATAGATATGATCGTGCTGGCAGGTTTCCTATGGTTGGTTCCTCGTAATCTGACGGAATTGTTCACTGTTATCAACATACATCCAGCCCTGTTGCCCAAATACGGGGGCAAAGGAATGTACGGAGCAAATGTCCATAAGGCTGTGCTGGCGTCAAAAGACAAGGAATCAGGAATTACAATCCACCAGGTCAATCAAGATTACGATAAGGGAAGGATTATTTTTCAGGCGACTTGCCCGATACTGCCAAAGGATACTCCGGAAACGCTCGCCGCACGGATTCACGAACTGGAATACCAGCATTACCCACGCGTAATTGAAGAAGTGCTTTTAAGTGAGGAAGATGAGAATTAGCTGTTATATAGTTGATTCCTTCAGAATAGAATGCCACCTGTTTATTTGGAGCAGGTGGCATTTTTTAGTTTTTTCAGGTGACGTTTTGATAGATGTCTAAATTTAGTTACAACCAACAAAATCTTATTTATAGGTAATTGAAATCCCTTGAATATTGTTTTAGATATAGATTGTGTTTACTTTTAGAACCGAACTAACTTACCATACAATGAACCGGAATTTTTTAATCTTACTTATTGCAGTGTTTTTTGGTTTAGCCCAGAATCTTGAAGGTCAATCCAAATTAGCCCATAAAGGCAAGCCTGCAATTTCCAGGGATGGTAAATGGATTTCACTCTTTAACGGGAAAAACCTGGATGGATGGACCCTTAAAGTTACCGGATATAAACCCGGAGAAAATCCACTTAACGGATTTCGGGTCGAAGACGGAATTCTCAAAATCGATTACACTAATTTCGATAAGTTTAATGGTCGTTTCGGGCATCTGTTCTATAACGTAAAGTTGTCATCCTATATTCTTCATGTTGAATATCGGTTTGTTGGCGAAATGTTGCCCGATGCTCCGTCGTATTGTTACCGTAACAGCGGCGTAATGGTTCATTCACAGTCGCCTGAAAGTATGGTTATTGACCAGAACTGGCCGGTTTCAATCGAAGTTCAGCTACTCGGAAGTACCGATTCGGTTAAACAAACAACTGCCAACTTTTGTACGCCTGGAACTACGGTCTATTATAAAGATCAGCCAACAAGTGAACATTGTATTAGTTCCAACTCGAAGTATTTTTACGATGGGGAATGGGTCAGCCTCGATATCATTGTTGAGGGCGGCAAAACCATTACCAACATTGTGAATGGGGATACAGTACTCGTATGCTCAAAACCTCAAATCGGAGGATATTTATTACCTAAAAACTATCCGTTACCCGAAGGGACGCTTTTGGAAAATGGCTACATCGCTCTTCAGTCCGAAGGCCAGCCTCTCGAATTCCGAAAGGTTGACTTGAAAAAGCTGGATGAAAAGTAAAATATCAGAACGTGTCACAAACAGAAATATTTAATACTTTATAAACCGCCCTAATATGAAAAGACTTATTTGTGTATTTATATCCTTGTTTTTGTTCTTGTCGACTTTTGCTCAGTTTGGAGGCAAGGTTTCCGATAATCTGTCAATGCTAAGTAAAATTCTGAAAATGGATCGGAAATTTGCCATTTACCTTCCGGCCGATTACGAAACTTCAGATCGTAGCTATCCGGTTTTGTATTTGTTGCACGGATCTGGCGACGATCAGACGGGCTGGGTTCAGTTTGGCGAAGTTAAATCCATCGCCGATAAAGCTATTCAGGAAGGAAAATGCACCGCGATGATCATCGTAATGCCCGATGGTGACACCGGACAACGAGGCTATTTCAACAGCCCCCAAGGGGACTGGAATTACGAGGATTTTTTCTTTCAGGAATTGATGCCATATGTTGAAAAGACCTACCGGATCCGTACCGATAAAAGATATCGTGCCATAGCAGGCCTTTCGATGGGCGGTGGCGGTACATTCATGTATGCCTTACACCATCCTGAATTGTTTTCAGCTGCTTGTCCGTTGAGTGCCTATGCCGGGCCAATTTCGCTGGAAGAAGCAGCGACCCGCTGGGAAAAGCAGTATCCAGGCATTTCAAAGGAAGATCAGGCTAAATATTTTGCCAGACACAGCGCACTTGAACTCATCAAGAATATGCCCGATGACCAGAAAAAATCAGTTCGCTGGTACATCGACTGTGGTGACGATGATTTTTTATACGAGGGCAATAGTTTGATCCACATCGCCATGCGGAAAAAGGAGATTCCGCATGAATTCCGGATTCGTGATGGCGCTCACAACTGGACCTACTGGCGAGAAGCTTTACCAACTGTTTTGGAATTTGTATCACAAGGATTTCATCAATATTAGAAACTTAAACACCAATACAAACATTAAAAGAAAACAAAGAATGAAAACATCACGCCGTTCATTTATTCAAAAAAGTGCAGTTTTGCTTGCCGGAACTGCTTTGTTGTCGAAAGCTGCTTTTGCGGCAGGCAAACCAGGTGAAATTGTTGGTTTGCAGCTCTATTCTGTTCGTGACGATATGAAAAAAGATCCGATGAGAACACTTACTCAGTTGGCAAAAATGGGATATACCCATGTTGAACATGCCAACTACATCGACCGTAAATTCTACGGATTTTCGGCTAAAGAATTTAGAAAAGTGCTGGATGATCTTGGCTTGAAAATGCCGAGTGGTCACACAGTGATGGGCAAAAACCATTGGGATGCAGCTAAAAAAGACTTTACCGATGTCTGGAAATACACCGTTGAAGATGCTGCCTACATGGGCCAAAAGTATGTGATTAGTCCGTGGATGGACGAAAGTATGCGAAAAACTTACGACGATCTGATGGTTTACCTCGATGTTTTCGCCAAATGCGGTGAGCTGTGCCAGAAGTCGGGCATGAAATTCGGTTACCACAACCATTGGGCTGAATTCACCGAAGAATTGAATGGGATGAAACTTTTCGATATCATGATGAAAACACTTGATGTAAATAAAGTTGTGATGCAACTCGATATTGGCAACATGTATATTGGCGGAGCAAAAGCGCTCGATGTGATCGGAAAGTATCCTGGAAAATTTGAACTCATTCACGTGAAAGATGAAATATCATCGACCAATGCCGAGAAATGGGAAAGTGCCATTCTTGGGAAAGGAATCATCCCAGTAAAAGAAGTTCTGGATATTTGTCGTAAAACAGGTGGAACCCAGGTTTATATCATCGAACAGGAGGCCTATCAGGGCAAAGCTCCAATAGCCTGTGTGAAGGAAGATCTCGAAATCATGAAAAATTGGGGATATTAATCAGATATTGTAAAATATTATCAAAGCAGATCAAATAAATCCAAATTAGTTCAACCAAACTAGTTTGGATTTTTTGTTTCCAGTCAACATACTAATATTCAGATTTGTATTTTTTATCAAGGCCTATTTTTGATTTTTTGTTCACGACGAATGTTAATTTTATCTGACGTTTACATCTCTAAATGATCAAGAAACGGATTTTCAGAATACTTTTGGAGAGATTAGTCTAATGTTCTTTTATGATCCTGTAGAAAATAAAGATGGGGAATTAGTAGGACAGATTGTATAAATAATTATTAATAAATTCATATTAACGGGATGGAAAATTCAAAAAATCAAGACGCTTTAAATTACCACAAGGATGGTCGGCCCGGAAAAATTCAGGTTGTACCAACCAAACCATACAGTACGCAGCGCGATTTGGCGCTTGCCTATTCACCAGGTGTGGCTATACCTTGTTTGGAGATTCAAAAGGATCTTCAATGTGCATACGACTACACCGCCAAAGGAAATTTGGTTGCTGTAATCTCGAACGGAACTGCTGTTCTTGGCTTGGGCGACATTGGCGCTTTGGCCGGAAAACCAGTAATGGAAGGGAAAGGCCTGCTATTCAAAATATTTGCTGATATCGATGTATTCGATATCGAAGTGGACGAAAAAGATCCGGCTAAATTTATTGAAGTGGTGAAAGCCATTTCACCTACTTTTGGCGGTATCAATCTCGAAGATATTAAAGCTCCTGAATGTTTTGAAATCGAAGAAAAACTGAAAGAAGCTTTAGACATCCCGCTCATGCACGACGACCAGCACGGAACTGCTATTATTTCAGCAGCTGCATTGATCAATGCACTCGAACTGGTGAACAAGAAAATCGAAGATATTAAAATAGTGGTCAACGGCGCCGGAGCTGCTGCTTCGTCGTGTACCACCCTTTATATGGCACTTGGCGCCAAATTGGAGAACATCGTGATGGTCGACAGTAGGGGGGTTATTTCAACACGCCGTACAGACCTGAATAGCCGCAAACTTCCGTTTGCAACCTCACTTCCATGCAATACGCTTGCAGAAGCAGTTGCTGGTTCAGATGTTTTCCTTGGACTTTCGGTTGAAGGTTGTCTTACCATTGAAATGGTTCGAAGCATGAATGAAAATCCACTTGTGTTTGCTTGTGCAAACCCAAATCCTGAAATTTCATATGCCGATGCGATGGCTTCACGTCCCGACATTATTTTTGCAACTGGTCGGAGCGACTATCCTAACCAAGTCAACAATGTACTGGGATTTCCTTATATTTTCCGTGGTGCATTGGATGTACGTTCAACCGGCATTAACGAAGCAATGAAGGTTGCCGCGGTTCTTGCGATTGCTGAACTTGCAAAGAAACCAGTTCCTGATGTGGTTACTGCTGCCTACAATGCCAACCATTTAAGTTTTGGACGTCAATATATTATTCCGAAACCACTCGATCCTCGTTTGTTGGTTACAGTGGCCCCTGCAGTGGCAAAAGCTGCCATCGAATCAGGTATTGCCCGCAAACCGATCACCGACTGGGCTAAATATGAGGAAGAATTACGCCAACGCATGGGACTTGACAATAAACTGATCCGTGGGTTGACCGAAAAAGCAAAAGAAAATCCAAAACGTGTTGTTTTTGCTGAAGCAAACCACATCAATATGTTGAAAGCTGCTTCAGTTGCAAGGGCTGAAGGCATTTGTATCCCGATTTTGCTTGGTAACGAAGAGATCATTGGCAAGCTTATCGCGAATAACGGTATTGAACTTGAAGGAGTTGAAATTGTCAATCTTCGTCACGACCGTGAATTTTCGAAACGTGAAAAGTATGCCAAAATGTTGACTGCCAAACGTCAACGTGAAGGGATGACCTACGACGAAGCATATGAGAAAATGTTCGACCGTAACTATTTTGGAATGATGATGGTTGAAGCTGGCGATGCCGATGCATTCATCACCGGAGTTTATACCAAATATCAGGATGCCATCACTCCAGCCATCGAAATTGTTGGTATGCGCGAAGGCTTGAACCACATTGCCGGAATGAACATTGTTACCACTAAACAGGGAACTCTTTTCTTTGCCGATACCATGGTTAACAGCCATCCGACCAAAGAAACATTGATTGATATTGCCAAGCTGACGCAGGACGCGGTGAGATTATTCAATACAGAACCGGTAATGGCAATGCTTTCTTATTCAAACTTTGGCGCACGTGCTGCTGGAAGTCCGGGAATGGTGCATGAAGCAGTGGCTTATTTGCACGAAAATAATCCGGAAATGATGGTTGACGGTGAGTTACAGTTGAATTTTGCCTTAAATAAAGATTTGCGTCACGAAAAATTCCCATTTTCGAAGATCGATGGTAAAAACGTAAATACCTTGATTTTCCCGAACCTTAGTTCTTCAAGCATTGCATACAAGCTGATGCTCGAAAACGGAATGAGCGACACGATTGGGCCAATACAGATGGGATTGAATAAACCAATTCACATCCTGAATGTAGAAAGCACAGTTCGCGACATCCTGAACATGGTTACCATTGCTGTAATTGATGCTCAGGTTGAAGAACAGAAACTTGCAAATCGTTTGTAGTCAGATTGAACATCAGGAAATATCCTGAAATAATACCAAATAAAAGAGCCTCGCTGATTCGTTTCAGTGAGGCTCCTTTCATGTAAGACACTTGTCTATCCACATGTATTTGGGCTAGTAGCGATATTTCGGGGTAATGACAATGGGAAATAGTCATTGGTCATTCGAAAAGTCGCATTTAAACTTTTTCCTAATGTCTAATGACATTTTTCTATTTTGTAATTATTTTCTCTTCGTAATCAATATTTTGTCAATCTTGTTATTGTCAATATCAACCACTTCAATGATGCTGTCAGAAACAATGACCTTATCGCCCAATTCCGGAATTTTATTGATCTGGTTGAAAACATACCCGGCCACAGTCGAATAATCTATTTCTTCAAAGTCGATGTAGAAATCTTCAATCAGGTCTGCCAAGGTTTCGATAGGAGCATCACCGCTAACTAAAACCGATTGATCGTCGCGGACAAATACATCTGGTTCGGGGGTTTCGCCTTCTTCCGGGACACTCCCGATGATGTTTTCAATGATGTCGTGCAGCGTAATAATTCCCTCGAAACTACCGTACTCATCAACGACTACTGCAGTATAATTTTGTTTCTGCCTGAATAAATCCAACACTTTTTGTGCATCGGCATTTTCAGGAATGACAAGCGGATCGTGCAGTATTGTCTTTAATTTCTTTGGTGAAGGCGAATAGAAATTGATCAGATATTCTTTCACATTCAGAATACCGATGAATTCGTCAATGTTTCCACGTCCAACAATAATTTTACTGTGCTTAAGGTTCAGTATTTCGGCGTGAAAATCTTCATTCGACTGTTCCCGGTTTATCCATTCCACATCTTTACGGTGAGTCATGATATGTTTGGCTTTCTTGTCCGAAAAGTAGAATACTTTTTCGTGTATGCGGTTTTGCTCTTCCTCAATCACACCTTCGTTTGAGGCAAATCTCATCATGTGCCGCAATTCTTCTTCGGTGACTTGCCCTTCCGCAGGTTTGATGCCAATAAGCTTGTTTATTAAATTAGTTGATAGCGCCAGAAGCCTGACAAATGGATAAAATGTTTTGCTGAAGTAATATACAGGTGCTGCCACCCTGATTGCAATTTTTTCAGGCCGGCTCATAGCAATGGTTTTGGGTACCAGTTCGCCAATCACAATGGAAATGTAGGTGATCCCAATAACGGTAATTGAAAGCGCTATTTGGTGGGCATATTCCCGTGTAAAATCGAACTGGCTGAAGTATGGGGCAATGTCTTCAGCAATACTCATTCCGCCATAAACACCGGTAACAATGCCAATTAAGGTGATTCCAACCTGAATCGCAGAGAGAAAAACTTCAGAATTTTCAAGTAACTTCAATGCTGTTTTGGCGCCGGAACTACCTTTAACTTTATATTGTTCCAACCGTGCTTTTTTGCTCGATATCAATGCCGTTTCCGATAAAGCAAAAAATCCGTTCAATACAATCAGAAATCCAAGTACAATGAGTTCCATTTTCAGAATTAAAAGAGATGCTGAATAATTTTACTATAAAGGTATAACAGTATCGTCAATTTCTGTTGCCTCAATGATTTTATATATCGGATAAGCATTAAAACCCTTGCCCCATTGAGGTTCCAGGTAACGGTCCATGAAATTCCAGGTCAGCAGCCCATCGTTGGTTTGTGGTTCGAGCAGATATGCAGCAAGATTGGCCAGTGGCTGGGCTGTCCGGATTACATAGGTTCCGGCTTTAAATTTAGTCGTTGTGTGTTGCCAGGTTCCATTAACTGTATGAAGATAATGTCCCTGATTGAGCCTGGTTTCCGGTTTCAAATCAGTCATTTGAAAAGATTCAACTTCCAGTGTTTCCTCTTTTGTTAATTTACCAACCTGAATGCCGTGCCTTTGCAACAGGTTGATGACCAATGGATCGGAAAGCGTAACGAGGTAGGCAAACGGAAATTTGACACTTTTGGTTGCTTCGTAAGTTGCTATGTATGGAACCTGAACGGTCTTTTTTCGATCAGTCTTTTTGTAGCTTTTGTTGCCATCGGCATCAGTAACTTCATCCACTTCATACGTTTTGATAGTTACTTTTTCCTGAATCGGTTTCCCAATGTACTCAATCGGGAATGAATCAACTGGTAATGGATTCACTCCCCGGGCAATGGTCTTCCGGTCTGTTTCGTTGATGAGTTGTTTGATTTCGCTGGCGTGCGAAGCGCAATAATCTGTAATTGATTGCAACAAAGCATAGCAACCCAACACCCTCGATTTATAATCGGCATAGACATAATTCTCATTCAAAATGGACAACCGGTTTCGAACGCCGATGTAATTGGTCAGGTAACGGGGTTCCGAAGCATATTCTTCCCAGCCTTTCTCCGGATTTTTCATGTCGAGAAATTCGCCGTAGAAACAGTTTTCAACTTTATATTGGTCGCGCAGGATGTTGGCTACTGAAGGCATCATCTGCTTTTCCATGTATTTGGTCAACGAGCGGTCGCCTGCAGCGTTCATCATCCAGGAAAAGGTAACCGGTTCTTCGTGGTACGAGCCGTTGGTGGTATGGCAATCGACAGTAACCTGCGGGTCCCATTTCAGAAATACATTTCTCAGCAAGCCATTCATTTCGGGTGTCTCCAGCTTGATGGCATCGCGGTTTATGTCGAGCATTTGACCATTGTAGCGCAGGCCAACGCCGTTTTTGGGACCGTTCTGATGGGTTCGGTTATTCACGCTGATAGCTTCATTTCCGTCAGGATTAAAATTGGGGCAGATCAAAATAATCACATTCTTCAGTACTTCCTTTTTCATTCCTGAAAGCAAATCGCGCGCAAACATCAACGATGCTTCTTTCCCTTCTATTTCGCCGGCATGAATATTGGCCTGAATGTAAAGCACCATTCGGTTGTCGGTTGCAAGCTTTTCAGCTGATTTTGGCATCGGATCGGCAATGATCAGGAGTGAAATTGGCCGCCCTTCAGTCGAAACAGCAATCGTTTCAACTCTTACAATCGACGAATGTTTTGTTATCGACTGGATAAAGTCATTGACATCTTTCTCTTTCGATGTGGATTCAAATCCGGAGCTTTCGGCTACCGTCAAGGGTTGTGCAAAACTCAGGTACGAAGTAATTATTAAGGCGATTGCCAATGCCAATTTGCGCATGATGAATGGATTTTTCAGTTTGCATTAAAACAAACCGTGTGCAAAGCAAAAGTAATTATCTGGTAGAATTCAGCAGTGTTTAGCCTTTTGTTTTTTTACAATTTGATTTCGAATTTGGCACGTAGTCCGAATGTCGGCGCTCCCAATATCGATTTGTTGTTCACCCGCCAGACTGCTTCGACCCGAAACAGGCGGAAAATATTCTCGACTCCTGCTCCCAGTTCGATGTACGGATTGCTCATTTTGGAAATGCTGCCTGGAAATTCTACAATTTGCTGATTTTTATCGCTCAACGAACCAATCATTCCTTTTGCTGACAATACTTCGCGCAAGCCAATCCGCCTTAATAGCGGTACCCGGTTAAACACAAACCCGTTGAGGTGGTATTCGAGGTAGGCGTGCAGGTACTTGTCGTGTACGTATTCCATATAGTTCAACATGTTGAAATCGTATGAAAACAAGCCTTGAGTTTCGTTACCGCGCGGTATGTCGAGCATGGTGTAAGGTAATTTTCCAAAATACATACCGCCTTCAATCGCATAATTAAAGCCGGTCTGTCCAATTTTTAAATATTGCTCTATGGTGGTGAAAACCTTACCGTAGTAATTTTCTTTTCCGGAGTAAAAAACCTTGCCGCCACCTAACGCAATGTGAATAATCGGATAGTCGGTATTCATATAAACTCTCAGGAATTTATCATCAATCACTTTTTCCTGCCACGAAAAACGGGTGTCAACACTAAAATCTAAAGCAGAAACATAATCGACAGGCATTCCGGCGCGCATGAAAGGATAGAATTCAGGAGAGAAATGACGAATATAGTTAGCGTTAATTTTATTCGAAAGCCCCGGGTACCATTCGTATTCGTAGGATGTTGAAAGTTTTTGTTCGCGGAACAGTTCATCAAGCTCGTCGCGTTTAAAGACTTGCGAAATCAGGTTGTTTTCGGTTGGCGATAGGGCATTTTCGTACAAAAACAATATTTTTTCATTTTCGCCCGACCGAACAATCTTATCGTCATACGAGAACTTGATCAACTGGCGGTTGATGGTTGGAAATTTATAGCCATAACCGGCAATCCCATTAAATTTCTTGTTTCGGAAACCGTAGCCTAGTCCGCCCCAAATCATATAATGCGTACTTATTTCGCTACTCGTGCGGGCCCCGACAAACAAATGCAAACCCTCAACCTTGTTGGTGTTTATGGTGCTGGCATAAGGGCCGAATTCAAATTTCCCGAGGTCATAATATCCTGTCATCGACATTCGGGCGAGGTTATCAGCAAACTTAATGGCTTTAATTTGGCTAACCGAATCGATGGTAGCGCTAACTAATTTTTCGCGTGGATTGAGTTCTTCAAGTCGGTGTGTTTCCCAATAATTCTGATCGCGATCTTTCGAATCAGGTAGCTTTATCGTTTCGTAATGCCCATTTCCGGTAGCCAATTTCACATCTTCTTCCTGATTGACAGATACGCTGTCGATTACTGCCGACTGGGTAAAGAAAAGACTGATCGGTTTTTTTGACGGGTTATTTTTTAACGGGACATAGTTGAAAATCGCGTCAATTTGGTTTCTCCTGAAAAAAGGGACTGAATCGGATACAAACTGATAAGTACTCTTTAGCTGCATACTTTTCAGGAAATTGAGATAGCTGGTTGAAGCGAGGGTCCCATCAACTTCAAGTAACGAGAAATCCTTGCTGTCGGTTGTGAAAAAACCTTTGAAGACTTTATCCCCTACACGTCGGGGAATAAATTCGATCCGGTAGTTTTTGATGCCATTTTGAATGGTGCTGTCGGCCAGAAAATACTTATAATAGAACCAGCCATTATCGGCCAGGGGGCTCACGAAATTCTGCGAAAACAGGTTGATGTAGTTGTCGTAGAAATTGACTTCCATGTCTAAAGCGCTGGTATAGCCCGAGATCTCATAATCGTCTAAAATGCCCACTCCTGAAGTTTTGTCGCCCAGTACAGTGGATTTTTGCCGCGACGGATTTCTTTGGATTTCATTGTAAACCAATTGCTCTGAGAAATAGATAGGTAGGAATTTGGAGCTGTCTTCGGCAGTTTTGAACACAGATTGGTTGTTTCTGAATGCGCGTGACTGCATCATCTTATTCCCAACATTATTCAGATGGTATTCCCATTTGGTGTATTTCCGATACGAATAGCGCGGATATTTTGCTGGGTTGTTCTGCTTTTTCCGTTTGATCATTTCCTTCAATATTCGCCTGACGGGGCCATCGTTGGGCAATGCGATCACTTCCGAAATTTTGATCAGGTCGGGCTTGAGGCTCACCGCTAACTCATTTGTAATAAATGGTTTAATGCCAAACGATTTGCCGATGTACCCAACAGTTGAAAACTGGATGGAATCAACTTTGTTTTTGCTGATAAGGTTAAAAACCCCAAGGGAATCGGTTGTGGTTCCAATTGGTGTCTTTTTAAAAAGTATCGTAACAAAAGGAATTGGTTGGCCCGTTTCCTGGTCTGTGACTTTTCCGTGCACAACAGTTGGCTGCGAAAAGGCAGGCGTGAAAGTTAAAAGCATTAAAATAAGCAGTTGGAATCTCGCAACGAATTGGAGATCAACTAAGCTGAATCTTCTGTGCATGTTCTGTTTTCCGTTTCTGTAATATATGTTCAGAATAACCCGTTCATGTGGCTGGCATGCGCCGAACTTATTCGAACCAAAGATCAAATTTGTCGAAAATATTGGAGATTTGAATGTACCTGATTGGTTTTTTAACGAATGTTAAGTTTTCTTCATTTTCATAAATCCGTACAATATTTAATAAACCTCTAATCTGAAACACTTAATTCTGAAAAAAGCTCAATAGTAAATTCAAATTTTTAGATTGTGAATCTGGTTAGAAGAAAGCGCCCCTTCTTATTACAACTACTTCAGGTAATTGGCCACAAAATCATTTTTAGGGTTGAAAACCATTGCATCCCAGTTATTTTTACGTTGCTCTGCATTGGGCCAGTTGTGTTCACGGTAGGTAACCGGGTATATTATTTTTTGACCTTTTGCCTGGTTGATGGCTGCATAAATCGATGTGGATGGGCATGTATGATCGGCTAACCCGATTTCGACGACAATGGTCGCTTTCGAATCTTTTAGAAGATGTGCCGCATCAAAATAGGGAAGCACACCCTTCATTTTCTTCGTGTCGCCAGGTTGCTCAAAAGGTTGGGGCCAGCCACCTTTCCGTCCAACTAATGTACCGCCCCAGTCGCACATGGCCGGAACTGTTGCAACCACCGCACTCACTCTTTGATCGAGACCTGCAGCAGCTAAGGCCTGTCCACCACCCTGGCTTTCGCCAATAACAATGATCCGTTTCCCATCCCACTCAGGTAGTTTGGTCAAAAAATCGAGCGTGCGGATTAAGCGCAGGTACATTCCCCGGAAATAAATATTTTGCTTGCTATCTAAACCTTTGATGTAATATTCTTTCAATTCGCCAGCCTCCAGATTATTGTAATACTCATCGGGCTGTCCGTCGAGCATTCCGTGGGCATTCAGGTCGAAGCACATGGCGCCTTTTCCCATTCTTGCATACCGAAGCGCTTCTTTGGGATCCGATTTGCACCACGACCCTTTAACTCCGGCAGCATGTACCAGCAATACAATTGGGAGCGATTTGGCCGCAGCTTTTGTTGGCCGTGCAAAATACCCCATGGCTGATTTTGGGCCAGTGCAGTTGATTTCTGTGTCGAAACAAACGTATTGGTATTCCGCACATTCATTTTTGCCGAATTTTACATCCAACGGAAGTGCTGTCAAGGCTTGCTTTTCAGCATCCCAGTATTTTTTCAGGTCTTTTGGGCAAGCAGTTCCCGGTTTAATTTTTTGTGGATCAACAATCATCCCCGTCATTTGCTTGTTTCCTTTTGTTTTGGCTTCAACAATAATGGAACAAGGCTTTTTAAACGAGTTTTCGAAGATCACCATCGAGTCGTTAGCTGTGTTGATTGCTTTTTGCAGGATAACCTTGTTATTATTTTGCATCACCCGAATCCACAGAGTGTCGTTGGTACTTGGATTTATGCGATAGGCGGTTACCTTGATTTTCTCACCACTTTTATAAATACCACTTTCGCGTGATTGCTTCAGCCTTAGGTCTTGTGCCTGAGTTGTATAAACAAAAAGGATTAGTCCGACGAAAAAGAAAATAGGAAGTAATCTGGGTTTCATTTGTTTATGTTTTGGATCAGTTTTTTATTCGTTGTTTTCCACACAGGCATATTGGGCGTTTCGTTTTTTACTCTTTTCCTAAATATTTTCAATGCACCGTGTGGTTTTCAATAAAACAATTCGACAAAGCAAAAATTCCCCTTCTTTAGGCAGAACCTATTTTTCTTCCGGGAATTCTTCAGCCAGTTCTTTGTCCTCAGCTTCGTTTTCTTCGTAAATTTCGATGATTGGTTCGGTGAACGATTTACTAACCAGGCGTTTGTCGAGTGTGAGCAAAAGCGAAGGTAAAACCATGACATTAAAGAACATGGCGATAAGCAATGTTGTCGATATTAGTATTCCCAGGGCCTGAGTCCCACCAAACTCGGAAACAATGAACACGCTGAACCCAAGGACCAGCACAATGCTGGTGTAGATCATGCTGAATCCGGCTTCATGCAAAGCATTGATTGCAGAAAGCTTAATTGCCCCATTGTTGGCTTTCAGCTCGTGCCGGTATCGCGAAAGGTACTGAATGGCATTATCAACCGAAATGCCTAGTGCAATACTGAACACGATAATGGTTGACGGTTTGATTGGAATACCAGTAAATCCCATGATAGCAGCGGTAATTACCAACGGTATGATGTTCGGAACCATTGAAACCAATATCATCCGGAACGAAGAAAACAAAAAGGCCATCAGAATCGAAATCAAAATAATGGCAATGATTACACTTTCAAATAAATTCCGAATAAGGAAATTAGTGCCTTTAGCATAAACAACGCTGCTTCCGGTCACCTTTACATCAAATTTTGTTTTATCAAAGATAGTGTCAACCTGAGGTAAGATGCTGGCCATAAGCGAGTCCATATGTTTGGTGCCCACGTCGGCCATCTGGAAGCTAATCCGGGTAATTTGTTTGGTGCTGTCGATAAACGATTTGAGTAAACTGTTTCCATTTCCTCCAACTTTTTGGGGGATGTACCCAAAAATGAAGTTCTTTTCCATCGAACTTGGCAACGAATATTTGCTCGAATCGCCTCCATAATAGGATTGGCGCGCGAATTTGAATACCTCAATCAGCGAAAGCGGTTTCGAAAATTCAGGATGCTGATTGATCGTGGTTTGGAGTTTGTCGATTTTCTGTATGGTGGAGTAGGTCAGTATACCATTTCTTTTCTTGGTGTCTATTGAGATTTCGAAAGGCATAACTCCTCCAAAATTGCTCTCGAAGAATTTCAGGTCAAGTAAAGTTGGGTCATCCGATCTGAAATCATCAACGATTTTTCCTGAAGTTTTCATCATACTTAATCCGATGAAACCAACAAAAACCAACCCTCCGGCAATGCCGTAAATTAAATTACGACGGTTACTTATAAGATAAATTACTTTTTCTAGTATAGCGCCAAAGAAGTTGCTGTCGAGATGTTTCAGGTGCTTTGGGGTAGGTGGGTCCACCAGGCTAAAAATGATCGGGAGCAGTGTAATCGTCAATACATATAAAACCATAATATTGATAGAAGTGATCACCCCAAATTCGCGCAACATTTGGTTTGGAACCAGTATAAATGCGGCAAATCCCAGTGCAGTTGCGGCATTGGTCATAAACGATGCAAAACCGATTCGGTGAATAACCTGCGACAATGCCCTCATTTTGTTACCATGACTCCGGTATTCCCAGTGGTATTTATTTAGGATATAGATGCAATTCTCGATCACGATGATTACAATAAGCGAAGGAATAACTCCGGTAAGAATGGTGATTTTATAACCGAACAAAACAAGAGTTCCCATGACCCAGATAATACTGACACCTACGATCAAAAGCGAGCTGATGACTACCCGTAACGACTTAAAGAATAAAAACATGATGAATGTGGCAACGGCAATGCTGATCAATACAAACAAAAACAGCTCATGCTTTACTTTTTGCATCGTAACTGTTCGTATGTAAGGCATTCCGGAGCAGTGAATTTCAACGTTGTTCTTTGATTTATAAGCGTCAACTGATGCGATGATATTATTGATCAGAGTAATCCTGATCTTGTCGTTCAGCTTTTTCTTATCGAGTGTGATGGTCATGAGCGTGGCCTTGGTTTGAGGATTGTAAAGCAACCCTTCGTAAAATTTCAAGCCAAGAATTATATTTTTTAAACTGTCGACTTCAGCTTGGGTGGTAGGTTTTTGGGGAATAACCGGTACAATATTGAATTGGTGTGTTTCTTCATTCTTAACCAGGTTTATTGCCCTCGAAATGTTTAAAACTTCCTGAACGCCATTGATTTTCCGAATACTATCCCCCAAGTCAATCCAGGCATTAAATTGGTTTAGCTGAAATAGTTCTGGATTTATTGTGCCTATAACAATTACATTTCCATCTTCACCAAACCGGTTCTTAAACGCTTGATATTCTATTCTTGTGCTGTCTTTTTCAGGCAACATCGAATTGTTTTCGTAGGACAGAACGACATGTTGCCCTTTGTAGGCCATAAATACTGTCAGAAGAGAAAGTGTTACGATTAAAAAGGTTCGGTGTTTAAGTATGAATCTGGAGATGTGTGTAAACATTAGTAGAGGGATAAATATCTATTTCTAAATGAATTGTTTTGATCGTTGGCTTTTGACCGTGGCAAAAATAGTCATTTAGAAATAAAAAAAGAATTGTGCTTAAATATTACTCTTGAATTAAGTGTTTTCAATAATTCTTAACTAAGGTTTTTAAATAATGGCTCGAATATTTTTGCTATCTGATTGGTGTTGAGGGGTAAGTATGGATTTGTAGGATTCAGGAAACCCGGTTAAATATTAACAAAAGATTATTAGGTGTCATTTTGCCGGCAGGTGGTATTTTGTATCTTTAACCCAATAATTAATTGTTACGAAATGAACCGGTTTTTTCTCGTTATGCTGATTACTTTTTCAAGTCAGTTTATGCATGCACAAACTACAATCATTGCTCATCGGGGCTCGTCGTTTACTGCTCCTGAAAACACCGTTACTGCGGCTAAACTTGCGTGGGAGCAAAATGCCGATGCCGTTGAACTGGATATTTACCTTTCGAAAGACAACCGCATCATGGTGATGCACGACAGCAACACCAAACGCACCACCGGGCAATCGTACCAGATTTCGGAAACAAGCTCGGACGTATTAAGAACGCTGGATGCCGGATCGTGGAAAAATGAACAGTACAAGGGCGAAAAGATTCCTTTTCTGGAAGAAATGATTGCCACGGTGCCTTCTAATAAAAAAATGGTGATCGAAATCAAATGCGGAATTGAAGTTTTGCCTGCATTGCAGCAAGTTGTGAATAGTTGCGGGAAAAAAGATCAGTTGGTTTTCATCGCATTTGATTGGGAAACAATTCTGGCCACCAAACAGTTATTTCCGTCAAATGCCTGCTACTGGCTGAGTAGTTCTGCTGCTGAAGTTTCAGCAAAAATGAACGAAGCCGCACAAAAGGGGTTAGATGGCATTAACCTGAATAATAAAATTATCAATCAGGAAACGGTTAAAAAGGCAAAAGAATTGGGTCTTGAAGTTCTTTCTTGGACCATTGACGACCCGGAAGAAGCGAAACGGCTGATTCAATTGGGTGTATCCGGAATTACGACCAACCGTCCCGACCTGATCCGCCAAAGTATTCAATAGGTTGTTTATTTCTTTTCAACGATCATCTTTCTCAGCCCTTCAGAAAAGAAAACCTCATATTCGCCCTGTTCATTGCTGTATATAAAATAGACTTCAATCCCCGGAAGTTTTTTCAATAGCTCTTTGCTTTTTTCAAGGCCCAAGACCATGAAAGCCGTGTCCCACGCATCGGCTGTTATGGCATCGTCGCAAACAACTGTGGCGCTCAGCAAGGTGTTTTTTGCTGGAAAACCCGTCTTCGGATCGATGGTGTGGCCATATTTTACGCCATTTTCAACGAAAAATTTGCGATAATTTCCTGCAGTAGTCAACGATTTGTTATCGAGTTCAATAATAGCCTGAAGCTGACCTCCTGGAGCAATTTCTTCGTCGGTAGGTTTATCGATGCCAACGTGCCAGAGCTTATCTTTCGCATTGGTGCCTTTGCAGCGGACTTCACCACCAATTTCAACCAAATAGTTTTTAATGCCTTTGTCTTCAAAGAATTTACTGACAACATCAACCGAATAGCCTTGAGCAACTGCATTGACATCAAGCGATACGCCAGGACTTTTTTTGATGACTTTCCGTCCTTCGAGTTTCACTTTATCCATGCCAACATATTGCAGCAAACTGTCGATGTAGGCCTTGTCGTGTTTGGCAATCGTGGCAGTTCCAAATCCCCAGGCACGTACAACCGGCCCAACAGTAATATCTAAAGCACCCCCTGAAAGGGCACTCACCTCCTCGGATTTCTTGAATACATCAATAAACCAATCGTCGACTTCCACCGCTGGGTCATTGTTGTTAATCCTCGAAATGATAGAAGTCGGATCGTACATCGAACATGATTTATCGAATGCTTTCAGGATGGAATCGATATCATTTGTGTAGTCTTCATTCTTCGAATTCTCATAAGTAATATGGTAGTTAGTTCCTTGAGCAAAGCCTGTAATTTTGGTGTATTCACTTTTTTTGGGCTGGCAGGCATTCAGGAACAGAAAAGCAACAAGGGCTAATCCAATGAATTTCATGTAGTTCGTTTTAGCGATTCAGGTCAAAAGTCTTCAGTGCAATTTGGGTTATTTTTCTGACAATCTCAAAATGATTACCTAAATTTGAATGAAGCAACTAATTCAACTTAATGATGAATATGAAGGTTACCCATATCGATTACCGGCGATTAATCATACTTGCGCTTCTGATCGCTTTGATGGCGGTGATTGCTTCCCTAACCATCGGAAGGGATATTTATGAATCGGGAGAAAAGAGTATGTACTCCTTTGCGATTGTAAATTTCTTCGGCTATTTGTTCTTTTTTCTGCTCATGCCCATGGAGCTGGCCTTCATCTTTTATTTGCGAACGGGATACGATCCACTGATGCTCAACCTGGTGGCGGTGTCAACAGCAATGGCTTCGCAAGCTATTGATTACCTGATTGGTTATTTTTTCAGTGCCAGTATTATCGACCGTTTGATTGGACGGAAGCGCTATGAAAAGGCCGAAGACGAAATCCGGAAATATGGAAACTGGGCGCTGTTTTTATCCAACTTACTGCCACTTTCCTCGCCTATTATTTCGTTAGCCGCCGGAATGCTGAAATACCGGGTGAAAGATGCTTTATTTTACAGCTTTGTCGGCATGGTTTGCCGGTATCTGGTGCTTACACTTCTTTTTCAAGGATAGGTTTTATAACAAAAACTCCGGAAAATCTTCTTTTCAAAAGGCTTTCCGGAGTTTGTATTTTTGATTTAGTGAGTGGGTGGCTCAAAATATCCCGTTCACTATTTGCGTTAAATCTTTCATGTTAGTAGTTACATGAATAGTTTGCCTTCTAATTCCGGTTATAAATAAAAGTTTTGTTTTGCTTATCGCGCCATCCTTTTGCCAGAATAGTACCTGTGTGATCAAGGTAAACTCCCCTGATATTTGGTTCACTTAAAATGGTTTCGAATTGTTCGAAGTTTTGGGTTTTTAAGATACCGGTTCCGGACACTAATATATAGTAATAAGGTCCAAATTTTTGAATATTAGGTTCGAGGAGACCTGTGGCATAAGAAGCCAATACTGTATGTATTTTTCTAAAAGACTTGCCCTGATCATCAGACAAGAAGAAATTAGAAGGAGTTGTGTAGTCAGAAACAATAATTTCTTGTTTTTCTGTTACGTACAAATTTCCCAGATATTTAGGCGATTCAAAAGAAGTCCAGTTTTTGCCATTATCTCCGGACTTCATCAATAACTGGGTTGTTCCGGAAACCGCAAGGAGAGAGCCATCTTTTAACCTATTTATCCCAACGATATAATCATTCTTATCATTTCCATTTGCCGGATTGGTCCAGGTCTTTCCCCCATCGCTTGAATGCCATAAACCGCTGTAATACCCTGTCGCCCATAGATCATTATCATTGGTTATCCAGAAAAAGAAGTTGAAAGATTGGTTAGGTATAGGGTTGGTGCATTTTATCCAGGTAAGTCCATGGTCGGTACTTTTGTATAATTCACCGTTGTAAGTTCCGATATAAATTACTCCAGTTCTATCAATTTCAATTGCACTTGCCGAATATATTTTTTGTTGGTTAATTGGCTGCCAATCAAGAAAGTTTATTCCTTTTTTGTATATTCCCCCTGAAGAAATCATCCAGCTTATGTGATTTACAGTATCCGCAGCAAGGTCAATCAGATTTGACAAGGGAGAGATATCGACTTCATTCCAGGCATTACGAAGTATTCCGTGAGCCATTATTGTTGCTTCAGGAAGCAACTTACCATCCGGACCAGTAACTCTGGCTGTAACGATTTGGGTAAACGTATCGGTACCTAACTTCCATCGGGTTGCAGCCTTTCCATCTTTTCGGGTTTTAACCTGTTGCTGATCAACTGATCCGCCTCCTGTTTGAACTCTAAATTCAACATTAAATCCACCCACATCAAGTGGCGAATTTATATTTTGAACCTGAACATAAATACTGTCTTGCAAATATTCTCCTCCGTACGAAATCTGGTTTGTGTTTTGGTAGTTAAACCTATAGTTAACAAGTGACTCAATTGATGGATCGCTGTAATTTGTACACGAATTTACCAGTAAAATTACCGATGAGACAAATCCACATGCCATAATGTATGATAATTTCTGAATCCATTTAATTTGAAGCGAAACACTTGGGTGGTATTTATTTAATAATAGTTGCATTTGGCGAGGTTTTACTTGTTAATTGGCAATAGGTATTTGTAACCCAAACTGAAATGAAAGGCTTCCATTCTTTATAGAAAGGTCATCCTTCATATAATTAGGTGAGTTCTCATCCGGTTTTCGAAGTATAGGATTAAAACTTCCGTAGTAGCTAATTCCCAAATCAAATTTCATATTGTTCCTGAATGGAAACTGAAATCCAAGCCCGGTTTTATATCCCCAATCAACTGATTTGTAGTAACCTTCAATAGCATCATTGATGACTGTCTTTTGAATGGTGTAACTGTACGAATCTGAGTTTTTGTGAATTGCAGTGCCATGACAAAAAGCGTTCATGAGGAATCCGGCATACACGCCAAAATCGACATAGAAATTTAGCGCCTTTCCAGATGAAATTCTGAAATTTAAAGGAACTGTCAGATAGTCAAGTGCAATTTTTGTGTCTACATTATTGGCTACATATCTGGTGTCAGTGGCAATCCGGTGATAATAAAGACTAGTATCATCTAGAGTATATCCCTTTCTATCAAATATTACTCCGGTTTGTAGCGAAACCGATTTATCCAAGCGGTAGCCGAAAATCATTCCTACATTGGATCCAAATTTTCCTGAATAATTGTCTGGTTTCGTTCCTGACGAATTCCAGCTCCTTGTAGCTCCAGCTACAGGTATTACATAGCAACGACTAAATGAGCTATCGCGAACTGAAGATTTGAAAGATATTGGCACTTTTGTGCTTTTTCGTAATGGTGTATATTTTAATCCAAAGAGAAGTTCGCTGGCGCCGTTTTTTGCCTTGTAGTTTTCGATAAAAACCTTTTGCCCTGTTGCCAGTTTGCCAGTGACGAAAAATCGAACCTCTTTGGTAATTGGATATGAAAGATCGGCTGCAAACAAATAACCCCAGTCATGTGTTGGCGGATAAATTCTTCGATCTTCTTTTTTTGCAGCGTCTCTTTCAGCGTTGGTTAGGTCGTCATTCAATAAAATCGAATAGTACAAACCGCCACCGATTGCCAACTGTAATCGTGTTGGTGTTTTGTACTTGATTAACAATGGGACGCGTAAAAAGGAAAAATCCCATTTGGAAGGTTCATACACCGGATACCACGAGTTGGAATAACCATATAACATATAATCCATGGGATAAGCAACCGGATAATAATTTTGCTGGTTATACGATTTCATCTCGTAATACTGGCTTATAAAGCCAATTTCTGACTGTACTGAGAATAATCTTCCCAGATTGTATTCAACGAAAAATCCGGCTGATGGTCCTGATTTCGATACCCATTTATTTGTAGTCAGATTACCGTGAAGGTTGGAGAAGTTGGTGCCGGTATATTCTCCGAAAGATAACTTTTGTGCAAAGGAAGTCGCTGTGAAAGACATAAGTATTGCGCAAATACAAACAATTAGAAGGTTCTTCTTCATTGCAGTTTTTAGTTGTTAGATGAGGGTAGTTGAAAAAGGGTTGCGTTATGTTGAGAATAATATTAATATAAAACAAAAACTCCGGAAAATCTTCTTTTAAAAGGCTTTCAGGAGTTTTTGTTACTAATAGATTTATATTTTTACGCTATCCCAAGTTTCTTTAGTCCCATAGAGAGTCCTTCAAACCGGTACCTTTCATCTTCTTTGGGGTGGCTACAAATCTTTTCAATTCCGTTAAGTTTCGAGTTTACACACATTAAATATTCCCGGACGCTTAGTTGTGTCCCTTCAATTAAGTTTAGGTAAGCAAGTACCTTTTGATCAAGAGAGTCATTGTATTTCTGCTTGGATGGTTTGTCGTCACACTGAGGTAATATATCGATGCAAATGCCATCAGAATTCAATTTTGTACATGGAATACAAATGTCATCAGCACCAACAATCAGGACTAACGGTTGATCAATGTCCCACAAAATTTTGCTGGTAACTACATGCAAATCATGACCAAACGGATGTGGAGCAATTTTTCGTTCGTGACCAATATTCCGCACAATATCTAAAATATGATGAGGTCGTAATTTGAGCATTGTTATCTGACTAACCGCATTAAATCTTTTACAACAAATCAGCTTCCAAAAGCAATTCTTCCATTTCTAGCTGAACATTGATGGCTTCGTTGCGGGCTTTTTCGGCAAAGTCTTCGCCATCCGAAGCATAAATAATCTGGCGCGACGAGTTGACCAATAATCCGCACATGTCGTTCATACCGTATTTGGCCACTTCTTCCAGACTTCCACCTTGCGCGCCAACTCCCGGAACCAAAAGGAAATGATCGGGTACCAGTTCGCGGATTTCTTCCAATTTTTCGGCCTTGGTGGCGCCAACCACGTACATCATATTGTCGGTGGTTCCCCAGGTTTGAGAGGTTTTCAGCACCGATTCAAAAAGTTGTTCACCTGTTTCAGCATTTTTTAAGTACTGAAAATCGGCGGCACCTTTGTTTGAGGTCAACGCCAAAACAATCACCCAACGGTCGAGGTAAGTCATGAATGGTTTGATGGAATCTTCGCCCATATAAGGAGCAACAGTCACAGCATCAAAATCCATGTGATCGAAAAATGCACGGGCGTATAAATTCGATGTATTCCCAATATCTCCACGTTTGGCATCGGCAATAATGAACTGCTCCGGATATTTTTCGCGGATATAACGAACTGTCTTTTCCAGACTAATCCAACCAGCAACTCCCTGGCTTTCGTAAAAGGCAAGATTTGGTTTATAGGCTACACACAAATCTTGTGTGGCATCAATAATCTCTTTGTTGAAAGCAAAAATTGGGTCGCTGGTTTCGTTCAGGAAACGAGGAATCTTTAGAATATCTGTGTCTAATCCAACGCACAAAAAGCTGCGCTTCAGTTTAATCTGTTCAAAAAGTTGTTCTTTGTTCATATTTAAAATTGTTGCGAGTTGCGAGTTTCGCGTTACGTGATTTCCTCGAAACTCGCAACCCGGAACTCGTAACATTGTGTTTAAATTTCCGCTTCTTTCAGTCGTTCTGCGTTTTCTTCCACCTGTAGTTTATCGATGATTTCGTCCAGATCGCCTCCTATAACAGCCTGAAGGTTATAAATCGTCAGGTTGATGCGATGGTCGGTGATACGTCCTTGCGGCCAATTGTAGGTACGGATTTTGGCCGAACGGTCACCGGTTGAAACCATAGTTTTTCGTTTCGAAGCAATTGCATCGAGGTATTTCTGGTGTTCCTGGTTGTAAATACGGGTACGCAACTCAATCATCGCTTTTGCGAGGTTCTTGATCTGCGATTTCTGATCCTGACAAGTCACCACAATTCCGGTCGGAATGTGAGTCAAACGAATCGCCGAATAGGTTGTGTTTACCGATTGTCCGCCAGGTCCCGAAGAACAGTAGGTATCTTTGCGGATGTCGCTATCGCGCAGGTCGATGTCGAATTCTTCCGCTTCAGGCAAAACGGCCACTGTTGCAGCCGAAGTATGCACCCGCCCTTGTGTTTCGGTTTGCGGTACGCGCTGAACGCGGTGCACTCCCGATTCGTATTTCATAACTCCGTAAACACCTTCACCGGTGATGGTTGCTACAATTTCCTTAAATCCTCCGGAAGTTCCTTCGCTGGTGTTGGTCACTTCCAGGCGCCAGCCGCGGCGTTCGCAGAATTTGGTGTACATGCGGAACAAATCGCCTGCAAAAATACTGGCTTCGTCGCCACCGGTACCCGCCCGGATTTCCAGGATGGCATTTTTACCGTCTTCCGGATCAGCCGGAATCAACAGCAATTTGATATTTTGTTCTTTTTCAGGAATCAAGGCTTCCGAAGCTTCGATTTCTTCACGCGCCATTTCGCGGATGTCTTCGTCGGTTTCCTCGGCCAGCATTTGTTTGCCCGATTCGATGTTGTCGATCGTTGCTTTGTAATCTTTGAAAGCGTTGGTCAGCAACTCCAACCGCTTGTATTCCTGATTGAGTTTAACGTAGCGCTTCATGTCGCTCATCACCGACGGGTCGGTAATTTGTGAGCCAACTTCTTCGAACCGATATCGGATCGATTCGTACTTTTCCATTAATGAATAGTCTGCCATATAATAAAGATGATAGATTTTGAAATAAAAGATATTAAACCAATGCCTGGGTATTCCGCAGGGCGTAGCTAATATTCGAATTCTCCGAACTGAGACTTGATGGTAAGTTTTTTGCCTTCAGCGGCTTCAACGCGCCCAACGATTTTGGCTTCGACCTTGTATTTTTCGGAAATAGCGATCACCTCGGCGGCAAATTCAGGAGCAAGGTAAACTTCAAAACGGTGTCCCATATTGAAAACCTTGTACATTTCCGACCAACTGGTTCCCGATTCTTCCTGAATCATTTTAAACAGTGGCGGAACGTCGAACAGGTTATCTTTGATTACATGAACGTTATCGACAAAATGCAGTACTTTGGTTTGTGCACCGCCCGAACAATGGATCATTCCGTGAATGTTTTTCCTAAGTTTTTCGAGCAATTCTTTCACAACGGGAGCATAAGTGCGGGTTGGTGAAAGCACCAGTTTCCCGGCATCCAGGCCAACTCCGGCGATGGCTTCGGTCAGTTTTTTGTTTCCTGAATAAATGAGTTCTGCCGGCACTTCAGGATCGAAACTTTCAGGATATTTTTGTGCCAGGTAATTGGCAAACACATCGTGACGCGCGGAGGTCAAGCCATTGCTTCCCATGCCGCCGTTGTATTCTTTTTCGTAGGTTGCTTGTCCGAAAGAGGCCAGACCAACGATTACATCACCAGCCTGAATATGGTCAGCCGAAATCACATCTTCGCGTTTCATGCGGCAAGTGACAGTCGAATCAACAATGATGGTGCGTACCACGTCTCCCACATCGGCAGTTTCGCCGCCGGTTGGGTAAAT
>Ga0079306_1000786_pt1 | contig 25336 bp, 21 predicted proteins | sample Methanotroph_Enr_FD_79181 | JGI IMG/M metagenome (GOLD analysis project Ga0079306, IMG submission 79181) | Enriched soil microbial communities from Old Woman Creek wetland in Ohio, USA - Methanotroph_Enrichment_5 | ecosystem: Environmental > Terrestrial > Soil > Wetlands | place: USA: Ohio...
CGCCGCGGGAAGCCCGCCGTAGGCCGCGCAGGTCCCCACGGCCACCGTGGCGAGCGCGTTGCCGCAGACCTCCCGGGCGATGTCCAGTGCGCTGCGACCCGCCACGCAGCAGTAAACTCCGCCGTCCGCGACGGGAATGGAGCCCTCGACGATGGCGATGTACTTTCCCTTCTGCTCCCGGACCACCTTGGCCAGCGCCTCCTCCGCCTGGAAGCCGGCCGCCGCCATCACCGTCTCGTGGTAGTCGACCGAGAGGATGTCGAGGATGAGCTCGGCGACCGTCGGGTTCGCCGAGCGCAGCAGCGCCTCGGTGTCGCCCGCGCAGTCCTGGAACTCGAGCCAGACCAGGGTAGGGCGCTTCACCTCGTCGAGCGCCTGGGCGATGCGCGGGGCGAAACCGGCCGGCAGCGCGAGGGCGGCGGAGAGCCCGGAGCAGAACTTCATGAAGTCCCTGCGCGAGACCCCCTTCTCCTCCAGTATCCGCGACACACTAAAATCTTGTTCTAGACGTACACCGGAAACATCCTTGCTCGAGTCTCCCATCGGCGACTCCTCCTCTGCTCGAAGAATGCGAAACACATGCGTGGTGTGCAATGGCGCGGCGGGTGCTGTCGGAACGAAAGGGCGTATTCAATTTTGATAAAGCGAGAACATTGTTTTATAAACGCGCCGGCTTGTCAAGGGAAAGTTGCGGGGCGGGGGGCGGCGGGACAAAAAAAGGGCTCCGCAAGAAAACGGAGCCCTCAGGCGGGGGATTACTTCGTGCCGTATCGGTTGCTTTTCGGGAAGCGGTCACTCAGACGATCTCGCAGTCGTCCTCGGGCCAGCTGTCCAGCGAGCCGTCCGGCAGTTCCACCTGCACCGTGTCACCTTCGATGGTGCAGCCGTAGGAAAGCCCGATCTCGCCGGAGTTGCGGTTTCTCACCTTTACCCTTTCCTCTTTGCGTTCTGTCGTATCGCAAATCTCTGAATGGATGCCTTTCATGATCTCACCTCGCGTAAGGGCTTAATTGGTTAAATGATAGCAGGTGCAGGCCGCTTCGGCAACCGGGGGCGTGGCCGGCAAAATTTTCAGCCGTGGCTTTGCCTTGAGCCGCGTGCCGCCTCCTCACAGCACCCCGGCGATCTCCGGCGTCACGTCGGCGGTGAACTGGGCGAAGTTTTCCCGGAACATCCCAACCAGCTTGCCTGCTGCCTGGTCGTAGGCCTCCTTGTCGGCCCAGGCGTTCCTCGGGTTCAACACCTCCTGCGCCACGCCCGGGCAGTGTTTCGGTATGCTCAGGCCGAAGACGGGGTCGGTCTCGAACTCGCCCCCCTTGAGCGTCCCGTCCAGTGCCGCGTTCACCAGCGCGCGCGAATAGGCGATCTTCATGCGGCTCCCGACACCGGGGCCGCCGCCGCTCCAGCCGGTGTTGACCAGCCAGCAGTCCACCTTGTGAGTGGCGATCATCCTTCCCAACAGTTCGGCATACACCGAGGGGCGCAGCGCCATGAAGGGAGCTCCGAAGCAGGAGGAGAAGGTGGCCTGCGGCTCGGTGACGCCGGCCTCGGTCCCTGCCACCTTGGCTGTGTAGCCGGAGAGGAAATGGTACATCGCCTGCTCCGGGGTGAGGCGCGCGATCGGGGGAAGCACGCCAAAGGCGTCGCAGGTGAGCATGATCACGTTGCTCGGATGCCCGCCGATGCCGGAGGGGACGATGTTGGGGATGTGGGTGATCGGGTAGGAGGCCCGGGTGTTCTCGGTGAAGGAGGCGTCGTCCAGGTCGATGCGGCGCGAGATGGTGTTGATCGCCACGTTCTCCAGGATGGTGCCGAACCTCCGGGTGCACTGGTAGATCTCCGGCTCGGATTCCTTCGACAGGTTGATCACCTTGGCGTAGCAGCCCCCCTCGAAGTTGAAGACCCCCTTGTCGTCCCAGCCGTGCTCGTCGTCCCCGATCAGGAGCCGGTTGGGCGCGGCCGAAAGTGTGGTCTTGCCGGTCCCCGAGAGGCCGAAGAAAACCGCAACGTCACCCTTGTCCGAGGCGTTCGCCGAGCAGTGCATCGACATCACCTGCTTTTGCGGCAAGAGGTAGTTGAGCACCGTGAAGATGGACTTCTTGATCTCGCCGGCGTAGCTGGTGCCGCCAATGATAACGAGCTTCTTGGCAAAGTTAATGATGATGAATGCCTCTGAGTTGGTTCCGTCGGCCTTGGGGACGGCGTGGAAGGCGGGGCAGTCGATCACGGTGAACTGGGTCCGGTGGGCCGAGAGTTCCTCCGGCGTGGCGCGGATGAACATGTTGCGGGCGAAGAGCGAGTGCCAGGCGCGCTCGGTGATGATGCGCACCGGGAGCCGGTGCTCCGGGCTTGCTCCGGCGAAGCAGTCCTGCACGAACAGGTCGCGCCCCTGCAGGTAGGCGGTCATTCTCTTGTAGAGCGCGTCGAACTTCTCCGGGTCGAAGGGGCGGTTTACCTTGCCCCAGTTGATATGGTCGCGGCTCCCCGGTTCGTCCACGATGAACTTCTCGTTGGCGGCGCGTCCGGTGTAGTGGCCGGTCTTCACCGCCAGGGCCCCCATGTGGGAGATGAGTCCCTCGCCCCGCTTGACCACCTGCTCGTAGAGGACCGAGGTGGGTGAGGTCCAGTAGATCAGGTTCGCGTTCGTGATGCCATGTTCTTCGAGTCCGGTGCCGCGGGTGATGTCGTTGAGTTTCACGTCTGTCTCCTCTTCTGGACCTGTGTAGGCAATAGCTTCTTCTGACTGGGCAGCTACCAAGGTTAGCAGGAGTGTCGCGGATTGCAATGAGAGCAACGGACACAAAAAAGGCCCCGGTGCGAACACCGGAGCCTTTCCTTGTTACTGCTGCTTCAGCTGAAACTGAAGCGGGATCAGTCGTTGAAGCCTTCTTCGTCTTCCGGGGTGAACTGCTCCCAGTGCTCGGGAGAGCGCCACAGGCCGGAGAGGATGAGCTCGCGGATGTGCAGGAACTCCTTCGGGAGACGGTCGTACATCTTGACGAAGAGCTCCTCGTGGGAGAGGATCTCCTCCTTCCAGACGTCGCGGTCGATGGACATGAGCTCTTTGAACTGCTCGCGGCTCACGCTGTCCAGGCCGGTCCAGTCGAGCGCCTCGTAACGCGGCATCCAGCCCAGCGGGCTCTCCACAGCGGCCCCTGCGCTCTTGCCCTGGGCGCGCTCCACGATCCACTTGAGGATGCGCATGTTGTCGCCAAAGCCCGGCCAGAGGAACTTGCCGTTGGCGTCCTTGCGGAACCAGTTGACGCTGAAGATACGAGGCGGGTTCGGCGTGGTGCGCCCGATCTGCAGCCAGTGGTTGAAGTAGTCCGCCATGTGGTAGCCGGTAAACGGCAGCATGGCGAACGGGTCGCGGCGCACGTTGCCGATGGAACCGGTCGCGGCTGCGGTGGTCTCGGAGCCCATGGTGGCGGCGAGGTAGACGCCGTAGCTCCAGTTGAACGCCTGGTACACCAGGGGGATCACGTTGTTGCGGCGGCCGCCGAACACAAAGGCGCGCATCGGCACCCCTTTGGGGTTTTCCCACTCCGGGTCGATGGAGGGGCACTGGCTGGCCGGGGAGGTGAAGCGGGAGTTCGGGTGAGCGGCGTTGCGGCCGCAGCCGGCGGTCCATTCGTTACCCTGCCAGTCGGTGAGCTTCGCCGGCGGTGTGTCGGTCATCCCTTCCCACCAGACGTCGCCGTCCGGGGTGAGCGCCACGTTGGTGAAGATGGAGTTCTTGGCGCAGGAGTGCATGGCGTTGGGGTTCGATTTGAACGAGGTGCCGGGGGCCACGCCGAAGAAGCCCGCTTCCGGGTTGATGGCGTAGAGCTGGCCGTCCGGACCCGGTTTGATCCAGGCGATGTCGTCGCCCACGGTGGAAACCTTCCAACCGCTTTTCTGGAAGTGCTCGGGCGGCACCAGCATGGAGAGGTTGGTCTTGCCGCAGGCGCTCGGGAAGGCGGCGCCCAGGTAGGTCTTCTCGCCCTTGGGATCTTCGATGCCGAGGATCAGCATGTGCTCGGCCAGCCACCCCTCGTCCTTGGCGATCTTCGAGGCGATGCGCAGCGCGAGGCACTTCTTGCCCAGGAGGGCGTTCCCGCCGTAGCCGGAGCCGAAGGACCAGATGGAGCGCTCTTCCGGGAAGTGGACGATGTACTTCTCTTTGTTGCAGGGCCAGGGCACGTCTTTCTGGCCCGGCTGCAGCGGTGCGCCCACCGAGTGCAGGCACGGCACGAACTCGCCGTTTTCGCCCAGTACGTCGATGACCTTCTTGCCCATGCGGGTCATGATCTTCATGTTGACCGCAACGTAGGCGGAGTCGGAGATTTCAACGCCGATCTTGGCGATGTTGGAGCCCAAGGGGCCCATGCTGAAGGGGATGACGTACATGGTACGACCCTTCATGCTCCCTTTGAAAAGCCCGGTCAGGGTCTTCTTCATTTCCTTCGGGGGCATCCAGTTGTTGGTCGGCCCCGCATCCTGTTTGGCCAGGCTGCAGATGAAGGTGCGGTCTTCGACGCGCGCCACGTCGCCGGGATCGGACCAGGCCAGGTAGCTGTTCGGACGCTTTTCGGCGTTCAGTTTACGGAAGGTGCCGCCTTCGACCAAGAGGTTGCACAGCTTGTCGTACTCCCCCTCGGAACCGTCGCACCAATGGATGTCAGCCGGCTCGCAAAGCTCGGCCACTTCTTTGACCCAGTCCAGGAGCTGCTTGTTCTTCACCTCGTAACTCATACCCATTCCCTCCTTTTGATGTTAGGACTCAATGTATGTATTCCAAGCTGTAACTTCGGCCTCGTGATGCCGTCCGGAAGCTAACAGGTGCCACGGTAATCAGTCGCCCCCGGCCGCACCTCAGGTCGCACGGAAACGCGCGGTTCCCCCGATTCACCTCGCGCGACGGCCCACCAGGCGAGCTGGGCCAGCGGTTCGGGATGCGGTTCGGCAGGTGCGGGCCCGGAAGGGGCGAGTCGTTTCGGAAGATCTGCGCAGGCGCTGGTCGCGGCAAAGGAGTCTGGAAGGCTCGGTGTCGAGACACGGGCTGCAGGAGCGCGCCGCGGATCGACCGGAAAGGCAGTCTCCGGCTATGTGGTTCTCTCTTTGCGGCTGTTTCTCTTGTAGGGGCTGGTGCGTGACACTGGATGTAGGATTGGATGGAACCGTCTTCTGTGGAGGGGGATGGAGTGAGCTCCTCGGCCACTGTGACGATGTGCTCTGAACTGCCAGTGCAGGGTGCCATACGCGTTAAGCGGGTTGCCAGTCGCTTGGGCGTGTGTGTCGACCTCCATGCACCGGGTGATGTCATTGAGCGTCTGCCTTTCCCCTCCTGAGCCAGAAATTTTAATTATGACAAAGTAACACAACGACCGGCAAAATCAAGTCCAAATTATTGCCGCACCTTTAATTGACACACCGTCTCTGTCTGTTAGACTTTTGCCGGATCTGCCAGAACCCGGGGTTTGCGGGGCTGGAGAAGTCCTTTCCCGGTACCTTTTAGCTGAGGGCCATATACGTCATGGAATGGCGTTTTTTTATTCCGCTCAAAGCCCGCGGCAGCCTTTTGGGGCGGCCCGGCTTTCGGCCATCCACCTAGGCGGCACCACCGAAAAAGGAGGAGTACTCAATGGAGCCTTACATCTGCACCGTCTGCCAATATGTCTACGACCCAAGCGTGGGCGATCCGGACAACGGAATCCCTGCCGGAACACCCTTTGCCGACCTGCCGGACGACTGGGTCTGCCCGGTATGTGGCGTCGGCAAGGAAGCCTTCGAGCCGGAGTAGCAGGGAGGCAGGTTAAGGTTGAGGTTAAGGTTGAGAAGGGCGGGCGGTTCAGCCGCCCTTTTCCTTTTCAGCCGTCAAGCCTCGACCGGTCCTCTCTGCTAGATACCCTTCAAGGTACCCCGTCTCTCTCAACCCGCCTGTTTTCTCTCAACCTCAACCTCAACCTGTCTTACCTCAGCAGGTCCTCGATCTGGGCGGTGATCTCTTTCAGGTCGTCGATCTGCATGTCGCCCATGTGGGCCACGCGGAAGGTCTTCCCTTTCAGTTTGCCGTAGCCGTCGTCGAAGGCGTAGCCGCGCTCGCCCAGGCTCTTCTTGAGCTGCGCCAGGTCCACGTTGCGGTCGTTGGTGGCGCAGGTGAGGGTGATCGAGCGGTAGGGTTCGCCGGCGAAGAAGCCGAAACCCTGCCCCTTGACCCAGTTCCTCATGTACTGCGCCATGTCCTGGTGGCGGCTCCAGCGCGCCTCCAACCCTTCGGCGAGCATCCGGTCCAACTGCGTGTTCATCGCATAGATGAGCGAGATGCAGGGGGTGGACGGCGTGTTGTCCTTCTCGTCAGCCGCGGCGAACTCGAGGAAGTCGAAGTAGTAGCCGCGTCCGGGGATCCCCTTGGCACGCTCGAGCGCACGCTCGCTCGCGCTGAAGACGGCGAGGCCCGGAGGGAGGGCAAAGGCCTTCTGCACGCCGAAGACGCAGCAGTCGATCCCCAGTTCGGCGACCGGAATCCTAAGCGCGCTCATGGAGGAGACGGTGTCGACGATGGAAACCACGTCCGGATACTTCTTGAGCACCTGGGCGATCTCGGGAAGCGGCGACATCACTCCGGTGGAGGTCTCGTTGTGGATCAGCGTCATGGCGTCGTAGTTGCCGGTGGCGAGCGTCGCGTCCACCAGTTCCGGGGTGATCGCTTCGCCCCAGGGCACCTTGATGGCGTCGGCTTCTTTGCCGCAGGAGATGGTCACGCCGTGCCACTTGTCCGAGAAGGCGCCGTTACAGAAGTTGGCGCAGCGCTTGCCGACCAGGTTGCGCACCGCGCCTTCCATGGCGCCGAAGGCGCTCGAGGTGGCGAGGAACACGCGGTCCCGGGTGAGCATCACCTCCTTGAGCTTGTCGGTGACCCCCTTGTGCAGGCGGGCGTACTCGGGCATGCGGTGGCCGATCATCGGCGTCGCCATGGCGTTCAGGATCTCCGGGCTGACCTCGATCGGTCCCGGTATATAGAGTTTCTTGTGCATGGTGGCTGGCTCCGTTTCTTACTAAGAGATTGAGTCCGTGACAGCTTTGGCGGCGGGGGGAAGGGGAGCTGTGGGGCCCGCGCGCGCTGGCGCGCCAGGTGCCTTGGCAGGCGGTCACTAAACCTAGCAGATGGCGCAGGCGATGTCAATTATCGCGTCCCCTCGAGAGTGTGCTTTTGTGCCGGGAGACACTCCGGTGTCGGAGCGAGAACTACAGCGACCGCTACGGCCGCCGGCGGGGGTGCGGAAGCCGTTTCAGGGCGGCTGCGCGGGCCGGGATCGACCAATGTGCCGCGAAACGGCAGATTACTTGCCTAATGTTCCGCAAAATGTTACACATACGGGTCGGTAGTCAAATAAGTAAGGAAAGAAAATGCTGTTGGTTTAGCCGCTTATAGATAAGTGCATTTTCACGGAAAACAATGAAACCAATTATTGCCATCGTCGGGCGCCCCAACGTCGGGAAGTCCACCCTCTTCAACAGGCTGGTCGGGCGCCGGAAGGCGATGGTCGACGACATGCCCGGCGTGACCCGGGACCGCAACTACGCCGAGGTGAACCGCTTCGACGTACCGTTCATCCTGGTGGACACCGGCGGCTTCGAGCCGGAAACCAACGACCGGCTCCTGCAGCAGATGCGCGAGCAGTCGCGCTTCGCCATGAACGAGGCGGACCTTATCCTCTTCGTGATGGACGCGCGCGACGGACTCACCCCGGCCGACAACGAGGTCGTGCAGATGCTCAGACGCATCGAGAAGCCGATCTTCTTCCTGATCAACAAGGTGGACGGCGACAGCCAGGAATCGGCCACCGGCGATTTCTACTCCCTGGGCATCGACCACATCTATACCGTTTCCGCCGAGCACAACCGCGGCATCGGCGACCTGATGGACGATGTGCTGGCGGCGCTGCCGCAGGACACCGTCACGGACGCCGACGAGGAGCTGACCCGGATCGCCGTGGTGGGGCGCCCGAACGTCGGCAAGTCCACCCTGGTGAACCGCCTCCTGGGCTACGAGCGGGTGGTGGCCAACCCGACCGCCGGGACCACGCGCGACGCGGTCGACACCCGCTTCACGGTCAACAAGAAACAGTACGTGCTGATCGACACCGCCGGCATCCGGCGCAAGGGAAAGACCGTCGAGAAGGTGGAGAAGTACAGCGTCATGGATTCGCTGCGGAGCATCGAGCGGGCCGACGTGGTGCTCATCGTCCTGTCGGCCGAGGACGGGGTCACCGAGCAGGACTCGAAGATCGCCGGCTACGCCTACGAGGCGGGACGCGGCTGCATCTTCGTGGTAAACAAGTGGGACACCCTCGACAAGGACAACGCGTCCATGGGGAAATTCGTCGAGGAGATCAGGCGCAGCTTCAAGTACCTCCCCTTCGCCCCGATCCTGTTCGTCTCCGCCACCACCGGCCAGCGGACCGGCAAGATCATCGCCGAGGTGGACCAGGTGATGGAGCAGTACTCCAAGCGGGTCAGCACCGGCGACCTGAACCGCATCTTCACCCAGGCGATCGAGGAAAACTTCGCGCCGATGGATCAGGGACGCCGGGTCAAATTCTATTACGCGACCCAGGTGAGCATCAAACCTCCCTCTTTTGTCATTTTTACCAATCGTCCGGAAGGAATTCACTTCTCCTATGAGCGTTACATCATGAATAAGTTCAGAGAGGCTTTCGGTTTTCAGGGAACTCCCATGAAGCTGATGTTCCGCGGCCGCGACAAGAAACACAGCTAAATCATTCTTTACTTGGCTCGGGCGATGGTTTAGTATGATGAAAATTCTGCGCCCATTCCCCACATGAGAGAACCGCAACCATGAGTCTCGTCGGAAATTTGGAAGACCTCGGGCTTGGTGAGATCCTGCAGATCGTTAGTCTGAGCAGGAGATCCGGCGTGCTCTCGCTGCAAAGCAGGGCGCGCGAGGCGCGCATCATTTTCCAAAACGGCCAGGTGGTGCGGGCCAGTTCGACGACCTTTCAACAGAACCTCGGTGAGGTGCTGATCCAGAAGGGGGTCATCGACCTCCCCACCCTGAAGCGCGCCCTGAGCATCCAGGCGGACGAAGGGTACACCCAACTCTTGGGTTTGATCATGGTAGAGCGCTTCGAGATCAGCGCCGAGGCGATCGAGGCGGTGGTAAGGGAGCAGATCGAGAACGTGGTCTACTCCCTTTTTGCCTGGGCGGAGGGGACCTTCGAGTTCGAGCTGCAGGACATAGCGCTTGGGGACGCCGCCAAGATGGACCCGGTTCAGTTCATGCTGAACCAGGGGCTGAACCCCCAGTACCTCGCCATGGAGGGGTCGCGCATCATCGACGAGAGGCGCCACCGGGGCGAGACGGACGACGATGACCTCGTTGCCCCCCCCGCGTCGGAACCCTCCCTTGACCTGACCTTCGATCTGCTGCAAGATACTGCACCTCCCACCGAGGAACCCGCCGCACCCCCAGCAAGCGCTCACGCACCCGCCGCGGCGGTGCCCCCAGCGCCCGGCACGGCATCGGCTATAGCTTCGGCGGCCGCGCGCCACGGACGCCCCCTGGTGCTGGTGGACGACGATCCGGCGACCCTTGCCGCCCTGGCCGAACTCCTGGACCGGCAGGGCTACCGTGTGGAAGCCCTGGAACGGGCCGAGGACGCCCTGATCCGGGTGGACTGCCTGTTCCGCGACGGACTGCGCCCGACGGTGCTGGTGGACCTGATCATGCCCCGCATGGACGGCACCGGGATTCTGGGCGGTCTCGAGCTGATGGAACTGGTGCGCAACAACTTCCCCGACCTGCCGCTTCTGGCCCTGAGCGATTTCCGCAACGAAGATGCCCAGCGCAAGACGCGCTCCATGGGGATTCCGGTCCTCATGAAACCGCTCAAGGGCGAATTGGAGGAGGGCATCCCCGCCTTTGCCCCCGCCCTCTTCGCCGGTCTGGCCCGGGTCGAGGCGGACGGCGGCGGGCTCACCCTGAACCGGGTGAACATCGGCGACGAGCTGCGCCTTGAGATGGGCGAGGAACCGGCGCTTACGGCACCCCACGTGACCCAGAGCATCGGCATTTCGCAGTTGCGCGGCATGCTGGAGGAGCTCAACAACCCGGCCCTGGGCGGAGAGATCATCCTCCTGGTGCTCAGGTTCGCAGCCGAGTTCATGAACCGGGCCGTCGTGCTCCTGGTGAAGAAGGACACCATCCAGGGGCTCGGTCAGTTCGGCATCGAAGACTGGGACGGCAGCGCCGATACCCGGATCAGGAACATCATGGTTCCCCGCGGGGAGCTCTCGCTTTTTTCTCCGGTGCTTGAGACCCGGTTTCCCCTGAAGGGGGAGGTCGACAACTCGCATTGGAGCCAATTCTTTTTCGGCCAGTTGGGCGCTGCCCGCCCGGCGGAGATCTTCATCGGGCCGATCGTCAGCGAGGGGAAGGTGGTGGCGCTACTTTACGGCGACAACCTTCCTGAGGAAAAACCGATCGGCGACACCGACTCGCTGGAGATTTTCCTGAGCCAGGCCGGCATTGCCATGGAAAAGGCCCTGCTGCAGCGCAGGCTGCAAGACCAGGTGCGGGGGGGTACCCAAACGTGAAGAGGATACTTATAGCGGAAGATTCCAACACCATGCGTTCGATGCTGGTCTCGACCATCGACGCGCTGGAGATGTTCACCATCGTGGAGGCGGCCAGCGGGTTCGAGGCGCTGCGCCTGTTGCCGCGCGAGCAGGTGGACCTCATCATCACTGACATCAACATGCCGGACATAAACGGCCTGGAACTGATAAGCTACGTGCGCAACAACCCGAACTACCAGCAGATTCCCCTGTTCATCGTCTCCACGGAGAGCGGCGACAAGGACCTGGAGAAGGGACTTGCGTTGGGTGCCAACGAGTACCTGGTCAAGCCGTTCGACCCCCAGAAGCTGCAGCAGTTGATCTGCCAGTACCTGGCGTAACACGTCTGAGATCACCCAACCGGCGGTACGGCAGGGACGCACCCGAGAGGGTCGCCCCGGCTCAGCGACCGGCAGCTGGAGGCAGGGTGGAGCGGTTTCCCCTGCGGACCGGCTAAAGTAGATGTTGCTCAAACTTTCGGACCCTGCCACAGGAAGCGGACAAACCATGAGCGTTGATGAGAGCATAGGGAAGGCGGTAAAGGACTTTCTTGCCGAAGCCGAGGAAATCCTGGACCAGCTGAGCTTGGACTTGGTGGCCCTGTCGGACTGCGCTGACGGCGGCGACTGCAATCCGGACCTGGTGAACTCCGTCTTCAGGGCCGCCCACTCCTTGAAGGGGCTCGCCGGCATGTTCGGCTTCACCGACATCGCCGACCTGGGACACCACCTGGAGAACCTGCTGGACGCCCTGAGGCTCGGCAAGGTCGACCTGAGCCAGCGGGTGGTGAGCGCCCTGTTCGAATCGCTGGAACTCCTCGGCACCCTGGTGAGAAACGCCGGCGAGTCGGTAACCGAGCCGGTCGACCTCGGCCCCGTGAAGAAAACCATCAGTGCCTGCCTCACCCAGGAACCCGAGCCGGCCAAGGCCTCGCCGCTTGCCCAGCTGAACCTCCCGGAGCGGGTGCTGAGTTCGATGACGGAGTACGAAGAGCATCGCCTGCTGGAAAACGTGAAAAAGGGGCGCAGGATTTACTCGATCCAGGTCTCGCTGCTGCTGGTCAGCTTCGATTCGGAACTCATGGAGCTCACCGAGGCGCTCAAGCAGGTGGGCGAGGTTATCAGCACGCTCCCCTCCGCCTCCGGCGGACTCGACGCGGGCATCGACTTCGAGATCCTTTTCGGCAGCGAGCTGGGGCAGGACGCACTCTCCGCCCTTATCGAGCGCGAGCACCTGAGCGTGACCCGGCTGGGTCAGGGGGGCGCGGCCCAGGCCGAGCCCATAGCGGATGCGGAACACGTGCTCCTTGCGGAGGACGATCTGCACCCCGCCCTCGCCAACGAGGCATTGGTCACCGCGAAGAGCATGAGCCGCACGGTCCGGGTGGACATCGGCAAACTGGACCTGCTGATGAACATCGTGGGCGAACTGGTGCTGTCGCACTCCATGATCTCCGACGTCGCCGCCCGCATGCGGCGCGACGGCTATGTGGCCCCCTCGCTCGAACTCGGCAAGGCGGCCAAGGGGCTGGAGAAGAAACTCTCCGAGCTGCAGAAGGGGGTCATGGAGATCAGGATGATCCCGGTCGGCCAGCTCTTCGAGAAGATGTCCCGCATCGTCCGGAAGATCTCCCGCGAGCAGGGGAAGAAGGTGGACTTGAGGCTTTTCGGAGCCGACACCGAACTGGACAAGCTGATCATCGAGGATATCTCCGATCCGGTCATGCACATCGTCAGGAACTCCATCGACCACGGCATCGAGTCGCCGGAGCGCCGGGCCTCCCTGGGCAAGGACGAAAAGGGGACCATCACGCTCTCCTCGTTCCAGAAGGGGAACCACGTGGTGATCCAGGTCGACGACGACGGCTCCGGCATCAACGTGGCCCGGGTGAAGCAGAAGGCGCGGGAAATGGGCGTCCTGGGTCCCCACGAGGAGGTGGGCGACCGTGAGGCGCTCGAGTTCATCTTCCTCCCCGGGTTCTCCACGACCCAGGAGGTGAGTGAGATCTCGGGCCGCGGCGTCGGTATGGACGTGGTGCGCACCAACATCGCCGCTCTCTCCGGGCTCATCGACCTGGAAAGCCGCCCCGGGCAGGGAACCACGGTCGTCATCACGCTCCCCATCACGCTCGCCATCATCAAGGCGCTCATCATCTCGACCGCCGGGCGCACCTACGCGCTCCCCATCACCTCGGTGCTCGAGAGCATCCTGGTGGACAAGAGCGAGATCAAGACCGTGGAGCGCAAGGAAGTGATCCAGCTGCGCGAGACCACGCTGCCGCTCTTGCGCCTCTCCGACCTGTTCCGGCTCGGATCGGCGGAGACCCCGGAAAACTTCTACGTCGTGGTGGTGGGTGTTGCCGAGAAGCGGCTGGGAATCGTGGTTGACGACCTTTTGGGGCAGCAGGACATCGTCATCAAGCCGATCGGCGAGACCTTTGCCCAGTTCAGGGGCATTTCAGGAGCGGCCGACCTCGGCGACCAGCGCACCATCCTGGTGCTCGACGTGGGGAGCATCATCGCCGAGGCGACCCGGGGGAGTGCTGCCTAAATGTACAAGGCGTTCTACGGGCTGCAGGAAAAGCCCTTCAGCAAGACCCCGGACCCGCGCTTTCTCTACATGAGTTCCGGGCACCGCGAGGCCTTGGCCCGCCTCGAGTATGCCATCGAGGAGAGCGAGATCGCGCTCTTGAGCGGGGACATCGGCTGTGGCAAGACCACCCTGTCGCGGGCGCTCATGGACCGGGCCGGATCGCGCTATCATTTCCTGTTCGTCTTCAACCCGCGGCTCAGCGCGGACGAGCTTTTGCGGGTGATCGCCTCCGGCCTCGAGGTCGGCTCGCCCAGCCTCAGGAAAGACGAGCTCTTGAACGAGATCACCGGCGCGCTCTACCGGATGCACGGCGAAGGACGCATTCCGGTGGTGGTGATCGACGAGGCCCAGCTGATACCGGACCGCGATCTCTTCGACGAGCTGAGGCTTTTGACCAATTTCCAGCTCGACGACCGGAACCTGGTGAGCATCATCATCATGGGGCAGCCCGAGCTGCGAGCCACGCTCGCCTCGTCGATCTACGAGCCGTTTCGCCAGCGCATCTCGCTCAGCTTCCACCTGAGCCCGCTTTCGCTTGAGGAAACCCTTGAGTACCTCGACTTCCGGGTCGCAGCAGCCGGCGGCGAACCGGGGCTCTTCTCCCCGGATGCGGTGCAGCTGATCTACCAGCTCACCGGCGGGGTGCCGCGCCGGATTAACGCGGTGGCGACCAACGCGCTCTTGATCGGCTACGGCAAGGACGCCTCCTGGATCGACGCCTCCATCGTATCGGAGTGCGCGACGGAGCTTTTGAACTAGCTTTTTTCGAACTGAAGGTGGTACCAGGGCATGAACCTCGCCGAAATCAGAAGAAAAGCCCAAGCTGCTGAGGCGCAGAACGCTGAAGCGCGTGCCGTCGAGATGCTGGCTGCGGCAGCTCCCGCACCGACGGCTGCGGCACCCAGCCAGCCAGTACCGGCAGCCGCTGAACCGGCCCTGGCACCTGGACCGGCAATGGCCGCACCTGCCGCACCGGCACCGGCTGCGTCTGCACCGGCGGCCGCAGCAGCGACGGGACTCCCGCAATGGGACGCTATCCCCGAGTGGCAGCCGCCCGAGCCCTTTTTCCCGGAAGATCCGGTGGCGGAGCTGGAGCCGGAGGTCCTTACCTATCCCGGGCTCTCGTTCCCGGACCAGCCGCAGCCTAATGTGTCGCAACCGGCATGGGCGGTGCCCGAGGAAGCCTCCGGGTTCGATCCCGCAGCCGTGATCCTCAAGGGGCGCCTGAGCGCCTCCGGAGAAGAGGATGACCTCGCTGGCGAGCAGCCGGCCGAGGCGGACCTCGAACTCCTCTGCTTCAGGGTGGCGACCGAGGATTACGCCATCAGCATCATGGACATCAAGGAGATCATCAAGCCGCGCGATGTTACCGAGGTCCCGAGGGTACCGGACTTCGTGCGCGGGATCCTCTCGCTGCGCGGCATCATCATCCCGGTGTTCGACATGCGGCTTAGGCTCGGGCTTCCCGAGGGGGTGCGCTCGGAACGCGAGCGGATCATCGTGGTGAAGCGCCTGGACGGCTTCTGTGGGGTGCTGGTCGACCAAGTGGTGCAGGTGGTGCGGATCGCCGAAGCCGCCGTGGAGGCGCCGCCGGTGGTGCTCGAAGGGATCGACCGGGAATTCGTCCAGGGGATCGGACGAGTGGCCGGCAAGATGCTGATCCTGCTCGACATGGAGAAAGTTCTGGACGTGGGCCTTTTGTGATGCGCCCCTGCTCCGTCATGGGAGTGGGGAGCAATGGAATGCTGGGGGCGAGGCTATGAAAAAGAACAAGATCCTGGTGGTTGAGGATGAGGAAAGCCTGCTGAAACTGGAAAGTATCCTCTTCACCTCCAAGGGGTACTCGGTGACCGGCGTGAGGGACGGCAAGAGCGCCCTGCTGGCCATCGCCGCCGACCGGCCCGACATCGTGGTGCTGGACATCATGCTCCCCGACCTGGATGGCTTCGATGTCTGCCGCGCCATCAAGCAGAACCCCGACACGGCTTCGCTGCCGGTTATCATGCTGACCGCCAAGAAGAGCAGTCAGGATCTGGAGCGCGGCAAGGTGGCCGGGGCTAACGCCTACATCACCAAACCGTTCAAATCGGTGAAGGTCCTCGAAGTGATCGAGGGGCTTCTCGCGTAACAGGACAACCGTTATGGCGGACCAGGCAAACATGAAACAGGAGTTACAGGAAATACAGGTCGCCTGCCTCAGGATGGACGACGGACTCTACGCCGTGGACATCATGCGGATCAAGGAGATCATCCGGCTGCCCAAGCTCTCGCCGCTGCCCCGCGCGCTCCCCTTCGTCGAGGGGGTGATCAACCTGCGCGGCAGCGTGATCCCTGTGGTGGACCTGCGCAAGCGCTTCAGCCTTCCCCCGGCCACCAATCCGGAGAACTCGCGGCTGTTAATCCTCTCCATCTCGGGCCAGCTGTTAGGTCTCGTGGTCGACGAGGTGACCGAGATGATCAGCGTGCCGGTCCGGGAGCTGAAGCCGCCGCCCCGCGGCGTGCGGGTGGTGGGAGGAGAGTACCTCATCGGGATGGCCCTGGTGCAGGAAGTCCCGGTACTATTGCTCAATATCGACGCTCTGCTCAGCTTCCGCGAGAAGGCTGAACTCGGCATCTTCAGTCCCGACGCCGGGCCTACCTCAAACAATAAAAAGAGCGCCGCATGCTGATAGCCTGCCCCAACTGCAAGAAACGTTTCGAGATCGACGAGGCCAGTGCCGGCAGCGACAAGAAGCTGCGCTGCTCGAACTGCCGGGCGGTGTTCCGGCTGGTCCGCAAGCGGCCGACCGACGAGCCGGCGGCAACGGCCGATGCGATCGCGACCGCTCCCACCGAAGCACCGGCGGCACCGACCGCACCGACCCTGGCGCGTCTGCAAACTCCCGCTCCGGTACCGGCCACCCCGGTAGCCGGTGCCATCAAGGTGGTCGTCGCCAACGAGAGCCTGGCCTTTTGCGAGGCGGTGCGCAAGGTGCTCGCCAGCGAGCCGTTCGAACTCTTTATCTGCACCGACGGCAAGGAGACGCTCGACACGGTGGAGCGCGTCTGCCCCGAACTGCTCCTTTTGGACGTGGCGCTCCCCACCATGTTCGGCTTCGAGGTCTGCGAGCGGGTGCGGCAAAACCCCGAACTCTCAGGCATCAAGATCGTGCTGATCGCCTCGATCTACGACAAGACCCGCTACAAGCGCTCGCCCAACTCGCTGTACGGCGCCGACGACTACCTGGAGAAGCACCACATCCCCGACTCGCTGATCCCGATGATCTACCGCCTGGTCTCGGGGGCCACGCCGGTCCCCACCACGCCGTCGTTGAGCGAACTCGCACTTCAGGAAAAAAGCCGCAGCGAGATACGCGAGGCGGAGGTGGGCGTGACCCTGGCGGAACCGGTGGGGCAGACCGAACTTTCCGAAACCCAGTTGAAGGCCCGCCGTCTGGCCCGCATCATCGTCTCGGACATCTCGCTCTACAGTCAGGCCAAGGTGGAGCAGGGGGTGCGGGACGACAACTTCTACGAGGTCCTGGCAGACGACATCCGGGAGGGCGAACTCCTGTACCGGCAGCGTGTGCCCGAGTCGGTGCGCGAGACGACTTCGTTCCTCGCCGAGGCCTTCGAGGAACTCATCGCAAAGAAGCGTGCTGAATTAAGTATTTAGGAGGATAGTCACCTGCTGAGTACCCTGGAAGAAATCTCGAAACAACTCCTGGAGCCCGACGAGGAGGCACGGCGCCTTGCCGTTGCCGGGCTGGCACGCCAGCCGCTCGATCGGGCCATGCCGCTGTTCTTTACCGCCATGGGGGACGGGAGCTGGCGGGTCAGGAAGGAAGCCGTCGCCGCACTTGCCGCCGCCCAGCCGCTGAGGAGCGAGGCGGTCGAAGGGGTCATCGAACTCTTACGCTCGGCTGACAACGCCGGGCTGCGCGCCTCCGCCGTGGAACTCCTGGAACGGCTCGGCAGCCGCGCCGTGACGCACCTGTGCGACCACCTGAACGACCCGGACCATGACCTGCGGAAGTTCGTCATCGACATCCTCGGCACCATCGGCGCCGGCTCCTGCCTGCCGCTTCTGCTTGCCGCCCTGGACGACCCGGATCCCAACGTGCGGGTCTCCGCCGCTGAAAACCTCGGCAAGATCGGCGATGCCCAGGCGCTACCCCGGCTTTTGCAGGTGCTGGAAGGTGGCGACCTCTGGCTCAAGTTCACCGTGCTCGATGCCTTGAGCCTGATCGGCACCCCGGTCCCGCTCGCCGTGCTCGAGCCGCTCCTCAAGGAAAGCCTGCTCAGGCGGGCCGTCTACGACTGCCTGGGGGCGCTGGGCGACGCCGATTGCCTGCCGCTGCTTTTGCGCGGGCTGCAGGAGCCGGTTCGCAATGCCCGCGAGGCGGCGGCCGTCGCCCTCATCAAGGTGCGCTCGCGTCTGGAAACCGACGAGGCTGCCACGCTGGTGGACCAGCCGCTCAAGGGACTCAAAGGGGCACCCGGCCTGACGGGGCTCATTGCATCGTTGGACGGCAACGAGCCGGTTGTGCTGGAAGCCCTGGTACGAATCATCGGCCTGATAGGCGAGGAGCGCGGGGTGCCGGGCCTTCTGGGCGTGGCGCGCCAGGAGAGGCTCCGCGGCACCTGCCTGCACGCCTTCCGGGGGATCGGGAGCGCCGCACTTCCCGATCTCCTGTCGCGCTTCCCCGAGGTGCAGGCCCCGGAGCGCGCCTTCATCATTCACGTCGTCGGCGAACTCGGCCTTGGCGAGGCGACTTCCCTGGTGCTCGAGGGACTGGGCGACGAATCTCCGCAGTTACGAGCCGCCTGCGCCTTCGCGCTCGGCAGGCTCGCCCCTGCCGGCGCCGCATCGAAAATCGCCGCGCTACTCGACGACCCGGCGGCGGAGGTGCGCGAGTCCGCTTTGGAGGCCCTGCGGCGCCTGTCCGCACGGGAGCCCGAACAACTGGCCCGGCTCTGCTCCGAACTGGCCTTGTCGCCAACCCCGCAGCGCAGGCGCGACGCGGCCCAGCTGCTGGCGAGTCTGGCGGACGGCGAGCGGCTGAGCCTCCTGGCCAAGGACGAGGACGCCTCGGTCCGCACGGCTGCCGTCACCTCGCTCGCGCATGTCAGCCTGCCCCAGGCAGTGGGGGCGCTGGTCATGGCGCTGGTGGACGAGGCCCCGCAGGTGCGGGTCGCCGCGGCGCTGGCGCTGGGCGAGATCGGCGGAAGCCAGGTGCTGGAGCCCCTGCTGCTCGCCCTGAACGATGCCGATCCCTGGGTGCAGACCGCGGCCCTCAAGGGGCTCGCGACGCTGGGCGACGCGGGCGCGCTCCCCGGCGTGCAGGCGCTTCTGGCCGGCGCGCGCGGCCCGGTCCTGATCACCGGACTCTCGACCCTGGCGGCCCTTGGTGGCGGCGCGGAACTGGCGCCGGTCCGGGACGCGCTTAAAAGCGACGACGAGGAAGTGGTGCAGGCGGCCATCGGCATCCTGGCCGGCACCGGAGGCGACTGGATCGCCGGTCACCGCGCCCAGTTGAGCAGCCACCCGCACTGGGGGGTCAGGCGCTGCTTCGCACGCGCCATGGCCGAGGACCTGGGCGCCGCTGCCATCCCCTACCTCCAGGAGGCCCTGGCACAGGAGACGGACGCGCTGGTCAAGGGGGAGCTTGCCGGGCTCCTGGACAGGTTAAGCCGATGTTCAGCATAGAACCGGAACTGCAGCTTAGCGAGGAAGAATTCCGTCTGATCCGGGACCTGATCTACAGCCACTGCGGCCTGTACTTCGACCAGGACAGCAAGTACCTCCTGGACAAGCGTCTGGTGAGACGGCTCACCCTGCACAACCTGCCGGGGTTCAGGGACTACTACCAGTTCCTCAAGTACGACCGGAACAAGGACGAGGAACTGTCCGACATCATGGACATCCTCACCACCAACGAGACCTACTTCTTCCGGGAGGGGTTCCAGCTGAAGGCCTTCACCGACGAGATCCTGCCCGAGGTCAAGGCGCTTAAGGAGCGGGATCGCACCCTGAGGATCTGGAGCGCCGGCTGCTCCACCGGGGAGGAGCCGTACACCATCGCGATGCTGCTTCTGGAGCAGAACCTGTTCCCGGGCTGGCGCATCGAGATCGTCGGTTCCGACATCAGCCAGCGGGTGGTGCAGCACGCGCGCAAAGGGGTCTACGGCAAGTCCTCCTTCCGCTGCACCGAGGACAAGTACCTGAAGCGGTTCTTCACCGAGACCGACGGCGGCTACCGGATCTGCGACGAGGTGCGCGAACTGGTTTCCATAAGCCACATGAACCTGTTCGACGCGAACCGCCTGGCACTTCTGGGGAAGATGGACGTGGTCTTTTGCCGCAACGTGATCATCTACTTCGACCAGACCTCGAAGAAGCGGGTGATCGACGCCTTCTACAACACGCTGCGCGACGGCGGATTTCTGCTGCTCGGGCACTCGGAATCACTCATGAATCTGTCCACGGCATTTGCCCTGAGGCACCTGAAAAACGACATGGTCTACCAAAAGACGGCCGCGACCTACGGGAGGGCGGCATAATGAAGAAGATACGGGTAGTGGTGGTCGATGATTCGGCCTACAACCGGCGCGCCATCACCAGAATGCTCGAGGAACTCCCCGGGGTCCAGGTAGTCGGCTACGCGACCAACGGCGAGGAAGGGATCCGCCGGGTGATCGACCTCACGCCGGACCTGGTCACGCTCGACCTCGAGATGCCCCGCATGGACGGCTTCACCATGCTGCGCATCCTGATGGCAAGCACGCCGGTGCCAACCATCGTGATCAGCTCGACAAGCGGCGACGAGAAGGTCTTCAAGGCGCTCGAACTGGGCGCGGTGGACTTCATCGCCAAGCCGACCAACGTCATCTCGGACGAGCTTTTGAAGATCCAGCAGGACCTGCACGAAAAGGTGCAGGGGGTGTTCAAGCTGAACATGGCCCGCGTGCAGCGGCGTCCCGAGCCGGCGCCGGCGGTGGAGATCCCCAGGGCCCAGGTCGTGGACAGCGCCGCCACCCTCGATCTGGTGGCCATCGGCTCCTCCACCGGGGGACCTCCCGCGCTGCAGCGGATCTTCTCCTCGTTCAGCGAGGCGCTCCCCTTCGCCATCGCGATCTCGCAGCACATGCCGCCGGGGTTCACCACCACCTTTGCCGAGAGGCTGAACCGCAGCACCGGGTTCGAGGTGAGGGAGGCCAAGGACGGCGACGAGATGCTTCCGGGCCGGGCGCTGCTGGCCCCGGGTGGCAAGAACCTGCTCTTCACGGTGTCCGGCGGCAAGGTGCTGGCGCAGGTGGTGCCGCCCGGCCCCAAGGACCGCTACGTCCCGTCGGTGGACGCCATGTTCACGAGCCTGGCCGCCATCTACCAGTCCCGCATGCTGGCGGTCGTTTTGACTGGCATGGGGAACGACGGAGCGCAGGGGGTGCGCCAGGCCAAGCGGTTCGGCGCGCAGGTGATCGCCGAGAGCGAGGAGACGGCGGTGGTGTATGGGATGCCGCGCGAGGCGGTGGCGACCGGTCTGGTGGACCGGGTGGCCCCCATCGACGCGATGGCGCGGGAAATCGTGTATCGCTGCGGCCTCTTGCCGCGGTTTGGTTGATTGATAACTATAGAGAGGGCCGGGGAGCGTATGCAAAAGGACGATGATCGGTTGGTACATAACAGGGGCGAGGAGTTCCTCCAGGTCTTCAAGAAGGGGGCCGAGTTCACCCAGGACCTGTTACGGGAGAACGAGCGGCTCCGCTACCGCGTGCTCGAGCTGGAGAAGTCCCAGTCTTCGGCGGGGGGCGAGGTGCCTACTCAGGAGGTGAAGCGGCTTGCCGAGCGCATCGCGGATCTCGAGCACGAGAAACAGGAGATACTGGACCGCATCCGGCAGGTCGAGGAAGAGAACCAGGATTTCGCCGCGCGCTACATAGAGATCGAGGACGAGAACAACAACCTCGCCAATCTCTACATTGCGAGCTACCAGCTCCATTCGACGCTCGACTTCAGGGAGGTGCTCCAGATCATCACGGAGATCATCATCAACCTGATCGGCGCCGAGGAGTTCGCCATCATGCTCCTGGACGAGAAGAGCGACGAGATCCAGGCGGTGGCGACCGAGGGCGTGGAGCGCGAGGAGATCCCCACGGTGCGGCTGGGCAAGGGGGTGATCGGGCAGGTGGCGCAGTCCGGCGAGAACCACTTCGTCGCCGATGTCGAGGACTACCAGCGCGACTTCGTGAACCCGATGGTCTGCATACCGCTCAAGATCAAGGATCACGTCATCGGGGTCCTGGCCATCTACAAGCTCCTGGTGCAGAAAACCGAGTTCGCCCCCGTCGACTACGAGCTGTTCACGCTCTTGGCCGGCCATGCCGCCACCGCCATTTTCAGCTCGCGGCTCTACAGCGATTCCGAGCGCAAGCTGTCGACGATCCAGGGATTCATCGATCTCTTGACCAAATAATTCAATCTAGTTTTTGCCATGGGGGATACCGGCCAGATGTCAGAATACAATGTTTTGATAGTCGAGGACTCACCTACGATGAGGCAGCTCATCGCCTTTGCTCTCAAGAGGATCAGAGGAGTCAGGATCGTGGAGGCGAACGACGGTGTTGACGGCCTGAAGAAGCTCTCTGCCGAGCGTTTCGACCTGATCCTCACCGATATCAACATGCCGATCATGGACGGCCTGAAGCTGGTGAGTCTGGTCAGAAACGACGCCAACTACCGGAGTATCCCGATCGTGGTGATCACCACGGAAGGGGCGCAGGAGGATCGGGAGCGGGCGCTGGCGCTGGGAGCCAACGATTACATCACCAAGCCGATCCAGCCCACCAAGATCCTCGAGGTGGCGAAGAACCTCTTGCGCATAGCGTAGGCAGGCAGGTACGGTTGACGTTCGAGGTTGAGAAGGACCAAGGCTGAGGTCTGGGTTAGGGGGAAGATTTTCGCGATTCCCCCCACCTCGACCTCGACCTGTTTTTATATTTTCGGAGGTGTAGAGATGGAAGAGAGGTACAACCCCACGGGTGTTGAGGATAAGTGGCAGTCGTTCTGGGCGCAAGACAACAGCTTCCGTGCTGTCGAGGACGCCACGCGGAAGAAGTACTACCTGCTCGAGATGTTCCCCTATCCGTCCGGCAGGATCCACATGGGGCACGTCAGGAACTACTCGATTGGCGACGTGATCGCCCGCTTCAAGAGGATGCAGGGCTTCAACGTGCTGCACCCGATGGGATGGGACGCCTTCGGCATGCCGGCGGAAAACGCCGCGATCCAGAACAAGAGCCACCCGGCCCGCTGGACCTACGAGAACATCGCCTACATGCGCGGCCAGTTGAAGCGCCTGGGGCTTTCCTACGACTGGGAGCGCGAGATCGCCACCTGCGACGTCGACTACTACAAGTGGGAGCAGCAGATCTTCCTGGAGATGTACAAAAAGGGGCTCGCCTACAAGAAGGTCTCCCCGGTAAACTGGTGCCCGAAGTGCGAGACGGTGCTTGCCAACGAGCAGGTGGAGGACGGCTGCTGCTGGCGTTGCGACAGCCTGGTCGAGCAGAAGGAGCTGGAGCAGTGGTCCTTCAGGATCACCGCCTACGCCCAGGAACTCCTCGATGACACCTATAAGCTGACCGGCTGGCCGGAGCGCGTCCTCACCATGCAGCGGAACTGGATCGGCCGCTCGGTGGGCTGCGAGATCGAGTTCCCGCTCGAGGACGGCCGCACCAAGATCAAGGTCTTCACCACCCGCCAGGACACCCTGTTCGGCGCCACCTTCATGTCGCTGGCCGCCGAGCATCCGATGGCCCAGGAGCTTACCACCGACGCGCAGCGCGCCCAGGTGGCGGCCTTCGTCGACAAGGTGAAGAAGACCGACCGGATCAAGCGCAGCGCCGAGGATCTGGAGAAGGAAGGGGTCTTCACCGGCTCGTACTGCGTGAACCCGGTGACCAAGCAGAAGATGCCGATCTACCTCGCCAACTTCGTCCTGATGGACTACGGCACCGGCGCCGTCATGGCCGTGCCGACCCACGACCAGCGCGACTTCGAGTTCGCCCGCAAGTACGACCTGCCGCTCAAGGTGGTGATCGTCCCCGAAGGCGAGACGCTCGACCCGGCAACCATGACCGAGGCCTTTACCGGCGAGGGGACCATGGTCAACTCAGGGCGCTTCGACGGCCTGTCCAACAACGACGCCAAGGAGACCATCGCCGACTTCCTGGAGCAGGAGGGGATCGGCAAGAAGACCGTGAACTTCCGCCTGCGCGACTGGGGCATCTCGCGCCAGCGCTACTGGGGCAACCCGATTCCGGTGATCAACTGCGACCTGTGCGGCGTGGTCGAGGTCCCGATCAAGGACCTGCCGGTGGTGCTCCCGATGGACGCCGCCTTCACCGGCGAGGGTGGCAACCCGCTGGCCGCCGTCTCCAGCTTCGTGAACTGCAGCTGCCCGCAGTGCGGCGAGGCGGCACGCCGCGAGACCGACACCATGGACACCTTCGTGCAGTCCTCCTGGTACTTCCTGCGCTACTGCTCGCCCGGCTACGCCGCCGGTCCCTTGAACCGCGAGAAGGTGGAAGCCTGGATGCCGGTCGACCAGTACATCGGCGGCATCGAGCACGCGGTCATGCACCTTCTGTACGCCCGCTTCTTCACCAAGGTGCTGCGCGACCTGGGCTACTGCGACGTGAGCGAGCCGTTCTCCAACCTGCTTACCCAGGGGATGGTGATCAAGGACGGCTCCAAGATGAGCAAGTCCAAGGGGAACGTGGTCGACCCGAACGCCCTCATCGAGCGCTACGGCGCCGACACCGCACGGCTCTTCTCGCTCTTCGCGGCACCCCCGGAGAAGGACCTCGACTGGAGTGACCAGGGTGTGGACGGCAGTTACCGCTTCCTGAACCGGGTCTGGCGCCTGGTCTTCGAGGTGCTCCCGTCGGTCAAGGGCGCGGGCGCCGCGAACCCGGACAAGCTCTCCGCCGAGGCGAAGCACCTGCGGCGTGCGGTGCACAAGACCATCAAGAAAGTGACCGAGGACATCGACGGCCGCTTCCACTTCAACACGGCGATCGCCGCCATCATGGAGCTGGTGAACACCCTGCAGGCCTTCGAGCAGAAGACCGCGCCCGAGAACGTCGGCGTGGTGCGCGAGGCGGTGGAATCGGTGGTGCGCCTCCTGGCCCCCTTCGTGCCGCACTTCGCCGAGGAACTCTGGACCGAGCTGGGTCATGTCGGATCGGTGGAAAAGGCCGGTTGGCCGGGGTACGACAGCGATGCCACAGTAGACGAAGAGGTGACCGTGGTGGTCCAGGTGAACGGCAAGTTGAGAAGCAAGCTGACGCTCGCCCCGGACGTCACCGAAGAGGCGGCGAAGTCCGCCGCCCTGGCCGACGAGAAGATCCAGGTGTTCCTGGAAGGTAAGAGCGTGAAAAAGGTGATCTACGTTGCGGGCAAGCTGGTCAACGTGGTTGTGGCGTAGGCCGGCCGTGACCGGGATAACCTTCATGAAGTTGCCGGCGGGGTGCCTTTTGGGCGCCCTGCTGCTTGGCTCCCTTTTGGGGGGTTGCGGCTACCGTACCGTGTTGGCGCGCGATCCGTTCGCGGGCGCTGACGGGGTGAACGTGGTGATGTTCGCCAACCGCAGCTATCAGGCCGGCGTCGAGGCGGTGCTGACGCGCGAGCTGGTGAACGAGCTGGCTTTGCGCACCGGGGGGCGGGTGCTCCCGGGCGACCAGGCGGAACTGGAACTTACCGGTACCGTCCTCAGTTACTCGAGCTCGGCGGTGTCCTATAACGCGCAGGACCAGATCAGGGAGTACCTGCTGGCCGTCACCGTGGAGGCGACGTTGCTGGAGCGCCAGACCCGGAAGGCGATCTGGAAGGGGCAGCTCACCGAGCAGCAGTCCTATCCCGTCAATCCGAATCTGGCCCTGCAGCGCAACTCGGAGGAGGCGGCCGCAGCCAAGATCTGCCGCACCCTTTCCGAGGACATCTGGCAAAGGATCGGGGAGCGTTTTTAAAACGCGCCTTTTCCCCCAGCACCAAAGGGCCGCCCATTTCAGCTTTTGACTGGTGGGCGGTTTTTTTCTAGTATGAGCCATGCGAGGTAAGGCAATGAAGCCGGAAGATTTC
>Ga0079306_1000787_pt1 | contig 25296 bp, 23 predicted proteins | sample Methanotroph_Enr_FD_79181 | JGI IMG/M metagenome (GOLD analysis project Ga0079306, IMG submission 79181) | Enriched soil microbial communities from Old Woman Creek wetland in Ohio, USA - Methanotroph_Enrichment_5 | ecosystem: Environmental > Terrestrial > Soil > Wetlands | place: USA: Ohio...
CTTCGAGTCCCGGCTCATAGATCGGGATGATGCCCTGTTGCAGCTTGGCAATTTTTGCCTCATCGATATCAACACAGATAACATCATTGCCGACTTCCGCAAGACAGGTGCCGGTTACCAATCCCACATAACCACTTCCGAATATTGTAATTTTCATTTTTATTCAACTTTAAAGTATTGGTTAAAAACATGATTCATTTATCGCAGCCGTAAAGCTGGCGTTTAATTTATATTGTAAATTTATATCGCTGATGATGCGGATAATGATGATTTATATTTAACGAACAAAACACTTATAATAAAAAAAAGAAAAGCAAAATTTGACTCTTTAATTTCATTAACAGAATCGAATAATATAGGATTTATATAAAACTCAATAACCTTTGCGAAAAGGTAATTTATAAAAAAAAGCCCCCCAATAAATATTGGTACGATTGGAATATTTATTCTGTCTAGCGCTATTTTTGCTTTAGAATTAAACTTATATAGAAGCGGTAACAAACAACAATAGGTAAACCAAAACATTGAAAAAAGCCTATCCATACTTAGCATTAACAACAAAAATGACTTACCTTTCCCATCTTTAGTCGCTCTACTAAATATCTCCAAATTATGTAAGTTAATTTCTTTTTGCATATTAATTTCTTGAAGGAAATGAGGCGTTGTTAAATTGAAAATCCGTTGTCCCCAGCTTATTTCCTCAAAGAAAGCAAAGAGAAAGATACAGCCTAATAAAATAAAAAACGCTTTTTTATAAATATAGGGCGTTCGAGTTTTCACAGATAATATAAAAAATAATATAGCCGCCAGGAGAAAAAAAATAGCACCTGCTGTCTCATAAAATCCGTCCTCCCTTCCTAACAATATTATTTTATCGTCAGCAACAAAAAAGAAAATGGAAAAAGAAATAAGCAGCCAACATACTGTCGTAATGTATAGAAAAATCTTATAGTTAAACATAGTTTCCATTATTCATTTTACTCCATGATATTTCAATCCAGACTCAACTCAGAGCTAACCTTATATCGATATATTCGTCAGTAAGAAATAAAAACGCATGCCCTTTTCATTCAGCAAATCCCAGTACGTTTCAGTTGTTTGACCATGTAAATAAAAGAGTCGCTCAGCATTGCCATCACTCAAGGCTCTCATGACCAGTTTCCACCAAGGTGGCTGTGAGGCAGCTGACATAAAGCCCTAATGTTTTCTCAGCTATATTGCGCCAGTCATAACGTTGACTCACCCACTCTCGCCGACTCTGGCGCTCAACAGCGGTTATGGTTAGACCTTTAACCGACAACTGCCTGATTCGATCTGCAAACACGTCGATACCACCCAGTGGGAAATAATGTTCCGCCGGCAAACCCACCTCCAAATTTGCAGGGATGTCGCTTGCTAATACCGGCAGCCCATAGCTCAATGCTTCCAGTAATGCGATAGGCAAGCCCTCGTGAGATGAAGGTAGTACGAAAAGGCCGGCATGAGCATAAAGCTCCTGCAATGCCAATCCCCGCTGGAAGCCTGTCATGACAACGCCCGCTTCGGCAGCCTTTTTCATCACTTCACGCTGATAAGTGTCAGGATGGTCTGCACCGCCCACAAGCACCAGCTTCCAATCTGGCAAGTTAGCCTGCTTGAATGCAGCGATCAAATCCAAATGGCGCTTTTCCGGTACCAACCGACTAACCAGTAACACATAACGGCGGGGTTTCAGGCCGAATGTCTCAAGCGCACCGATCGAATTCGGCAGCTGCGGGATAACCACGCCATTTGGAATCAACTCCGAGTCCACACCATGTTTGCTACGAACCAGATCGGCAAAAACTTTTGAAATCACAATACGCCCGTTTGACCAACGCATCCCCCAGCGCTCGCCCAGTTGCAGAACGAAGCGAGCAAACGGCCCCCACTTCTGATGGTCATAATTCGGACTATGATACGTTACCACCACCCTTAGCCCAAACAATCTGGCAGGCAGCGTCATGATGGCGGGTCCAATACCCTGTATATGCAGAATATCAGGGCGCTTATAGCAGGCATATAGCCCCCCCAGAAAACTGTGTAGGAAAGCTTCCATCCCCTTTGATTTGGGTGCCCACAGGGAGACGAACTTCACACCCTTCCACTCCGGCCCGATCTCGACAGGCTGGTAAGATGAGCGCACCAGCACGGTCACATCGCAGCCCATCTCGACCAGCAGGGGGCACAAATGCTCGGCATGAGTTTCCACTCCTCCCTGTACCCCTGGGAAACCACGCAAACCTAACATCATCACTTGAATTGGCCGATTCATTTTTATCCTGCCTTGGCGAAAACATCTAACACATCACGAGCCAATTTGGCCCAGTTGTAATCCGATTTGAGCAATGCGCGACCATTCCTACCCAGTTCAGCCGAAAGTTGAGGGTTGCACAAAAGCTCCAGCACTTTGTCCGTCATCCCGGTAAAATCGTTGGGTTCCACCAGCAAACCCGTCCTGCCGTCGAGCACCAGATCGCGATAAAACAGGAAATCCCAAACAACCGCCGGCAACTGCATCGCCATCGCTTCCAGGCATGTTCCGGGCAACCCTTCGTAGTAGGAAGTTGAGACGTAAACACGACTACGGTTGTAATACCCGAGCATTTCCGAAAACGGCACCTTGCCGCTCATCAGCACATTCCGCCCGTAACTCGCCAGAGCCTCCCTAACCCATACATCGTCATCGCCATACCCAACGATAGCTATGCGTATGTCCGGCTTCGTTGCGATCAATCGGCGGCATAGTTCCACCATCGGCCGGCTGCCCTTACGCAGCTCGATGCGTCCGCAAAACAGCACGTCAATATCTTTTCCAACCGCATCGTTGGGTGTGAATAACTTCACATCGGCGCCGTTCGGAATCACCGTCACGGGGCCTTTGAAACCATATGCAAGAACCTCCTGCCTGCCCTGCTCTGTCAGCGTAATCACCTTGCTGGTCAAGTCGAAAATCCGGTGCTCCATCCACGATTTGATGGCAAGCGATAATCCACTCCACTGGCTCACGAAATGCTGTGTCTCGTAAAAACGCCCGGACATGCCGAGGTATGTCGTGTGCGCGGTCAGTACGACCGGAATATGCCGTGGCAGAAACAGGCCGGGAATCAATGGCGGACAATGCAGGTTAACCCACTGGATCTTGCCCTCGTCATAGAGACTTATCAGCTTATTGCGCACCTTTAATCCCCAGGAAAAAAGACCGAATCGCGTGGAATTGTATGGAAAATGGATGATTTCCACTCCCGGATAACTCCGTTCAACCCAATGTTCGTAACTGGTTATCAGATACACAGGCGGGTGAGCTGCCGGCAAATTGGCAAGAAAAGAGTCCAGATATCGGGCAATGCCGTGGACGCCGTAGAATTGAGGATTAACTATTGCAATCATTGTTGTTCCATTTATTAATTGCTGACTCAATTGATGGGATGATAATTCCACCAGTTATAAAAATGTCATGGTTACTGTGATTCAAGCAATTGGCCTCAATCATCAGTCACTTAACACTTTTAGCTTTAATTGTATAAGCCAAGCCCAAGGCCAAGCTTGCCCAAAGCAGTGTATTTTCAGGCACAGGTATGTAGAAGCCGTTTGAGAAAGCCTCAAGCAAATACCCAAGCAGCGCTGCATAAGCACCCTGCAAATAAGCGCTAATCAAGGGGGGCGGCTGATTCGTTAAGTCTTCTGAAACTGCTTTTGTTAATGTTTTTGCAAATCGCCAATAAAAAACCAGCAGTAGAGTTAAACCAACTAACCCCATATCCAACAAAATTTGCAAATAAAGATTATGCGGGTGGTTTGAAAAATCGGGCGTATCATGTGCAGCAGCTGACCACGCAGTCGACCCCAACCCACTACCTAAAATAGGATGATTTTCCACTTCAGGCCAAAGTGATAGCCAAATATCCGTACGTGCCGCTGTGACAGCTGAAGCGCGCGAAAACGACGATGCGCTACCGCTCCAGCCATCGCTAATCCTAGTCAGCAATGCGCTGCCAAATGCCGCGAACACCAATATGATCATCAGCAATATGGACCATTTGATCAATTTACTGCCTTTGGCCCGTACCAAGAAAAACAACATGGAAACGCACGCTGCTACAAATGCCCCTCGTGAAAAAGTCAACAACAACCCCAACGCCACTATGACTAGGGAACTCCACAGTGCCAAGCGGCCTATCACAGAGCGGGCGTTGGGTGCTGAAAAAATTAAGGGGCCAAACGCTGACGCAAGAAAAATTCCCATTTCATTAGTATGCAAGCCTGTTATTTCCAAATAAGATCTCGATTCCGCTGCGCCACTGGCTAGATATTGCAAGGAAATCCCTGATGTTGCCGCAATAATCACGGCTAGAGCGGCAGGCAGCACCGCAGCAAAAGCCAAGACGCCGATAAAACGTTCGGGCCGCACGCTATCCCGTACCGCATGCATTAGCAGCCACATCCATATCACTGTCAGCAGCGGGTAAATTAGCAAATCTTTGATATATTTTACGGGGGTCACAGAACTAAAAGTTCCGGCTGCCAACATATAACTAGGCACTTCGCCAAGATGAGGAATACCATTCAGCGCGGCCAGTGATACAGGCATCAGGTAAAACAACCAGATCCATTTGGGTAAGCCAATCAATTCTTGCTTGCCGGATATCCGGTTTAAACTAAAAGACAGCAATGCCGCCACTATTAGATAGCCAGTAAGAAAGAAGTCCGGCATAAAGACAGCGCCGGACAAAGGCATCAAAATAGTAAGTAACACAACGCCAATCCGATAATCGCGCATCATCAAAATTATCGGGATGATCGGTATAAAAAGACTAATGGTTATTTTGTTATCGAGAATTGCGATAGCTGCGCCGATTACCATGGCAAACAATCCGACTATCAACTGTTCGGTATAATTGCCGCCCCAAAACGTTGATTGACTCAATGCCATTACTTTCGTTTTACCGACATACATCGTTCCAGCTAGGGGACTGTCCGAAAATAGCGACGCGGATTTTTTATATAAGACATTGAACGTATGAGCAAAGCTTGAACCGCTATATGTTGAGTCCAATTTTCCAGCTTCTCTATTTTCGGATAGCCCCCCAGGTAAGATCAATCGACGCAACGCGAAGAATGCCAATAGAAAATTAACGGTATAGGCCGCTGCATAAGCCAACGGAACCGCTTGAGAATCAAAAGTAGGAAATAAGATTATGGTGCCGCCATAAAATAGAGTTGGAATCAATATTTCAAGAAACACATAACATCTATGAAAATCTTTAGCCACCAAAACAAAACCAAGACTCCATGCCGCCATGCGCATCACATCGCCTAATAATTGATAAGCAAAAAGCTCACGCATCGGCAAAAAATCAGGCGTATACAATAAAAACACAACGAAATCGCGCAATAAATATATTGCCAGCGCAGCCAATGCGACAAGGACAATAACGCCCACTAAGGTTTTTTGGATTTCGCGGGCCAATTCTTTAGGGTTTTGTAATTCAGAAATGCGCGGCATAAAGTACAGCGACATTGAGGACATGAAAACGGTCAGATAAACTCCGGAAACACTCCAAACCGCCTGCCAGTGGCCGGCAGCAGCCATACCGCTGTTATCGGCAATATACTCACGCACCAAAATCAGCACTAAAGGCATAGCGATACTGTGCACGATAGCAAGCGGAAAAAAGCTCAGGATACGGCGAACATCAGCTGCATTTGCGGGAAGAGCAAATTGTTTAATAGAAAAAAATCTTTTGCTGAATCCCCAAGGCAGCGCCACAAAAAATACCATTGCAGTGCCTATAATAACGGCTGCCAGTCCACCTGCTATACCATAGCGGACGGTCATTCCGACAAATAGAAGAAAACTGACAAATGTCGAAACCATGGTGATTTTTGAAGTCACGGTAAATTCCTTCAAACCGGTAATGAAGCCGGTCAATAAAGGCGTAATGACAATCAGTGGAGTGCACAAAGCAAGCAGACCTATCACCCAATCGTATTGGTCATCATGAAACAGCCGTTGAGCAAGTAATTTAGACAGGGCAACCAAAACGATCGCCAGCAATAATGATACTGCCAGAGATAACTTAAGGCCGGACGCTAAAATAGTATCGATCCGGTTCGGTTCATTGCGATATTCGGCAGTAAATCGGGTGACAGCGGTATTCGAACCATTGGTAGCAATGCCGGTAATAAAAGATAGCAGATTAGTCAACTGCCCCACCAGCGCCACACCGGAGGGACCAAGATACACAGCCGTTATTTTGACACTCACCATGCCCAGTGCTATGCGGAGCAACGATTGAAAACTACCCCATCCCAAAGCTCGGCGAAATGACATTAGCCAGCCCTCCTCTCCGCCATCACGCGGTCCAGTAGCTCACAATACTTGGCAATAACAACTTGAGGTGAATGATTCAAGTTGAAATAACCCTGCGCCCGAGCTCCCTCTTTTGCCCAATACGCATTGTCATACCAATATTGATCAACTGCCGCCGTCATTTCATCCAGATTGGTAACTACTGCCCCCAACGGACGACCGTCATCCCGCGCACCGCAATCTACGAAAGAAACTGTCGGTACTCCGCGTGCCCAGCATTGCAGGAAAGTGTTGGGAAATCCTTCGAATTCCGACGTACTAACAAACAGCCGGGCATCGTCGTAATATTTTTCTACCTCTGCATAAGGCACGAATCCGATAAATTCGACATTGGTCAACGTCTGCGCCCGCTCTTCGATCTGGTCGTAATATTCGTTTTCCAGGCCAGTCGTCGAGCGGCCTCCGATCATACGAAATCGAATATGGGGCAATCGCTCCGCAAGATCGAGCAATATGTCAGGCCGCTTCATGTGACGCATTACCGAGACCCAGAGCACCACACCGTCGTTACTCGCCTTCCCCCCCAGTGGAGGAAAATAACCATTGAAAATAAGGTTCGCTTCGCGTCGGTGCCATTGGCGGCAAGCCTCAACCTGATAGGGATTCTGCGCAACAATGGCATCTGCCCAACGCAATCCAAGGGCGAACAGCCATCGATCCCGCCAACGTTCTAAAAGAATCCTGTCATGCGGAATAAAATCTTTATCACAGGCACCCGCGTAGATAAACTTTCGCCCGTGCCAGCGAGCAAAAGCAGCCAACACCGCCGTATGCGCCCCTGCACAACGTTGGTAATAGATGTCTGCATCTGCCCTGAGCATGGCATCCCAAAAACTTGTCATATCCGGATGAACATTACGAATGATAGGAATACGCCGGGCTGTTCGGTGAATTTTGTAAACACGAATTCCATCGATTTCCGCATCATCCTCTTGTCCATAGTCAAAGCTTGCCACGGAAACGCGATAGCCGGCATCGCGCAGTCCACGGGCAATAAACGCTTGCTGCACTTCCGCCCCCCCTACTGACTCTATTGATTTGTCACCAAATAGTACTGGATAAATTTTCGGGGCCACAAAGCAAATATGGGGTTTATCGGTAGTCACTGTTTTCTTCCTTCCGTTAACTGCCCAAAAAGCGCTGCATAAGCATCAAAAGCCTGCTGCACCGAATGATGAGCTTCAAAATACTGTCGGCAACGCTCTCCTTCCTGATGCCATACCCTGTCATCGCCCATGAGTTCGTTGACTTCCTGAATCAGTGCATCGACATTCTGTACTGTTCTGCCAATAGACTTGCCGTCTTTATCAAAAGCGGGCTGCACAAAACTTACGGTCGGAATTCCTCGAGCCCAAGTCTGCAAAAAGGTGTTGGGAAAGCCCTCCGCTTCGGATGTATTGACAAAAACCCTGGCGCCGTCAAATTCCCGTTCTACTTCGGCATGGGGCACGAAACCAACAAATTCCAAATTAGCCACATTTGCCGCCTGTCGTTTCATGGTCTCAAAAAAAGCAGCCTCTCCCGCTTCCGAACCGCTGCCGCCCACCATTCGAAAATGAAATTGTGGGAGACGACGCGCCAATTCAATGAATATTTCCGGCTGCTTCCACGAACAAAACCGCGCTACCCATAGAACATAGCCTTGTCTCGAAAGGCTGGCATTAGGAGGCTGTTGATAACAACTACCGACAAAAAAAGGAGTGAATCCAGATGCACTCGCCATCTGCAACTGCTGAGAATTTTGCACGACCACTGCATCAGCCTGTCGAATCCCCCAGCGAAATAAAAACTTATCGTGTTTTTTTTTCAATTTCGGCAATTCGGAATCAAAGTCCTGATCATGCGCTCCCGCAAACACAAACTGTTTCCGATGCAACCGGCAAAAGGCTGCGACGATGCCGGTTAACATCCCGCAACCACGCTGATAATAAATATCTGCATCGGCTCTTGCTAACGCGCGCCAAGTTAAACTGATATGGGGATGAAAAAAACGCAAAATCGGCAAACCGGACTTAGGACGATAGGTGTTATGCACAGTTACCCGATCGACCTCAACACCTTCCGGTTGACCTACATCCATGCAAACCACCGTGACACGATGCCCGGTAGCGGCAAAGGCTCGCGCCAGTATGCTCTGCTGTACCTCCGCCCCGCCTACCATTTTGACATTGCGGTCGCGAGCAAGAACCGGATAAATGTTAGGTGCGACAAAGCAGATACTCGGCTTACTATTCATGGGCAACCTTGCTCCTGTTCGCATATATCGGCGCACCGAATACCCTGTTGTCGATATATTTCCAATAATCGGTTCGTGGACATCGCTACGCTGGCATTTTCCTCTACCCAATTACGTTGAACGGCTGCCAAGGAAGTCCGCTGTTGCGATGCGCGCTGAATGGCGTCAACCACTAAGACAGCATCACGCTGTCTTACCACTTGCCACGCATTTGGCAATATCATGCTGATATCGGAGTACTCTGTGCTGACTACAGGGGTTCCCACCACCATCGCCTCCAATACCACATTGGGAAATCCTTCGTGCAAGGACGTGGAAAACAATACCTCGCATTGACTAACAATCTCCAGTACATCAGTACGCCGTCCGGCAAAAACAATGCGATTTTTGTACGGATGACTTTCGTAGCGTTGCAAAATGGCTTGCTTATACGATTCAGTGCCGCGAATATCGTCACCAACCAACAACACGCACCAATGTTCGTCACGCGAAAGCAATTCATTGGCAACATCCAGCGCCAACTCATAATCCTTCTGAGGTTTGATATTGCCCACCAATACGGCGATACGCACATCGCTTCGATTAAAAAAAGCCTTCCTATAATCGCCATAACTCGTCGCGACACTCTCATCTACCGCTTGTATAGGGATACCGTTCCACACGACATGCACCCGTTTTTCCGGAAAATGGTAAAGGTTCTGGGCAAAACGCGCGCCAGAATGGCTGTTTGCCACAACGCCTTGCGTGAGATGCCGGGTAAACAAATCGCCCAGCTTTTGAAAGCGGTTGAACTGATAGTTATCGTTGCGTTCGGAATCGAAAGCCGGCACGCCAACCATCCTAGCAGCCAAACGTCCGTAAAAGTTGCCGTCATAAAGAAAGCCCTGCACCACATCGGCACGAAATTGCCGGATATAACGTGCCAAACGCAACAGCAACCCAGGATCAAGCTTCATGCGTTTCCGATCGGCTTCAATGTGCACACCGCTGCCTTCCAATTCCGGCAAGCGGTCCAAATCGCCATTAAGAAGGTAGATGGCTACAGCATGACCGCGTTGCGCCAACTCACGTGTAAGATAGACCAGCTGCGCTTCCGCACCGCCGCGGGTCAAGCCGTGTATGACAAAAACAATGCGCATTGCTTGCTCACTCATATTCGCTCACCTTTAATCCGCAGTCTGTCTGTCCTTGCAAAATGGTTTCCCAGTACATTTTCAAGTGGATTGGCATAGCGGCGCTCAACGCTACAATGCATCCCCAAAGCCTCCGCCAAAATGAAAGGCCGAAGGCTGGACGGCAATCTGTCGTCCCAACTTGTGCATCATCTAAAATTGGTAGTCGCTCATTCTTATTCGAGTTCGGAAACCTGACGACTAAAGTCTTTTCAGTTCCATAGATCTCGCGAAGCTGCGCTAAAATAAGATTCAATTTGTCCATCCAAATTTCCTGTCTATTACACAACGGATAGTGGGAAATCATTTTTTCAATGCAATTACAGTGCTGCCTTCCTGTCTGTATAGCCACAATAAGACCGGGATGAATCGGTTCAGCATGTAGACATACTTGCCGCGCCGTGAGTGTTTCAAAAAAAGATCCTCTTTGAACTCAGCCTCGCGAAAAACAGACTTGAATTGTTCAATAACTCTGCGACGAGGAAGGTAGTTCGTATGGTGGGTCAAATACTGATGGTTATTCTCGGCAACCTGTTTGGCATCCATACCTACCTGGAACCCATTACGAATGCCGATCATTGCCCATAGCTTTAACCAGATCATGTTGTGACACCATGTTCCAAAAGGAACGAATACATGGGGTTCAATAATCCTCCAGCGCGAAGGAAAAATATGAAGGGCCACCCCATCTGGTTTCATGACACGATGTAATTCCGTAATCGCTTCCAGATAATTCTGAACATGCTCGAAAACCTGATCCGAGAACACAGCATCGAATGTATTGTCTTCGTACGGCAAACGATAAGGTTCGTCTTGTATTTCCCGTACCACGCCAGTCTCCACGAGCCGCTGAGCCTCTTTTGTATCTCGAAATGAGATATCGCAACCAAACGCGTCAAATCCGGCTGCACGAAATAAACGGACTGCTCTGCCTTCTCCGCAGCCAAAATCAAGAATACACGCCCCTTTCGGTACCGAATGACCGGAGTCGGCAAGTATCGCTAGTTGGTGTTTTTGACGAAATTCAAGTTCATTCATATCCAAGACCTGCCTCAAAATTCATTAATTCGATGTAGTGTGGGTTATAAATTAGTTTTGTCATCGCCTAAACCTTCCTTGCTATCATGAATAAACCAGTAATAGCTAAATCTTGATCAGAAAAGTTTTTGAATTGCGCGCAAACATGTGAACGTACGCTTTTAACAAATGAAAGCGCCTGATTTCGCTGATTTTCGGGAATGTTATCCCAAGATAGATGAGGGACTATATCGCCTACGCCTGCAAGCCGGGTTACCAGAAAAGTGGCATCCAACCCATATTTGTCGGCAATCCGCACATACTCGGGAAACAGCGTTCTATTTGGAGATCCGCTATGTCGAGACAACCATTTCCATAACAGCGAAGGAACCGCAAGCCACTTTAGTTCGTGCCAGCGATCGGAAAACATGCCGTGATCACGCAAATCGATCTTATGTATCATTACCCCGCCCTTCCTTAAACCGTCAGACATGCTGCCAATTGCTGCCTCAACATCTTGAACATGCTCTAGCACGGCTCGAGAGAATATGACCTCATATTGACCAAGCCGGGAATGGAAGAAATTTTCCGCAGAAGCATCGTTTCCGTAATAGCGGTCAACTCCGGAAAGAACATTTTTTCCGTCTTCCCCGACTTGAATAAATTGTTTGATACTATGGCGTCGGCTCGCTAAATGCGCGTATATATCCGCCTCATGCGATGAGTCTCTACGCGAATAAAACCGATCCAAGAGATCAACTTGATCGCAACCGGTATCTCGGAACAGTAACGCAACGCCACTGTTGTCGCCTGGGCCGACTTCTGCAGCGCGTCCTGAAAACCTTTCCTTGCCGGAATATTGAAGGTAATCGGCAAAAACATTATTTATGTAATCAACAGACTCAGTAATGGATAAACTCTTATGGATAGTTCCCGAATCCGTTTCAATCCGGCCTTGTTTGTAGCGTATGCCGGCCTTCACATCCTCCTTAATAAAGAAGATTATGCGTCCTAAAAAGATCTTGTAGAATTGTCTGATTAAACGTCTCATAAAATTGCAATCACGCCCCCCAAGTCTCATGCCACATCTGAAAGGCCAATAACGACCAAACTTTGTTAGCCAATTTGTCATGGCCGAGCTTAAAGCCACGCACGATACGATGCACAGTCGCATCATCCAACAGACCTTCGCTACGGATTCGCTCCTGATTAAGATATTCATCCAGCATGTAACTCATGTCGCCCTGCAGCCATGAGGCCAAAGGTATGCCGAATCCCTGCTTGGGACGATCCACCAATTCCCGCGGAACGTGTTTGTACAGCACTTTCTTGAGCAAATGCTTTCCCCCCAGGCTGCCGCGACGCATCGACAAGGGCAAGCGGAAAGCGAACTCCACCACGCGATGATCAATCAAGGGTTCGCGGCCTTCTATACTGGCAGCCATGGTGGCGCGATCCACTTTGGCGAGAATATCGCCAGGCAAATAATTGTGCAGATCCCACAGACAAAGCTGTTCAGCCAATTCTCCCGGATAGAAATCGCTTCGTTCGCGTGGAGGCGAATAGCTGCCAAGCAAGCTACAGATTTCCTGGGGCTGCCAATAGGCCATAGAGCGCTCATAATAGACGCCGGGCTTGTCAGTACAGACCCAGTCCATGATGCGATTGGCTTTCCAAGTCGTTTTATCTTTGACCAAATTGCGCATTTGAGATGATAGCGGCGAAAAATCCAATACTGTATCGATAGTTTCCAGCGGCAACCGCGTCAACACTCCGTCGGCTATTCCTCTGACCAAGGCTGGGAAACGATTTCGCCGCCCCCATCCATAAATCGTACTTTCGTAAGAGTTATATCCGCTGAACAACTCATCCCCACCGTCAGCAGATAGCACCACCTTGACCTGCTCCCCCGCCATTCGTGAAACCAGATAAGTTGGAATACCCGACGAATCGGCGAAAGGTTCATCGTAGAGTTTTGCCCAATTGGGAAGAATCTGTTTGGCCTGATCGGTGTCGAGGATAAGCTCAGTATGTTTAGTACCTAAATACTCAGCAACCCGTTTGGCATGGATCGACTCATCCACATGGGCTTCGTTGAAGCCTATGGTGAATGTGTGGATTGGATTTTGCCGGTCTTTTTGTAACAGCGCAGCGAGTACCGAAGAATCTACCCCGCCGGAAAGGAATACCCCAACGGGAACATCCGATACCATACGTAACGAAAAAGCATCGTCTAGCAGGGATTCCAATTGGTCGGCCAGTTCATCCTCGCTTCCTGTCAGCGGTTCGTCCAACGCATCCTGAACAGACCAGTACTGATGCTCGATTTTATTGCCATGCTGATCAAACCGGACCCAGTATCCCGGCATGACTTTGAAGACATTGCTGTAAATACTGCGAGGAGAGTTGATATAGCCAAATTGAAAATATTCGCCTAAGGCAGTTCGATCTATTTCCGGCTTAAACCCGTCCAGTTCCCGCAATGCTTTCAGTTCCGAACTAAAACAGATGTTTTTACCGTCCCACCCATAATAAAGCGGCTTCACCCCTAAGCGGTCACGAATCAAACTAAGCGTCTTTTCTTCCTTATCCCACACGGCAATAGCAAACATGCCGATAAATCGGCGTACCGCGCTCTCCACGCCCCAATGAGCGAGAGCTGCGAGTATCACTTCCGAATCGCCGGTACCATGAAACTGATAACCTAATACTTCGAGTTCTTTGCGGATAGCGCGATAGTTATAGACCTCGCCATTGAAGACCATAACAAACCGGCCATCTTTACTGAGCATGGGTTGATGACCGGCAGCCGAGAGGTCAAGGATGGATAGCCGCCGATGTCCTAATGCAACACCGTTTCCATACCACACTCCCTCATCATCTGGCCCCCGATGTTGAATGGCGGCAAGCGCTCGGCTAAGCTCTCCGCCAAAATCCGGAGCGTTAGACAAATATCCCACTATTCCACACATAATTTTTCCCTCGACCTATGGATATATTGCATAACTGTTTACCGCGCTCCAATCGTTCGATCCTTGTCTTGCGAATCGTTTGTGCAAGGCAAATTCTTCATCTGGCAAAAAGGCCTTTAAATTTTTTTCAGTCAATTCAAATTCCATAATAATTACGATACCAATCGACAAAACGCTCAACGCCATACTCAATAGGTGTGCTTGGCTTAAAGCCGACATCCCGTGTCAGATCGTCAACATCAGCATAGGTCTTGGAGACATCGCCGGGCTGCATTGGCAGATAATTCTTTTCCGCAACTTTGCCGAGACTTTTTTCCAAAACATTTATTAAATACATCAGTTCAACAGGGTTGTTGTTACCGATGTTGTAAAGTTTATAGGGGGCAATACTGGTTCCAGGGTCTGGAGCATTGCCATTCCATGTCGAATTGCTTTGCGGCACGTTGTCTAAGACACGGATAACGCCTTCAACAATGTCGTCGATGTAAGTGAAGTCGCGTTGCATTTTGCCGTGGTTAAAAACATCAATAGGTTTGCCTTCTAAAATAGCCTTGGCAAATAAAAACAATGCCATATCAGGCCGCCCCCAAGGACCATAAACTGTGAAAAAACGCAATCCGGTAGTCGGAAGACTAAAGAGATGACTGTATGTATGAGCCATCAATTCATTAGCCTTTTTGCTGGCCGCATAAAGACTAATGGGGTGATCGACATTATGATGTACCGAAAATGGCATGAAGGTGTTGGCTCCATAAACAGAGCTTGACGACGCATACACAAGATGTTCAACACCGTGATGTCTGCAACCTTCCAATATGTTGACGAAGCCAAGCAGATTAGAGTCGACATAGGCGTAAGGGTTTTGGAGTGAGTAACGAACACCCGCCTGTGCCGCCAAATTGACGACACGTTGCGGTTTATGGTGCGCGAAAACTTGCTCCATCGCAGAGCGATCATGGATGCCGACGCGAATTTCCGTAAAGCCGGAATAGCCCTTGAGCCGCCTCAAGCGCATCTCTTTGAGGGTCGTATCGTAATAATCGTTGACGTTGTCTATGCCAATAACTTCATCGCCTCTTTCCAGTAAAAGGATGGCGACGTGGTTTGCGATGAATCCGGCGGTACCTGTAATCAAAATTTTCATATCAAGTAAAAAATAAAAGGTGAATCACTAAAACGAATCGTCATGTCACAACCGGCCATCAACAGCATTAGCATCAAACAGGTATTTGACATCAAAAATAACGTGCTCAGATTTTGCCAATGTCCGAATGCCGGCGATGCCCATTTCCTTAAATTGCTGATGTGAAACCGCCAGAACGACAGCATCGTAGGTTCCCGGCTCAGGTGATTTGATTGGTTCTATACCGTATTCATGCAGCGCACTACCGGCATCCACCCAAGGATCATAAACATCAACACCTATATTGAACGTTTGAAGTGCGGAAATAATGTCGATAACTTTACTGTTGCGTAGATCAGGACAGTTTTCTTTAAAAGCCAATCCCAACACCAAAACCCGAGAATCGACCACTTGAATACGATTTATGGTCATCAAACGCAGCACCTGCTCTGCAACATAAGCCCCCATACCGTCATTGATACGGCGGCCCGCTAAAATAATTTCAGGATGGTAGCCTAGCTCTTGGGCTTTGTGTGTCAGGTAATAAGGGTCAACACCAATGCAGTGCCCACCAACTAAGCCAGGCCTGAAAGGCAAGAAATTCCACTTGGTACCCGCGGCTTCGAGTACCGCTTCGGTATCAATACCCATGCGATTAAAGATAATCGCAAGTTCATTGATCAAGGCAATATTAAGATCGCGTTGAGTATTTTCTATGACTTTGGCTGCTTCCGCGACTTTGATGGAACAAGCTTTATGAGTACCTGCGACAACAACACTGGCGTAGAGTGCATCAACAAAATCGGCTGCATCCGGAGTAGACCCGGAGGTCACTTTTTTTATGGTCGTAAATCGGTGTTGCTTGTCGCCAGGATTGACTCGTTCAGGGCTATAGCCAACGAAAAAGTCGACATTAAGTGTCAATCCAGAAACATGCTCAATAATTGGAATACACTCTTCTTCAGTTGCGCCGGGGTAAACCGTAGACTCATAAATAACCACGTCGCCTTTGCTAACGACTTTGCCCAGTGTTTCGCTGGCCTTAATCAGTGGCGTAAGGTCAGGCCGTTTATGCTTGTCTACCGGGGTTGGAACAGTAACGATATAAGTATTACAGTTTGTAATCTCTTCCAGCTGATCGGTAAAGATTAATTGCTTTGCTTCAAGCAGTTCAGTTTCATCAACTTCAAGTGTATGATCCTTGCCGGATCTTAATTCTGCAATTCGAACGGTTTTGGTGTCGAAACCGGTGGTCTGATAACGCTTGCCAAATTCGACTGCCAAAGGCAAGCCCACATAACCTAACCCAATAACGCAAAGCTTCACTTCTGCTAAATTCAGCATGCTTATCTTTCCCATTAAGTAAAACGCGTTTAAAAAAAACATCAGTTATTCTGTAAATTGATGACACCTACGACGTCGGTTTTATCTAGTAGACTGCTTAAGGTGTAATGCAGCGCCATGCCATGGCTTTACATAATGTTTTCTGCAAGATCGTAAGATTTCTTCATATCGATTAGTTATTAGGTAATTCAGACAGACTCCTAGCGCACAAAACTTGAAGGAAACAGAATCACTTTGTTCAGCCATGCATTGATAATGCTTTTAACAAAGCGGTCTGCTGGTGCTGTCTGTAATGAAATCTATAAAGTGTCTTTAGAATAAGAAATTTCATTTATTCAAACAATAAGTGCGATTACCTATCAGGTGATCCACATTGAATTGAATGCCTTACATTACAGGGTTCCATGCGTTTTTATATTTCCAAATGACTTCTTGGGAAGAGGATTTTAGCGAAAGCTTATTTTGACATTTCTACCCAGGCGGCAGAATCATGTGGCCGTAAATGCCTAGTCATCCGGCTGATACAGCTCAGTTTAAAGAACAGTCATTGGAACGTGCCGACAAAGATGGTTCCCCGAAGATTTAGGATAGCGAATCGATGTTGCATTTATGGCGAGCAAAACGCCGTCAAACCGGCCAGCCATTCGAATCAACGGTTGGAGAGGAAAGCGCCCGATCAAAAATAGGTCTCGAAGAGAACCACTTTCGACTCGATCAGATGAAAAGTATCAAGTGTTTGAAATATTGATATGCATTAGAATCGCAAGAGGCTTCACTCGAAGTCAGATTATTTCAACCCAGAGTCGTTTGAAGCCAAAATGGTCTAAGAGCAAAGTGTCCGGAAAATCGGGGCAAGATGACGTGTGTTCATCTGTAGAAATCTTTACAGGCAGGGTGATTTAAAAAGCCGCCTGTAAATTAACACCGGCCGATTTGCTTTCGTAGGATGCAATCGGGTTGTTGGAATCGCGCTTTTCGAAGTTCAGTACGGGGCCAATGCTGATGCTTTGCAATGGCTGATACATCAGATTAAGACCGATATTACTGACATTGTCTTTTTGTTGACTACCACCAACGGTATTACTGCCAGTGCCGCCCAGATATTGCAGTTGTTGAAAGGACATCGGCAAGGTCAGGGCAATTTTGGGGGTGGTCTGCCAAGTGAGGTTAAACCACACTCCTTGGGTTAGCACAAAACTGGCGAACTGGTTTTGTGCTTGGTCGATTTCACGTCTTGTGGACAACTCCAGCAATGTTTTTTCACTGGCTTGCCAATGCAGATTAAGCTGGGCGACTATGTCGGCAAAGTTGCGGACGCTAATATTCGCATAATCTTGATATGTGTAGCCTACAAGCCCGTTAATTCGCGTTTTACTGCTGGCATTCCAATCCCAAGTCGCAGCATAGTTCATTCGCGTGTAGGCGTTATCCTGGGTGCTGGCAGCGGTTAATTGGCGCTTTGGATATTGCCCATCGGTTGCGAGCACCCGCACCCCATAAATACTGCCGGTGGGACTTAAATATTGCAGGTTGAGTTCGGCATTGTCTTCTATGTTGTTACTGATTTGCCGACTAACATCGTCATACTGTAACTCTGTCCTAAATACGCCAATCTTAATCTTTCCGTTGGGGTGAAACAGGTAACCGGCGTTGACAAAGGAACGTTGGTTATTCCGCAGGTTGCCTACCAGACCATTCAATTGAGCAAAACTACCCATCATTTGAGTATTGGTGTAACCGATTTCACCATCCAGGTCGTTCCTCACATGCCAGTTCCATTGGGCCTGAGTGTCCCAGCCTGTATAATCCAGAGTGGTAAAGTTTTGAAACCAATTCTGGTTAACATTGGCTTTTACGATGATATGCTGCCTGCTGATGGTCCAATCCATATCCAATCCGGCTGCAACCTGTTTAACAAATTCGCTTTTATCGCTTTTACCGGCAACCGCCACCGGATCGACGCTGTCAGATAGCCGTAAAAAGTTACTGTCGTACAGCAAACGGGAAGAGACGTAGGGCTTGATGGTATCGTCCGGCGATGCTACGGCATAGCTTTTACCCGGCAGTCCTCCCACTATCAGCAACAGGAAACACAACAATAAGTACTGGTTTTTCGTCGCATGATTTTTGCTGAATTTCATAAGCAATGGCGTTTATTTATTAACTTTAACAAAAACAGAGCGTTATTATAAATTGTTAATATAGTTTGTTTTCTATAATTAAGCAATTAAGTTTTATCTTTAGTTTTAATGTTTAAAAATCTGTTAATACAACGCCCAGGCATTGACTGCCCGTGTCTTGCAAAGCCTCTTTTAAGCATTCTAAATCATTCAGTCGGGTTTTGTGTTGCCGCGCCACTAACAGCGCACCGCCGCAATTTGAGGCAATAATTTGAGCATCTATGCCCAGTTCTGCTGATGGGGCGTCGATCAGAATTACGTCAAATTGGGTTTGCAAGTGATGCAGGCAGCTTTTTAAGCCTCGGCTGATCAATTCGACCGGATTAGGCGGCACCGTGCCCGCAGGCAGGATCGATAAATCCCGAAAGGCAGGAATTCGTGTAACAGCGGTTAGATCGGAGCGTCCTGCCAACACGTCCGACAAGCCATAGCCGCCTTGTAGCTTGAATAATGCCTGCTGTCGCGAATGACGTAAATCAGCATCGATTAACAGGGTGCGTTCGCCAAGCTGGGAAAAAACAATCGCCAGATTAGCGGCTATATAGCTGCGCCCTTCTCCGCGACTGGGACTGACCACCGCCAAGGTTTTATGGACATCGATAAACCAGCGCAGCATCAATTGTCCGCGCACAGCTCGAAGCGCTTCCACTTGTGCACTAAAGGGCTGATACGCAGCAACCAATTCCCGGCTGAAGTGTTCCTCGCTTGCCCCCAGGAATGGAAAATCAAATTGATGCGACAAGGCTTTTTGTATGTCGCCATCGTTGACCAGCCCCAACGCTTTCGCTGCATCGCCAAATTGCATGCCTTTTTGCTTTTGCAAGATGATAATACGCTCGGCATCGCTTGCATCGATTTTCCCCGCATCGAGTAATAATGCCCCCATGGAAGTCCCCATGGAAGCAGTGCGCTCTGTTTGGGTTATTTCGTTGATCATTTTGTTCTTAAAAAGAATTTTTGCTGTTTGCATTTATGCGGTACCTCGCTTGTTAGATCTGTCACGGAGATTTTCAAGACTAAGCTGCCAAGGTATTTGCTTTTGCTTGGATGCGGAAACGACTGCAAAAACAGGAATGTCTAATACATCCGAAATATCAAAAGCAGAACGCACTCGACGATCCATCAACTCGGCTAATAAAGCCGCCCCTACCCCAAGCATACCGCCCAGAAAAACCGCCAGAATCAGGTTTAACAGCACTTTAGGCTTGGCGGGTCTTTGCGGCGGAAGGGCGTAATTGAGGACAGCGATATTAGTCTGGTTTATTTCGCTTTCCATACGGCTTTGTACCCCTCGCTGCATGGCGGCATCATAGACCCGCTGTGCATTTTCCACCTCACGATTAAACACCACTGTTTCATCATGCTGTTTTTTTAGCTCCAGCACTTTGGCTTTTTGTTCAGCCAGGGCATTGGCCATTATCTTGTCACGTTGAATGGAAGAGGCGACTCCACTGGCGATACCGCTTAACACCATGTTAACTTCGGAGTGCATTTTCTGTTGTAGGTTGTTCACCTCAGCTTTCGCTTGCTTGTATTGCGGATGATTTATATCAACCCGTTTGGATAATTCGGCAAAACGAGCTTCTGCCCGTGCCAACTCCGTTTTCAGCGATTGAATCAACGGATTGCTCAACACTTCCTGTAACGACTCAAGTGAGCTGCCTTGCTTGACGGTACTCGCCAACAAATCTTTTCTTGATTGCAATTCGCTGGTATGCGCCTGACCATCGACCAGCTGCTTTGATAGTTCAGCTAAACGGGCATTTTCCAGATCAAGACGGCCATCGATCTCGACAATGCCGTGTTCTTGTTGATAGGTAGACAGCACCGACTGCGCATGTTCCAGACGCTCTCGCAAAGTCGCCATTTGCGAATCGAACCAATCCGCACTCGTCCTGGCCGGTTGAGCCTGTAATTCAGAGCTGGTTTGAATGTATGTATCGGCAAAGGCATTGGCGATATTCGCGGCAAGTTGTGGGTCGTTAGACGTAAAATTAACCTGCATCACACTACTCTCGCGTGAGGGTTTGATTTCCAGCTTTTTCAACAATCTATCCGCAACCCAGTCCCTGATATCGCCAATACCCTCGGACTTTGCAAAACCTTCCTGCATTTGCGGACTCTCATGGAGTTTTAATTTTTCCACTACCTTGCGTGCGACTTTATGACTGGAAATCACATCAACCTGCGTCGCTATATACCCTGGCAGCAGCTGTACCGGCAAGACCAAACCCGTCACCCGGTCGACGCTGCGTTGATCAACCACTACCGAAGTCGTGGCGAGGTATTGTTTGGGCATCAACAGACTCATCACCAAGGTCGTGATTACCGTTATCATCAATGCCCACAAAACAACCGATTTGCGTGACCATAGAATATTAATAAACTGTTGGAAATTCATGGTGTTCCTTTAGTTTTATTTGACTCAATCCAAGTTAATCATATGGGTAATTGATTTACCTTAGAACCAACGCTCACCAACATAAATCACATCATCTTTTAATACAGCATCGCCCAACTCCACATCAACTTCCTCCAGCTCGCCGCTTCCATTCTTACGTTTAACGACTATGCCGTTTTCAGTGCCGCGTAACGTCAGACCGCCACCGATCGGCAAGGCCTTCACCACCGAAATACCCGGTTCCAGGGGATAACCGCCAGGATGCTGAACTTCACCATAAATATAAAACATGGATGCCTTGGGCACATATACCACATCGCCTTGTTGCATTTTAAAGGGTGAGATATTTTGGTCGTTTTCCAGATAAGCTCTCAAATCCAGCTCCCGCTTTTGCGGCTTGCCGTCCATAGTACGGGTAACCACTGCCTTAGTGGCGCCCAATGCATCAATGCCTTCGGCCATAGCAATCAGATCGACGATTGAACTATCGGAATCCAGAGGATAACGCCCCGGTTTTTTGACATAGCCCAACACAGAGACCTGTTGACTGACGCGATCCACCACCGTAACACTGACCTGAGCCTCCTGAATAAAGCCGCCACTGATTAGACGCACAGCAATAGCTTCCTCCAACTCCATAGTCGATTTCCCGCTCGCAGTGACTTCACCGATTAACGGAAAGCTAATCCGGCCATCGGCTGAAACGCGGGTTTCAGCTTTTAAATCGTCATGACCGAACACAGAGATGCGCAAGACATCATCCGGACCAATGTTATAAGCAGCGATACCTTGCTGAATAGGCAACAGCAGCAGTAAAGCCAACACCAAGAAATAGTGTTTATCAAGCCATTTAAATCTATTATTAGTACGCATTTTGATCCTTTATCACCACGCCAATGGTTTTAAAAATAATTAATAAGTCGAGAAATAACGACCAGTTGCGCAGATAATCCAGATCGTAATCAATCCGGCGCTGCATTTTTTCCTCAGTCTCGGTTTCACCCCGAAAGCCATTAATCTGCGCCCATCCCGTAATGCCGGGCTTTACCTTATGTCTCACCATATAGTCTTTGATTATATTGCGGTATATTTCGTTATGGCTGATAGCATGCGGTCTCGGACCAACAATACTCATATGTCCTTGCAGCACATTGATAAACTGCGGCAACTCATCCAAAGATGTTTTTCGTAAGAACGCTCCAAACCGGGTAATTCTCGGATCATTTCGGATTGCCTGATCAACCTGTCCACCGTCTTCCATCACGGTCATGCTGCGAAACTTATAAACCACAATTTCTTTGCCATCGACCCCGTAACGGCGCTGTTTGAATAACACCGGACCTGATGAGCTAAGCTTTATGCCAATAGCGATTAACAGCATCAATGGCGTGATCAACAACAAAATCGACAGAGACAACACCACATCGCTGATCCGTTTAATCGTGCTGTTGATACCAACAAACGGACTCTCGCAGACTGCGACGATGGGAATGCCATTTATGATACTGATGTTGGCCTGAATTAAATCAAACGAAAGTATATCCGGTACAAAATAAATCGATGCGGTTGTATCGCGCCGTAAATTATCCAATAATGCCTGAATCCGCGGCTGTGCCGACAACGGTAAAGCGATGTAAATGTGCTGAACGTTATGAGTCTTAACAAATTCAGTAGCCGATGCAATACTGCCCAGCAGCTCTTCGGATCGGCGTTCCCTTTTGCCTAAAAAGCGCCCCGAGCTACGATCATCAAAAAAACCCAAGCAGCCTACTCGCAGCAACGGATTTTTCTTAAATTGATAGATCAGCTTGCGGCTTAAATCGCTAAATCCGACAATGACTGCTCTGGACACCCCACTCTCTGAAAATGACCGTCGATGACGCAATAACCCAACTAGGGTTTTCTCCCAAAAAGTTTTGTTGTTGGACTCAAAAGCCATGCCGTCACTTACAGAATTTAAATTCCATGTCGTGCTCTCGTTCCCTGTGTGGTACCGATCAAGTCTTGCTGGTACGAGTGAGCTTACAGGCAACGAACCCGCCTTGATAAATTCCATAATAAACTCCTAAAGGATTATGAAAAAATTCGCTGCATCAACTAATCAAACTTACAATGGGCTCAGACTGTAATCTAACCAATAAGGTTCAATCAGATGTGCTGCTGTTATCTAAAAAACTCAGTTGGAAAGATAGAAACAGCTCCAGATTATCGAAAACAAATCTTTTGTACAATTAGTAGAAATACCTAACGGTCGACATGTGCTTGATTTCCAGGCCATTATGCCGCTATACCGGCTGTTGCACTTCTAACCAATCGGCCGTTTAAAAACCGCAAACTGGAGTTGTTATCGTTTTTAAATCGGATATGTTATTTTGTCCCCCATTCCCAACACATCCAACGCATCAGAACCCATGAAAACGAAATACCGGTTGTTCGGTTTATTACTGTTACTGCTCATTTCAATAGGCTGTGGCAAGACCGTTACTTCGGCGCCGGATGTCACTTTCACCACCCTCGCCGGTCAAAAAATCGCGCTGAAAGATTTGCGCGGCAAGCCGGTGATCGTCACGTTCTGGGCAACCGATTGCCCGTCTTGCATCAAAGAAATACCCGACCTAATCGATCTGTATACCCAGTACCACGCATCGGGTCTTGAGATGGTTGCCGTCGCAATGTATTACGATCCGCCGAATCACGTCGTCGATATGACTAAAGCCAAGCAACTGCCCTACAATGTAGCGCTGGATTTGAATTCGGAACACGCCCGGGCTTTCGGCGGCGTGATGTTTACGCCCAGCACGTTTTTGATTGCCCCGGACGGGTCGGTTGTTAAAAAAGAAACCGGCCTTTTCAATCTGGCAAAAATAAAAATAAATATCGAATCGCTACTTAAAGGTTAAGCCATGCTCTGGTTAAAAGCGTTACATCTAATTTTTATGGTCACCTGGTTTGCCGGTCTGTTTTACCTGCCGCGCCTGTATGTTTATCACGCGATGAGCGATGACGAAATCAGCAATGAGCGCTTTAAGGTGATGGAGCGCAAGCTGTTCTTCGGCATTATGACGCCGGGCATGATAGCGACCCTGCTCTTCGGCATCTGGATGCTGGCGGCTTACGACTGGGCTGTTTATGCACATTCCGGTTGGCTGCATGCCAAGCTGGCGCTGCTGGCGCTGACACTGGTTTATCACTATTTTTGTTATCTGTGGCTGCTTGATTTTAAATTTGACCGCAACCAACGCAGCCATGTTTTTTATCGCTGGATGAATGAAGTGCCGGTTTTGTTTCTGGTTGGTATCGTAATCCTCGCAGTTGTTAAGCCTTTTTGATGCGATAAATGCTTTAAACTATAGCGTCCACCTTTTAGAGAAAAATATGAATCTACCTGACTTTACCCACAGCGCCTACATTGCCGGTCTCTCAGGCGGCTTATTGATCGGCATAGCCGCTGCCATGTTTGTGTTATTGAACGGCCGAATTGCCGGCATCAGCGGGATTTTGGGCGGCCTGCTTCAAGCCGATAAAGGAGACAAGCTCTGGCGCGTACTGTTTCTGCTCGGCATGGCGGCTTCGCCTTTCGTTTATCAAATTGCTTCCGATCTGCCTCCTGTGACGATCGAAGCGAGAACGGCGCAACTGATCATTGCCGGTCTGCTAGTGGGCTTGGGCACCAGCTATGCGTCAGGCTGCACCAGCGGCCATGGTGTCTGCGGCATTTCCCGCGGATCGATCCGCTCCATTGCGGCAACGTTGGCTTTCATGATGGCAGGTTTTATCACCGTCTATCTGACTCGCCATTTGTTTGGGGGCTAACCATGCTGAATCTTAATGCTTTTTTTGTTGGACTGTTATTTGGCCTGGGCCTCATCATCTCCGGCATGACCGACCCATCTAAGGTCATCGGTTTCCTTGATTTGGCCGGGGCATGGGACCCGTCTCTCGCGTTCGTCATGGGCGGCGCTGTGCTGATAGGAGCTGTCGCCTTCACTATCGCTAAAAAACGTCAGCGCAGCTTGCTTGGCGCACCTATGCAGTTGTCCTCTGCAACCAAACTGGATAGCCATTTGCTATTAGGCAGCCTGGTTTTTGGCATCGGCTGGGGAATATCAGGATTTTGCCCCGGACCGGCGGTGGTCAGTGCAGCCGCAGGACAACCCAAGGCATTGATATTTGTTGCGTCGATGCTGGCCGGGATGGCTTTGTACGTCATGCTGGAACGGCGCGGGAAGTAATTCTACACACTAGCCTTAATAGATTGATTAATTCACTCTTCTTTGTTAATCAAAAAATAAACCACCGGAATCACCAGCAACGAAAACAAGGTCGAGGCAAAAATACCGAAGATAAAGCTCCACGCCAGACCTGAAAAGATCGGATCCAGGATAATTACAAACGCACCGAACATAGCCGCTCCGGCAGTCAAAAATATCGGCCGCAAGCGAATCGCTCCGGCTTCAATC
>Ga0079306_1000789_pt1 | contig 25225 bp, 17 predicted proteins | sample Methanotroph_Enr_FD_79181 | JGI IMG/M metagenome (GOLD analysis project Ga0079306, IMG submission 79181) | Enriched soil microbial communities from Old Woman Creek wetland in Ohio, USA - Methanotroph_Enrichment_5 | ecosystem: Environmental > Terrestrial > Soil > Wetlands | place: USA: Ohio...
CTTGTCCTACACTCTCCCGGCAAATATGCTTGGAAAACTGAAAATTTTCCAGGCTTTATCGCTCAGTGTCACAGGCAGGGATCTTTTCTACATTTATACCACCTTGCCCGATAAGATCAATCCCGAAGGAATCATGGGTTCAGGCAATGCCCAGGGATTTGAATGGGCTTCCTACCCCGGTACCCGCTCATTCACCTTTGGACTGAATGCTTCATTCTGATTCCTTTCGGATCAGGGGAATAGCCAATAGTTTAACCATTGAACAATTACTTGAAAAAAAAAATAGCATGCAACGATACCTTGTCAGTAGTTTGTATATTTTGGCGCTGTTGATAGTTTCAGCTTGTACCAAGGATTTCGACGAAATCAATACGAACCCTCATGGATTTACCACCGCCAGCGACGGATCACTCTTTAACGGGGCCCTTCAATCCCTGGTGCTTACAGGTAATGAGCAGTTTTACTTAAATAACGAGATCCTTTACAAGCAAACCCAACTGGCTGCACTTACCAATGAAGCCTGGGGAAACTATACCATCGGTACGGAAGAACTATGGAAAAACTATTATGGAATACTCCCTTCGATACGGGAACTTGAAAATCGATTTGACGCAGCTACGCCTTCTGCAGCCATCAACAATATGAGGGCTATGACTGATATTGTCATGGCCTATAAAACATTCAAAATGACCGATATGTTCGGGGATATGCCTGTTACCGAAGCAGGGTATGGCTTCCAGGATTTATTGCAGTTGCATCCGAAATATGACAGCCAGCGGGATATTTATCTGGGAATGCTTGAAAAACTGAGAGTGGCTGACTCGCTCATCAACGATACTGCCAAACAGATTGAACCTTTCCTGAGTTTCAAATCCTTTGATAAATTATTCAAGGGCGACCTGCGGATGTGGAGGAAATTTGCCAATTCACTGCGCCTCAGGTATGCCATGCGTATGGTAAACCGCGAACCTGGAATTTCCGGCGAAATCATCAGGGATATTATTGAAAACAACCGACCGGTCCTCCAGGGTTATGGATTTACCGGCCCGGTGCTGGAAAGCGCTTGTTTCTGGCCGGTGGTGAGCGGTTTTAAAAATACAAGCCTCAACTGGTCATTCCGTGAACATAAAGGGCTTCGAATGGGGACAACCATCTGGCATGAGGTATCAGATAACGATTCTGCAGACGGAAGTGGGATCTTTGATCCCAGGGCCTATATTTTCTTTGAACAAGATGGGTTTAATGCTTGGTCGCCCTATCCTCAGAACCCTGACCTGACGACCCCTTCATCCGGCGGGGTCCCCTATGGTGAGCATAGGGATGCACAAGGCAACTATACTATAAAAGGGGATAATTGCAATTATTCACCATTTAATTACTTCCTGATCCGGGACGAGGATTTCATGCCTATCATCTTTATCACCGGGGCCGAGGTTCATTTTATCAAGGCGGAGGCTTATTTCAGGGGGATTGGTGTTGCCCAGGACAAAGAAATGGCTGATAATGAATACATGAATGGGATCAATGCCTCCATAGAATGGTGGAAAAAAACGGCAAATGGATCCAAATTGCCTTTATCAGGGATGAAATTCCCGGATATGGTTCCCATTCCACAGAACCTGGATGCCGTATCCGTTCTGAACCGATTCGGCTCCTGGAATGCAACAACCGACGAACAACGTCTGCAATTCATTTATGCCCAGTGCTGGCTTGATGCTTTTCGTCAACCCTGGGATGCATATGCACTTGCAAGGCGGACCGGGCTTACTCCCAGGGAAGGAGATCCCTTAAACCATTTCAGGTTGCCCTATCCGCCTTCAGAAGCCCAGTATAATACAGCCAACTATAATGAAGCCATTGCAAGGCAAGGAGGCGATTCGCCTCAAACCAGGATATGGTGGGCTTCGTATTAGAAAGAGTAATTCATAGGATAAAACAATTAGTATTTCCATTAAATCCCAAGTATGATGAAAACTTTACGGAATTTTATTTTCGCTGTCCTGTTGATCACTTGCAGCCTTGCAAATGCTCAATCGAACCAGTACCTCCATTTCGACCGCGTCGACGACTATGTGAAGGTTGATAACGGGGAATCCTATATCACCAACTCAACCCAGGGGATAAGCATGACAGGCTGGTTTTATTCCGACGATCTGTCTTACGGCCAGGGAATGATGGGATTCAGGGGAGGTGCCACTGAATTTTACCTGATCCAGATCGGTGACGGTAAACTGGAGAGCAGGTATATCAGTTCAACCGGTTTCCATGAATATGTGGCTCCTGCCAACTCGATTATTCCCCAGGTCTGGCAGCACCTTGCATGGGTATTTGACGGTTCGGCGATCAAACTGTATATCAATGGAAACCTCAAGGGCAGTAAAGCGGCTTCCGGTGTGCTTACTGACGGTGCAGTCTCATTTGCAATTGGAAAGAGTTTGGTGGGCGGCTACAATTTCGTATTTGGAGGAAGGGCCGATGAAGTTGCAGTTTTTAAAAGAGGATTGACGCAAGCAGAGGTCCAGGACCTCATGAACAATGAACTTACCGGGAACGAACCGGATTTGCAGATGTATTATAAGTTCAACCAAGGTGCTCCCGGGGGAAACAATACCTCAATTACTCAACTTATCACTGAAGTATTTGCACCTGTCAGGAACGGGGATCTGTTGAATTTTGCAATGGTTGGCCAGACATCCAATTTTAACGGGACATTGGATTCCACTTACCAGGCCATATCCTTCCCGCAAATCCCGGATAAGCTGGTCAGTGCGCCTCCATTCTCAATAGAGGCTACTTCCACCTCAGGATTGGATGTGCAGTTCAGCATATTATCCGGTCCCGCATCAATTGCCGGCAACATTATAACCCTCACCGGGGATACGGGTATGGTATACGTGGAAGCTACCCAACCGGGCAATGCACAATACGATCCTGCTGATCCTGTGATTAACTCCTTCATGGTACTGGATCCCAACCTGCATGTACCGGAAATTGAGATCCGAAGCCCTTTGGCAGGGGATGTCTATGTTCCTTCCCTTTCTCAGATTCAATTAGCAGCCATCAGCAAGATCACTTACCCGGATCTGTTTTATGTTTCAGGGGTTCAGTTCAGGATAAACGGGCAAACCATTCCTGCCCAGGATTTTTATAATACCCATTATACAGCATGGTGGACTCCGCCCTCTTATGGCAGTTTTTCCATGCAGGTGATATCAACCAATAATTTCGGTGTGTCTTCCTCTAAAACCATCACGATAAACATAGTCCAGGAAGCAATCGACCAGGAAGTGGAAGCGGTGAGCAACATCTGGCTGAACACGTATATCCAGACTGCAACTGTGGATGCTGAGTTGCCTTCCTACCTTGGAGCGTTTGATAAGATAACAGCCACCCTGGAAGTCAGGTGTCCCTCCGGGGGCTGCGGGGAATGGGACAGGGTAGCCAGCATTGATGCGAAAGGTCATGATGGACGGTGGTTTGAGATCATCAGGTATATCACACCCTACGGGGTTCCTTGCTCCCACACGATTGATCTTACCGATTACATGTCCATCCTCCAGGGAAAGATAAGTTTCAGGGTGAATTGCGGGACACTCGACAATGGCTACCTCTACTTCCTGACTTTAAATTACAGGAAAGGAACTCCGGCCCACAAATACAGTTATATAACAGAGGTATGGAATAAAATTTTCCCTTTCGGGGATTATGCAAACCTTCAGCCGGTTGATACCTTCTATTATGCATATCCTCCCAATACTGTTGCGTCTAAACTGAAGCTTATCTCCACCGGCCATGGATGGGGAACCCTCAATACAGGCAATGCAGCTGAATTCTATAATGCTACCCACAAAATCTGGGTGAACGGTGCCAGCACCTTTACACAGGTGAACTGGCAGGATTGCAATCCCAACCCTGACGCATGCCAGCCTCAGAACGGAACCTGGTATTACGACCGGGCAGGATGGTGCCCCGGTGCCATTGCTAAATGGTTTGATTTTGATATGACACCTTATGTAGGCGGCAATGACCTGGAACTGATGTATAAATTCTATAACCAGTATATTGACCAATGCCACCCGAATAATCCAGACTGCGTGACCGGAGTAACCTGTTCAAATTGCAATGATGGCTTTAACCCGACCCTGGATGTAGCATGTAATCTCGTTTCCTTTGCTGACAGCCCATATGTTATTGTCGGCCAGCACGATCCGGTTAAGCATCAATACGGACTCTTAACTGTTGCCCCGAATCCTTCGTCCGGAATATTCGAACTGTCATCCACTTCCGAGGAGCCATACAGGAATTCCAGCGTTTCCATATACGACAATACCGGCAAACTGGTTCTTAACTCATCCTGGAATGGAGAAAGGATGAATCTCGATCTTACGGGCCATTCAAAGGGTTTATACCTGCTTAAAGTAATCACTCCCAAGTGGAGTGACATGCAAAAGATCATTCTTAAGTAATACTTAACAAACCAGTATAAGGTCCGTTTACAATACCAGAAGAAGTTTACTACAAGCCTGTTATCATTCCAATGGTGACAGGCTTGCATGTTTGATGATTTAACCATATATAAAAGATAAAAGACTCATGATAAAAAAAGAAAAACCACCAACAAGTTGCGATTAATATAAAATGCAAACTAAATTCAAAACACAAAACCAGAAACCAATTACAATCAATTACAATCAATTACAATCAATTACAATCAATTACCAATAACCAATATTCCCTACCTTTGCCCACTCAACAAAATAATATCAATTCATGCAAACTGCCGAAAGAAGTTCAGGTCATGACCCATCAGAACACGTAATTTACAATCGTTGCTTGTTTGCTTACGAGGCTGCGGCAACCATGGTCAGTGGGAACATTATTGAACTTGGCAGCGGGGAAGGATATGGTATCAAGGTACTGTCGCCTTTGGCCGGAAGTTACCTTGCCATTGATAAATTTGACACCGAACTGCCCCAGGCATCCAATATAGAATTCAGGAAAATGATGTTACCTTCACTGGCTGGCATACCTGACAATTCATTTGATTTTGCCGTCACCTTCCAGGTGATTGAGCATATAAGGAACGACAGGGAATTTGTGAAGGAAATACACAGGGTGCTCAAGCCAGGAGGTAAAATGCTCGCATCTACTCCGAACCGCCTGATGTCGCTCACCCGCAACCCCTGGCATATAAGGGAATATACAGCATTTGAACTCAAGAACCTGTTGGAGCAATTCTTTGCTTCGGTTGATATGAGGGGAGTGTTTGGTAATCAAAAAGTTATGGATTATCATGAGAGAAATAAAGCATCTGTCGAAAAGATCACCCGCTTTGATGTGCTGAAGTTACAGTATCGTCTGCCCAGGCAGTTATTGCAGATTCCCTATGATATCATGAACCGGATGAACCGGCGCAAGCTACTTTCCGAAAATGATGGACTGGTTAGTCAGGTAAGCACTTCTGATTTTTTCCTTGGTGAGTCATCAGAAATATCTTTTGACCTTTTTGCCATTGCAACAAAATAGTTTCTGAAGAAATAGTTTGCGCTTAGTATGCTACTCTTGTACTTGGTTGGTATGCAGGGAAAATTATATATATTTTATTAAATATATAATATGCTATTATTCAATAATATGCAGTGAAATTGTTTATATCTTTGCTCTTCTGGATGTACTCTTGATTTGTCCTTTACTCAAAGTAATGTATATTTGAGGCAACGGAAAACAATTTCTAACCAATCAATATTTCTATGAAAAGGATTCTGCTTGCAATGGCCGCTTTTTTGGCGGCATTCCCGGTTATGGCCAGTGAGGCTGACCTGAAGATCCCCCAACTTAACCCTGACCAGAATAACCTGCTCTTGCTTGGATTCGTAGTCTGTTTGTTAGGTTTGGGTTTCGGACTTTACCAATTTATGAGGGTCAAGAAGTTAAGAGCCCATCAAAGCATGCTTGATGTTGCCAACATTATCTTTGAAACCTGCAAAACCTACCTCATTCAACAGGGTAAATTCCTGCTCATTCTCTTTGCCTTTATCGCAATGTGTATAGCCTTCTATTTTGGCTTCCTCCAGGAAATGAGTGCAGGTGGTGTTCTGCTGATTCTTGGTTGGACCGTTGTAGGTATCCTTGGATCTTACGGAGTTGCATGGTTCGGTATTCGCATGAATACCCTGGCCAATAGCCGCATGGCATTTGCCTCGTTGGAGAGAAAACCGCTCAAATTGCTTAATATTCCCCTTGATGCCGGCATGAGCATTGGCGTATTGCTGGTATCAGTCGAGCTGATCATGATGCTTATCATCCTTCTTTTTGTTCCCCGTGATTTTGCAGGAGCCAGTTTCATCGGGTTTGCCATTGGAGAATCGTTGGGCGCTTCAGCTCTCAGGATTGCCGGTGGTATTTTTACCAAGATAGCCGATATAGGAAGTGACCTGATGAAAGTGGTCTTCAAGATCAAGGAAGATGACCCGAGAAATCCCGGTGTAATTGCCGATTGTACAGGAGATAATGCCGGTGACAGCGTAGGACCTACCGCTGACGGATTTGAAACTTACGGTGTAACCGGAGTGGCTCTTATCAGTTTTATCGTGCTGGCAGTTGCAAATGTTGCTGACCAGACCTTATTGCTGACCTGGATTTTTGCCATGCGTGTGCTCATGGTTATAACCTCCATCGTTGCCTTTTATGTCAATAAGTTTTTCGCGAACATCAAATACAAAAATGCATTGGACCTGGACTTCGAGAAACCCCTTACCTCATTGGTCTGGATTACATCCATTCTTTCCATCCTGGTTACTTTTGCGGTAAGTTATATCATGCTGGGTGCACTTCCCAACAACCTCTGGCTTACCTTGTCCATCATCATCAGTTGCGGTACCCTCGGGGCAGCTCTTATCCCTGAATTTACCAAGATATTTACCAGCCCCAAATCCCACCATGTTAACGAAATTGTAACAGCATCACGTGAAGGCGGAGCATCCCTTAATATCCTTTCTGGCCTTGTTGCAGGTAACTTCAGCGCTTTCTGGCAGGGAATGGTTTTCCTGGTACTTATGTTTACAGCCTATTTTGCTTCAACCTATGGCCTGGTCGGTATGATGATTTATCCATCCATTTTTGCATTCGGGCTGGTTGCCTTTGGTTTCTTGGGAATGGGACCTGTAACAATTGCCGTCGATAGCTATGGCCCCGTTACCGACAATGCCCAGAGTATCTATGAACTATCACTCATCGAGGAAAACTCCAATGCCGCGAAAGAAATTGAGAAGGAATTCGGATTCAAGCCCGATTTTGAAAACGCCAAGCATTACCTGGAAGCCAACGATGGTGCAGGCAATACTTTTAAAGCTACGGCAAAACCAGTGCTTATCGGTACAGCAGTGGTTGGCGCTACTACCATGATCTTTTCGCTTATCCTGCTGATCAAGCAAAAATTTGGCATCGAGCCGGAAACGATTCTAAATGTGCTCAATCCATATACGATTCTCGGTTTCCTGGCCGGTGGTTCTGTTATATACTGGTTCACGGGTGCTTCCATCCAGGCCGTTACTACAGGCGCTTACCGCGCGGTGGAATATATCAAGAAGAATATTCATCTTGATGAAGGAGCGTCCAGCAGTGCATCCATCGAAACATCGAAGGAAGTAGTGAAAATCTGCACCCAGTATGCCCAGACCGGCATGTTCAATATCTTCATTGCCATATTTTCATTTGCACTTGCATTTGCTTTCTTCGCCGGTTACCGCGATATGGCTGCTGCAACCCCTGCAATTATGTATGCAGCTACATCCTTCTTTGTCAGCTACCTGATTTCAATAGCTGTTTTCGGCCTTTTCCAGGCGCTCTTTATGGCAAATGCCGGCGGTGCCTGGGATAATGCCAAAAAAGTAGTTGAAGTCGACCTGAGGGAAAAAGGCACTCCCTTGCATGATGCATCCATTGTTGGCGATACTGTTGGAGATCCATTTAAGGATACTTCTTCTGTAGCGCTTAACCCAATCATTAAGTTCACTACCCTTTTTGGTCTTCTTGCTATGGAAATTGCCATATCCGACAGTTTCTTTTCCGTGGCACCTTATGTTGGCGCCGGATTCTTCCTTATAGCCCTGTTCTTTGTATACCGCTCTTTCTATAAAATGCGTATACAGAAGGGATAATTATTATTTGTCATAATTCAACGCCCCGCATATTCATATTGATCCTGCGGGGCGTTTTTCCGTATAAATCCGCGTTGCCTGCATTAGCGAATTCCACGTTCTAATAAATGCTTATTGACTGTTTTTCAGAATTGAAACAAGGGTTGCTTCTTATTCCTTGTTAAACCTTTTCTTAAATTCCCTTAGTCCATCAACCTGTATTTCAAAGAAATACCTGCCTGCCGGGAGATGGCTGACATCAATATTCGTGATCCTGTTCTTCAGTCCAAGATACTCGTGCCTTTCAACAATTGCATTCTCCGATCCCCGTATCAGGATTGTAATGTCCGTGGGCCAGGAAGCCACACAATCAAATTCCAGTTTATCCTTGACACGAAGTGGATATACACTGAAAGCCAGCCGGTTAATGGAAGTGTCATACACTGCCTTGGGTGTTGCACTGAAAGCAAGGTGTTGCCCACTGCCACAGTCACTTTCAAAATTGTACAGTAACCTTCCTTTCGTATCCAGCAACCTTAGGAAGCCATGCCCTTGCTCAGGCTCAAACCAGAATTCAAGACCATTGCCTGCTGTATCAGAAAGATTCATTTCGTAGCATCCCGCACCCAACCGGATGGTATCGTAATACATGGTGTTAGGTTTCAGGGAAGAGGCTTCCCTGATATAGATCATTCCCCCGAAGGCATCGATCAGGCTTAGCTTGTTGTCAGAAGGATGTTCATTCGTGCGGAACTGAACGATCAACTGTTCAGGAAGAATAATAGGGGAGTCAAATTCAACCCTCATTTCATTGTCAGCCTCCCAGCCATCTTTTTTGCCATTTGGCAAAGTTGTTTTAACAATGAAGATATTTTTACCGGGTTTGAAATTGATGGGGCCCTCAAGCCAAACATCACAGGTTTCGTTGAAGTGGAGACTCCCATGCCAGGTATGCTTGCGCATCGGGTAGCCTTTGGTGCCATACCAGATCACCGCGGAGCGCAGGATCTCTCGTCCCAGGTTACGGATTACAATATGGGGTTCAGCACATACTGTATTTAACCTGTTTAGATTTTTTGCGGAATTTGGGGAGAGAATTTCCACCATGGCAATGTCATTGGCGCTTTCAGGCTTCCTGTATTGTACCAGGTAGGAGGCAATATTCTCGTTTGCCTGGATATTCCCGGTGGCTGTATAGGGTTGCATATCAATGTCGAAGGTATGAACTCCTTTTTCAAGATGAACATCAAAGGCATCTGCCTGCTGCAGGTCCCCGGGGCACCAGTTCCCCCGGTCATATATCCAGGTTCCGCCCTGGGGATACAGTGGATTGTTCCCGCATTCTTTCCAGAGATTGCGCCTGTCAATCAGTTTCCCGTCAAATTTAATATCCCGGTACCGGCCGCAGAATTCGCTGCAACCCCTGGGTTCATCCATTCCATGCCCTGTCTGCTGAATGCGAAGCCTGGCAATGGTTGCAGATTTTTCAGCCTTGAAGGAAATTGGGGCAAGGGTGAGCTCGGTATTAACAGTTGAATCTCCATATTTGAATGACCCTTCCCACATTTTTGTGATTGAAAGGGGTTCAGCAGCAGGTTTCCCCGTAATAATATCAAAACGGGTAGTCAGGGCCCATCCAACTGTGGTTGGTTCATATCCGGAATGAATGTATTCTATTTCAACACTATCGCGTAACACATTGGCAAAATCAGTGACATCCACTTTCCAGCCCCATTCCCATCCATGGTCAAAAATGCTGCCATAGGGTGTAAGCATCCTCCCGATCTCATAATCCAGCGATTTTGAGTTAGTTCCTCCTTGCCGGCGGACCAGGATATGATCAAGATAATCCCAATGGGCACATGGCATGCTATCAGGACATCCAAGCGTTACCGTCATACTGATGTTTCGTATATCTGTTTCATTTTGAGGAAATACACCCCAGCTTACAAACGATTTCTCCCCCTTGGAAGGGTTGGTCACGACCAGTACTTTAGTATGGGTTGTGACCTCCAGTGTGTCAGGAACGAAGGCAGAAGCCCATGTTGTGAAAGAAAGCAGGATGATTGAAAAAATAATTTTCATTGCTATTTCAATAGTTTAATCAATAATTTCACAAAGAAAACTAATTTTGCCCCCTTTTCCGGCTTGTGCCAATCTTTTTTTGAATTAAACCCTGTTAACTGATATTTCATGGGAAGAGCATTTGAATTCCGCAAGGCAAGAAAGATGAAACGCTGGGGCAATATGGCCCGGGTATTTACCAAATTGGGCAAGGATATTGAAATGGCAGTGAAGTCAGGTGGCCCGGATCCGGGTGGGAATGCCAGGTTGAGACTGTTGATCCAGACTGCGCGTTCGGAAAATATGCCTAAGGAAAACGTTGATCGCGCGATAAAACGAGCTGTTTCAAAGGATTCCAGCGATTACAAGGAAGTTGTGTATGAAGGGTACGCACCCCATGGAATTGCCGTAGTGGTTGAAACTGCCACTGATAACCCGACCCGTACCGTTGCCAATGTTCGCTCATGCTTCAATAAATGGGGCGGCAGCCTTGGTACCATGGGTATGACAGATTTCCTTTTCGACCGGAAATGTACCTTCAAGGTTTCAATGAAAGAGGGCCTTGATATTGAAGAGCTGGAACTGGAACTGATCGATTTCGGATTGGATGAGATATTTGTTGATGAAGGCGAGATACTGATCTATGCTGAGTTCAACAAATTCGGACCGATCCAGAAATACCTCGAAGAAAATAAGTTTGAGATCAAAACCTTTGCTTTTGAGCGTATTCCCAACGATACCAAGGAGTTAAGCCCTGAACAACAGGCAGATGTTGAGAAGCTGCTCGAGAAGATGGAAGAAGACGAGGATGTGACGAATGTGTTTCACAATATGCGATAGGCTCTGCACCTTTGTTTATATGCTGCTTCAATTTCCTGGAAGAGAGGATGTATGGATGTGAAGATGTGAAAATTTGAGGATGTGAAGATATTAAGATGTGAAAATTTGAGGATGTGAAGATTTGAGGATGTATACTAGTTTTGATTTTTACATTTTCAGATTTTTACTATTTAGGTATAGAACACCGCTTCTTGGCATCTTACATCTTCTCCTGACAGGCTAATTCCTATCAAACAAATTGTATATTGTTAGTTTTCAATGAAATGTTAGCACCCTTTCTAAGAAACTGATTCCTGACTCAAACCTTCCGAAATCCGAAATCAAAAATCCGAAATCCGAAATCCGAAATCCGAAATCAAAAATCCGAAATCCGAAATCCGAAATCAAAAATAAATGCCCTTCATCGATAAACCATGAAGGGCATTCATTGATACAATTGCGGACATCACCGGATAAATAACAACTCCCGGTATTTGGGAAGCGGCCATAGTTTATTGTCAACAATCAATTCCAGTTTATCGATGTGATACCTGATTTCCTCGAAGAACGGAAACACTTTATCCGCATAACCAATTGCCCTTTCACGAGCCTCCTCTATACGGTTGGTAGCTTTCCTGGCTTCAATCATTTCATTCACCAGTTTTTCGATGGTCTCCATAGCTGCTGAGATTTCCTTGATCTGTTCAAGCCTGCGCTTTGAAAGTGTTTTGTAATCTTCATTGTCATACAAGCCTTTCAGACCGGTAACGTTATCAATGAGCAGGGATTGATATTCAAGGATGGTAGGGAGAATATGGTTATTTGCCAAATCGCTCAAGACCCGCGATTCAATCTGCACTTTTTTGATAAAGAGTTCCAAACGGACTTCGGAACGTGCTTCCATTTCCACATCTGAAAATATGTTGGCCTTCTTAAACAGTTCACGGGATTGGGGAGTAAGGTAAGCATCGTAAACCAGGGGAACGGATGCTTCACAGTCAAGCCCCCTCTTTGCAGCTTCAGCCTTCCATTCATCACTGTAACCATTCCCTTCAAAGCGGATCGGCTTTGAAGATTTGATCAGTTTACGGAGAACCTGGAGAATGGCTTCGTCTTTCTTTACTCCTTTATCTATAAGTAAGTCCACTTCAGTTTTGAAATCCATCAACTGAACCGCCAGGGCTGTATTCAGGGCAATCATGGCGGATGCACAGTTTGCTGAAGATCCAACAGCCCTGAATTCAAATCGGTTACCGGTAAATGCGAACGGAGAAGTCCTGTTGCGATCCGTATTGTCAAGCAGTATCTCGGGGATTTTACCAATATCCAGTTTGATAGCCGTTTTTTCATCAGGTGTCATTTTCTCATCCGTTACACGGGTCTCTATTTCATCAAGCATCTTGTTCAGTTGCTGCCCGAGGAATGCTGAAATTATTGCGGGAGGCGCTTCGTTGGCCCCAAGCCTGTGCTGGTTTCCTGCTGATGCAATGGATGCCTTGAGCAGGGCATTGTGCTTGTAAACGGCAGCTAGCGTGTTTATTAGGAATGTGAGGAACTGCATGTTTGATTTCGGGGTCTTGCCGGGTGATAAAAGGTTGACGCCCGTATTCGTGGCAACTGACCAGTTATTGTGCTTCCCTGAACCGTTGATGCCGGCAAATGGCTTCTCATGAAGCAGCACTATGAAGTTGTGTTTCCGTGCCACGGATCTCATCAATTGCATGATGAGCAGGTTATGATCGATGGCCAGGTTGGTCTCCTCATAAATAGGGGCCAGTTCATATTGATTGGGAGCAACTTCGTTATGCCGGGTTTTTACCGGGATTCCAAGCTTGTAAGCCTCAAATTCAAGTTCCTTCATGAAATTGAGTACCCTGCTTGGAATTTGCCCGAAATACTGATCTTCGAGCTGTTGATTCTTGGCAGAAGCATGGCCCATGAGGGTGCGACCGGTCAGGATCAGGTCAGGACGCGCATTGTATATGGCTTCATCTACCAGGAAATATTCCTGTTCCCACCCCAGGTTGCTGATTACTTTCGTCACGTCTTTATCGAAATACTGGCATACTTCAACAGCGGACTTATCCAGGGCATGCAATGCCTTCAGCAGGGGCGTTTTATAATCCAGAGCTTCACCGGTATAAGAAATAAAAATAGTTGGGATGATCAATGTGTTTTCCAGGATAAAAGCAGGGGAGGAAGGATCCCATGCTGTATACCCCCTCGCTTCGAAAGTGTTACGAATCCCCCCACTGGGAAAACTGGAAGCGTCCGGCTCTTGCTGAACAAGAAGCTTTCCGGAGAATCGTTCAATGACAACCCCGTTGGATGCGATTTCGACGAAGGTATCATGCTTTTCGGCGGTGCCTTCGGTAAGTGGTTGAAACCAATGGGTATAATGTGTCACTCCATGGCCCATGGCCCAGGTTTTCATGCCTGAGGCTACCTGGTCGGCCATCTTGCGGTCAATACGTTGTCCTTGTTCAATTGCTTCAATTACGGCATAAAAAGCATCTTTCGATAGGTGCTTCTCCATTTTTGCCTTGTCGAATACATAAATACCATAATAATCCGAAATTTTTTCGGAGGGGGGTGTTACTTCCAGCGGTTTCCGCTTCATGGATTCCTCAATTGCTTTTAATCGAAGTGTTGCCATTTATATATTTTTTTACAAAAATAGATAAATATTTTAAAATACCCCTAAAAAAATATAGGGCACATGAAAAATATAGCAAAAAATCTATATGTGGTATAAAATATTGGGGGTGCTTCGAAATATTTAGTAATATTATTTGAAAAGAAGTAATATTCCTTTCCCCTCGACTGAAGCAAGTTATTATTTGTCATAAAGCAATATTGTATTCTATTTCAAATTGCTTAGCAGGATTCGAAATCCTGGCATCTTTAAAGATTATAGAGTTTAATAAGTTGTAAATGAACAACTTTTGCAAAATTTTTTTTCTGTCACTATTAAGTTAATAATCAACGCTAAATAGGGGGTATAGATTTGAATGATAGATAGTTGACGCATTGATGACGGTCCTGACAAATTCTGTCTTTGATTACTATTTTCAATTTATTATTGCTAATTATTTATAAATAAAGTAAATACAGTTATAATAAAGTGTACCTTTACAAAAAATCAATAAAATACAAAACATTATGAGTAAAGGAACAGTAAAATTTTTTAATGATTCAAAAGGATTTGGATTCATTAAAGATGATGCATCAGAAAAGGAATATTTTGTTCATGTCACCGGTTTGATTGACGAGATCAGGGAAAATGACCAGGTATCTTTTGATCTTCAGGAAGGTAATAAAGGATTAAATGCAGTAAATGTTAAAGTGATTTAATATAGAACCAGATATAATTCTTTAAAAGCTCCACATATGTGGGGCTTTTTTTATTTTATCCTGGGCGATAATGCCTTCAATTTGTTCTTAATTTAAATCCGAATGGATTTATAATTCAGAAATTCCCTTAAACGCTTTCTGGATCCAGGGAGCCAGTTCCATGTTCCTTAAGGCATACATTTCATTGTTTTCCATGCTGACACATGATTACTCAGCTTTCCTGTAGCGATAAAACAGGTATAGCATTAACAGCGAAAGTGCCAGTACGATGCAGTTTGTAAAAATAATGGAAATACTATTAATCAGGATGCCATAGGCTAACCAAAGTATAGTTCCCAGGGAAGCAATAATGAACATGATAAGCGAAACATCCCTGGTAGAACCTGAACGTATCGTTTTTATGACCTGGGGAAGAAAAGTGGTGCAGGATAAAATGCCGGCTGTAATTCCGACGATTTCAGCATTCATAGGTATTGTTTGATTGGTTAATAATTGAGAAATACCAAAAATTTGAGTATTGGAAGGCATTGCGCCAAGCGCTTAGCGCAACGCGCCAATTTTAATCATTCCTTGGTTCCTGGTCGTTAGTCCTGGCTGTTTCTCGTAAGTTCAGCCAAAGCCAGGCGGATTTTTCCATACGGAATCTCCCCGTTCAAATGTTCGAAATACTCTTTCAGCCGTTCTGTCTGATTAATGGTTTCTTTGGCTTTTCTTACTGATTCCAGTTCATCATGGGTAACAAAGTTATGAATATCAATATCTTCGGCTTTGGAGATCAGGGCCGCAATATGGGATGATATCGTGGTTGTGCTCAAATTCCTCTCCCTTGCAATATCCTCCAGTTCCATGCCTCTTTTCATCAATTCGTAAGTCTCCAAATAGGTGTTTCCTTTTGAACGCTTTGAAGACCCACCTGCTTGCATTATAGTTTCAAGGATTGCATTTCCGTACTTATCGGCTTTATAGTTGCTGATCCCTGTGATGTCAAGCAGTTGCAAGCGGTTCATGGGTTTTTTTCCGACCAGTTCATTCAGGGTGGAATCATTGAAAATAATATAGGGTGGCACCTGTTCTTCCACAGCCAGCTTTCTCCTCAGGATGCTGAGTTTATCCCTGAGTTGTTCATCTGGTGAGACTGCTTCCGGGATTTCAAAAATAGTTTCCCTGCTTGGCGTCTTTTTCCGTCCCGGTGCTTTCTCGAGGAACGGCTTGGGCTTAACCAACTGTAATGTTTTTTTCCCAAAGACAATATCTTTTCCATATTGCGTAACCTTTAGGCAGAAATTCTCATCATAGGCCATTTCAAAAACACCAAGGTTGAGCATCTGGAGAATATAGGCCTGCCAGTCATAATAACTGATCCCCGCGCCGGCTCCATAGGTTTTCAAAGTATGATATTTGTTTTCAATGACTTCCGCTCTTCTTGATCCGCGAAGGACGTCAATCAGCATATGAACGCCTGCCTTTTCTTCCATACGCAGCAAGGCTGAAACGGCTTTCTGGGCAAGGGTAGTGCCATCAAAATGCTCCCGGGGTTGCTTACATACGTCACAATTACCGCAATTTTCTTCAAAAGGTTCCCCGAAATAGGTAATCAGTATCCTGCGCCGGCATACATCTGCCTCAGCAAACTGTTGCATCCGCTGCAATTTCTCGAGCTGGAGTTCACGCTGTCCGCTGCTTTCTGCAAACTGCCTGAGCATAATAAGGTCCTGTGTGCTGTAATACAGTATAGTTTCCGATGGCAATCCATCCCTCCCGGAGCGTCCGATTTCCTGGTAGTAACTTTCAAGATTTTTCGGCAGGTTATTATGGATTACCCATCGTACATCCGGTTTGTCTATTCCGAGGCCAAATGCAATTGTAGCGCAAATCACCTGTAGTTTGTCGTTGATAAAATCATCCTGGACCTTTTTGCGACTATCACTGTCCATTCCTGCATGGTAATGAGCACAAATGATCCCGGATTCCCTGACAATTTCCGCCATTTTTTCTGTTTCTTTCCTGCTCAGGCAATAAATGATCCCTGATTGATCTGGATGGCTGGCTATGAATCGTGTAATCTCCCTGTATTTATCCCTGGCAACAAGTCCGGACCTCACTGCAAGGCTCAGGTTAGGCCTGTTGAAGGAGGCTACAAATATTGCCGGATCTTCAAGCCTCAGTTGAGACATAATATCCTTCCTGGTGATTTTATCAGCAGTTGCAGTGAGTGCCATGACCGGGACTGCAGGGAATTTTTCCTTCAACAGGCTGAGTTTGGTGTACTCAGGACGGAAATCGTGGCCCCAGGCAGAAATGCAATGTGCTTCATCAATGGCAAATAGTCCGATGTTCAGGTGCGAAAGCAGGGAAATTTCGGAAAGCAATCGCTCAGGGGAGAGATAAAGCAGGTTCATCCTTCCTTCGTGGCAGGTATCAAGGATATTACGCTCCTGCACTACCGTATGCGAACTGTTGAGGGCTGCAGCCTCAAACCCGTTTGCCCGGAGATTGTCAACCTGGTCCTTCATCAGGGCAATGAGTGGCGAGACTACAACGACCAGTTTGCCCATCAGCAACGATGGCAACTGGAAGCAAAGGGATTTTCCGCCCCCGGTGGGCATCACAAGCATAACATCCCTGCCTGCAAGGCATTGCTCTATCGCCTCCAATTGGTTGGGACGAAATTGGTCGTAACCAAAATACTGCTTAAGGTAATTGTAGGTCTGGGTCATATAAAAACCGTGTATGCAAACGTATGAAATAGAAGAATATTGAAATAGAAATAAAACCAAGATATCACAAAGATACTATCATATATGGTCTTTGTTTCGATGAAAATGCAAAATTATTTTGTTGATCAGGACGGAAGACGGAAGACAGCACACGGGAGACGGAAGACAGCAGAATCTGCGGTCATCTGTATTTCCAGTGTCATCTGTGTTCAATATGCTGTGAGTAATATAAAGTTGGCAAAAAAAACTGGGTTGAACAGAAACTCTGCATATCAAACCCATACACTGAACCGGCGATCCTCTTAGCACCACGAGCTCGGAAACTCTTATTTCAGCCTGTACTCTGTTAATTCATAAATACCATTTCGTATATCAGGCCCCAGGTTGAAGACCGAAATTTCCATTCGGGTATTCCCTATGTTTGGAGTAAACCAATAACGGCTGTTGTTCCAGTAATTTCCGATATAATGTGTTCCTATGAAATCATGTTCTATGGTATGATCGAATGTTCCGGCAGGGACTGTAACCGAAGATTCCGAAACAACACTCACTGAGTCACTGTACAATTCAGGATTAACAGCATACTTAAATCCAACAACCATTGGCAATGCATAACGCATCTGAGGTAAGATTCGACCATCGATTGCCGGGTCGTACATATACTCATCAAAAGAAGAGTCAGATAAAACTTTATATAAAGTATCAGTAAACTCAGGATATGCATATACCCATGATGTGACTAATCTTCCGTTTGGTAGAGAATGTTGAGATATAATTCTTACTTCAAGATTTCCAATCATATCCCCGTTGGAGGAATGAATGTCATATTTCCAGTAATCTCCTACTAAATTTGGAATGGGATCGGAAGAGGCGCTATTTGACTTGGATTCATCTTTCCTGCAGGATAAAAAGAAAAGCGCCAGGATGAAAGATGTCAGGAGCAGGGTTCTCATAATTAGGAGTTAATATGTTAATCAGTATAGGTATGATAAGGGCTTGCAGGGTTGTATGAAACCTTTTGGAAACAAGGTTTATTTTTCTGTAAATGAATCAATTTGAACTGATGACTTACTTATATTATCCGAATCACAAAAGAATATTATCCACCACTTTTTCCCTTGAGAAATAACGGAAAATGAAAAGAAACACGTAATAGAGAACAAGGCCTGCCGGCAATACAATGACCAGCCAGGCCAGGACAGCGTATAAATGCAGTATTCCCAGGTTCTTCAGCCCAGCCCAGACTCCAGGTTCAAATGCCAGGATAATCTGGTTCAGGGTAATTCGTACAGGGCTTTTTTGAAGAATCCAGGATCCCGTTCTCATGAAAGGAATAATACTGAGCAGTTGGAAGGGTGACATTATCCAATTCAAAGCCTGCACTGTAGCAAGGTTTTGCCTAAATGCAGCAAGTAAAACCAGACTGACAGCCGTGGTTCCTCCAATTACGGGGAACATTCCGGATATGATCCCCAGTGTGATAGAAAGGGCTATTTTTTCATCCGAAAGCCCCTGCTTGGGGATAATTCTTAGTGGAATGAGGATCTTATGCCGTATTTTCTGGTATGTCTTTTTTATCAAGGCATGAATGGATTAAGAAACAAAGATCGGCATTTTATTAAATTTTTGCTTAATTATGTGTCATGGAAACAGCCGCGCTAAGCGAGATCAGGAAATCCCTGCACTCATTGACACAAAAGGAACTCGTTGAAATATGCCTCCGTATGGCCAGGCATAAAAAAGAGAATAAGGAGTTACTTAGCTACCTGCTTTATTATCACGGGGATGAAGAAGGATATATCATGGCTGTAAAGGAGGAAATTGAGAAGCAGTATGCCGAGATAAACAGGGCAAACACCTATTTTGCAATGAAAGGCATCCGGAAAACACTGAGATTAACAAACAAGTATATCCGCTATTCCGGAAATAAGCAAACGGAAGTGGAATTACTTATTCATTTCTGTTCCCGGCTCAGGGTAAAAGGGTTCCGGGTACACTCAAGTGTGGCTTTGAACAATTTGTTTGACCGGCAACTCCTAAAGATCCGAAAAACAATATCATCCCTGCATGAAGATCTTCAATTTGATTATGAACAAGAAATGAAGAAACTGGGCTTGTAAACTTTTTCAGGGTATTATCTGCCTGTTTGCTGACTTCTTGTTAATAAAATAGTATGGATTGAAGAATTATTCCAGTGAGAATTCTTTATATTAGTATAATCTATTAACCTATTATATTTATTTGCAATATTATTGTTATTTTATTATAATTGAATTATGGTTTTCTTGGATGAATAACTGCTTAAGTTAAATCAACGGATTTCTATTTACAATTCTTCAGTGATCATGTCTCCTAGTATGGATTCCCGAAAATTTTAATATTAGGTTTTCAATCAAAGTAGTAGGATATAATTCCTTTATAGGTCGATTAATTTTCATTTTTAATTTTCTAAAGTTTCATCTAATTAAATTTTAGTATCATGAAAACACAATTTTTTTTGAGCATTCTTGCATTTTCCATTTTCCGTTTGGATTATGCGCAGGAAGCAAGGTTTACTTTGGATGATTATATTTCAGACAAGTTCAGGGAGTCTGGTATCGAGATCGCGTGTGCTGTGGTTCCCGGGAAACCTCCATCCGGATACAGGGCACCAATTGCCATAATCTCTCCAACAGCTGTTTTGCTCGAAAATGTGCCGGCATTCAGTTGGTCCTTTGGATGTTCTTCCACTGCCGCAGCCATGGCGGCTGGTTATTATGACAATATGGGCTACCCGGGGATGTATACCGGCCCCGCCAATGATGGTATAATACCGATGGATAACAATTGTTGGGGCATGGTTACCATTAACGGGGAAACCAGGAACCAATGCCCTTTAAGCGCGACTATGCAGAACCTTGATGGAAGGCAAAGCAGGGGTCATGTGGATGATTATTGGATCGTATACCATGATTATGGACCAGATCCTTACCTGATTAATGGTTGGTCTCAGCACGAATATAGCGACTGCACAGGTGATTTCATGGGAACCAATCAATCTTCGCTGGGAAATGCAGATGGAAATACCCGTTTCTTTTTTTTTCCGGACGGAAGCCCGCTGTATGATTACACCGGGAACGAACCCAACAGGAGGGATGGTTGCCACGGGCTCCGTCTTTTCTATGAATCCAGGGGTTACCCGGTTATTGAGAATTATACCCAACTGATTTATGGCATGTACGGTAATACTACCGGTTTCACTTTTGAGCAATACAGGGAGGAGATTGATAATGGCCGGCCAGTAATCCTTCAACTGTCGGGACACAGCATGCTTGGACTTGGATATGATGTGCCCGGTAGCCTTGTTTACCTGCATGATACCTGGGATAATGAGACCCATTCCATGACCTGGGGAGGGAGCTATTTCGGGATGGCCCAATGGGGGGTTACAGTAGTGCGCCTGGAATCGGAAAACCCACCACCCCAGGCTGAATTTTCAGGAACCCCGCTTACAATAGCTGCGGGACAGAGTGTCAGCTTCACTGATTATTCATCAAATAACCCTACAACCTGGGAATGGATCTTTGAGGGAGGGAGTCCTGCATATTGGACAGAATCCAATCCTGTAGTAGTCTATGACAATCCAGGGTCATACAAGGTCAGCCTTAAAGCTTACAACGATAATGGCTACGATAGTAAGATAAAATATGCCTACATAATGGTCACTGTCCCTAAAATACTTAGCTTGAAATTATACCTTGAAGGACTATTTAACCCTGATTCCGGGGTCATGAATCAAGTTCAAGGGCAAAGTGGAGCCTTTTACCCGATTCCCATTGCAGATATGATAACCGTGAAACTGGCAGACCCCGGATTCCCGGGTAACAGCATCCTGTATTCCGGTGAAGTCCCACTTTTACAAGATGGATCCTGCATTCTATCTATACCGGCTTCCCTGAACGGGAGTTATTATATTATCATCCAACATCGCAATAGCATAGAATCCTGGAGTGCATCGCCGGTTCCATTTGCAAGTTCTTCGATTACTTATGATTTCACAACTGAGGCTTCCCGGGTATTCGGTTCCAACCAGAAACAGATCCAGGGAATCTATTGCTTATTTTCAGGAGATATCAACCAGGATGGCATTGTGGATTCGGGGGATATCATCCGAATTGAAAACCTTGAACCATCCTTTGCTGCAGGGTATCTCAGTGAAGATTTGAATGGGGATGGTATCGTGGATTCGGGTGATTTCATCCTGCTTGACAATAACACCCGGTCATTTATTACGACAATGACTCCTGATTAAATTCCTGTTAATACTTCACCAGGAACAGGTATCCTTTTCCTTTAAGTGTTACCAGTTCAATATCAGGGTCTTCGGTTAGAATTGCCCTCAACTTGCGGATGTAAACATCCAGGGTTCTTGAATTGAAGAAGGAATCATCGCCCCATATCTTCATCAGCAGGTCACGGCGCTCCACAATCCGGTTCAGGCCTCCGGTAAGCATTGCTATGATATCCATTTCACGGGCGGAAAGTTTATGAATAGTGGTAGGAGAGATTAGCTCATAGCGGTCGAAAGAAAGCCGGTACTTTCCCAGTACTCTTTCTTCCCCTCCAGGGCTATGTTTGCCTGATAATAAATTCAACTGGTTGTGGATGCGAACGATCAACTCCTCCATGCTGAACGGCTTTTTGATATAATCTGTACCCCCGGACTCAAATCCTTTCACCAGGTCGGAAGTCTCAGATCGTGCCGTCAGGAAGATAATTGGCATGGAAGCATTCTTGGCTTTGATCTCCTTGCAAAGCGTATAGCCATCCACGTTGGGCAACATAATATCCAACACACAGAGATCAGGCTGAAAATTGTTGAATGCACTCAGAACATGAGCTCCATCTGCAATTAACAAGATATCGAATCCTTGTTGCTGAAGAGTTTCACTTACTATTTTCCCCAAATAGGGCTCATCTTCTATATATAGTACTTTGGGTTTCATGAAGCGGGAGTTGGGAATGAAAGTGTAAAAAGGCTTCCTCCGCCTGGATTCGGTTCGTAGGAGATGGTCCCCCCATGTTGCTCCATCACCATCCTTGCATAAGTCAGCCCAAGCCCATACCCTTTTACATTATGGGTATCCCCGGTAGGGACCCGAAAGAACTTTTCAAATATGCGGGACTGGTAAACTGCCGGGATACCCTTTCCCTTGTCGGATACAACTATTTGTATTTCCGTTTCATGAATTGAAACAAGGATGCCGATAGAGGCAGGTCTTTCACTGTATTTCAGGCTGTTGTCGAGCAGGTTGATCAATACCCCGGACACGTGCAAGCGATCTATTTCGAGTTGAATTACCTGATCAGGAAAGGAGAGGGTGAGGATAGCTTCTTCACTTGCCAGCCTGGGCTTCATCGCATGAATTACGTCTTTCACCAGTTTTGCAAGATCTGCTTTCTCCAGGTCAGGGCGGATAGAATCACCATTTTGGGTTGAAAGGTGCATTACACGGCTGATCAGAAGTTCAAGCCGTTCCGTTTCCGAGGTAGCCATATCGAGGTATTCATCCATCACTGCCGGATCATTCCGCAGGTTGAATTTTTTTAATGCTTCAAGTGCGACTTTTACGGTAGCAACCGGAGTTTTGAGTTCGTGCGACATGTTCCGGATGAAATCATCCCGCTGGGAATTCAATAGCGTCTGGTTTTTTAAACTCCTGAAACTAAGTGTAAAAGCAGTCCCAGTCAGAAGTAAAAGTATAACTGCAAACCCAAGTTGTGGAAGAATCCGGGCAACAATGAATTTTTCTTTGCCATCAATCCGGGCAATAATTGTTTTATTTCCAGTCATGATGGAATACATCACAGGTTGAAAATGATCAATAGTGTCAGCAATTATCTTTGTTGTCCAATTGAGGCCAAGCAAAGGCGATAGGTCTCTCATCTTTCTCTCAAAGGAGGACTTGATAAAAAGGGTATCTTCTTCCATCGACCAAGCTGATGATACTCCCTCTGTGCTTATTATCGAGTCGGACTGTGTATTTACGAATAGCTTAACTCCCTGTAAAACAAGGTCCCTGCTCATGTAGGATATTTTCTTCTCCATGGGCACACCAATATGTTTTATCGTATCTGAAACCCTGACAACAATATGACTGTTTCCGGCAGGCATGGTTATAGGCGGAATGCAGGATGAAATGATGGCGGATTCTTCATGATGCAGCTCTTTTTTCAGGGAATCCGTGTTGAATTCAAACCTGAAATTGAATTTTGCATTGCTATCCAGGGCAGGATCAATGTAATTTTTCAGTAGCATGGAATCAACCATCTGTTGCTGGGTTGTATTCCATGCAGTCTCCAGATCCTTCTCAAGCAGTTGTTTATGCTCCTTGTACTGCATACTGATCCAATGCACCACCAATCCCAGCAGCAGGAGTTGTGCCGTGATCATCATCAGTCGGATAATGCCCAGTTTCTCCGGTTTAGAAAACAATCCCATAGGACAAAAATAATTGAATACCAGACAGAATCTTCTGCCATTAACCTTAATTAACCTTAATTGGCCTGGAGTTAACCTTCCCGGTTTATTTCATGCCCTAAATTTGGCCAATCAAAATTATAAATATGAACAAGATACTCATGATTTGCTGTGCACTCGCCTATGCGCTGAGTGCTTCTGCCCAGAAGGGCACTGTTGTCTATAACGAAACAATGAAACTGGATATCCACCTCGAAGGAGATGCCGCCGGAATGCAGGATATGCTTCCTAAAGAGCGGAAGGTTTCCAGGTTGCTTTATTTTACCCCCGATGCTTCCATTTATGTGAACTCCTCGAAAGCGGATGAGCAGGAAGTGAATGAAGAGATGGCAGGAGGAGGGACTATGGTTGTAAAGATGGAGGAACCTGAGGAAATAAGGTATTTTGATATCAAAAATCAAAATGCAATTGATCAGCGTGATTTTATGTCGAGGACATTTTTGGTGGAATCGAAAGCAGATACCTTGCCATGGAAACTTACTGGCAACAGGCGGGATATACTTGGCTACCCATGTATGGAAGCCGGTTATACGAAGGACAGCACATCTACCACAGCCTGGTTTGCCCCGTCCATCCCGGTTTCAACCGGACCCGGGAGTTACAGGGGCCTTCCGGGGCTCATTCTCGAGGTAAATGTCAACCAGGGCAAGCGGGTTATTAAGGCTGAATCCCTTACAATGGGAGAGGTTGCCAGCCTCCTTGTCAAACCCAAAAAGGGCAAAAAAATGAGTAAGGAAGAATTCAACAAAATGGTTGAAGAAAAAACAGGAAATGCAAAAACAGAAGGCGGTGCAGTTTTCATGATCAAGATCAATCGTTAACATTCCAGATATGAAACGGATACTAATCGCGCTTTTCTTTCATTTTCCCCTTGGGCTCCTGGCACAAACCATTCTAACTGGACAGGTACTGGATGAGAATGCCAAGCCCCTGCCATATGCTACAGCTACCCTGTTAAAGCCTGCAGATTCGACCCTGGTTTATTTTGGAATTACAAATGAACAGGGAGGTTTCGAGATAAAAAAAATCAACAAGGGAAATTACTTACTACAGGTAGCATCCATGGGTTACCAGGCATATTGTAGACCGTTGAAAATGCCGGAACAATCGGGGGAATATGGGATAGTTGTGCTTAAGAGCAAACCCATAAACTTGGCTTCAGCGGAAATTGTCGCTGAACAGGTCCCAATCATTGTAAAAAAGGATACTGTCGAATATAATGCTGCCGCTTTTAAAACACAGCCAAATGCTGTTGCGGAAGACCTGCTGAAGAAACTCCCAGGGGTAGAGGTCGACCGTTCCGGTAATATTAAGGCAATGGGGGAGGATGTCAAGAATGTGATGGTTGACGGGAAGGAATTTTTCAGTTCTGATCCCAAGGTAGCTACGAAAAACCTTCCGGCAGATGCAATCAGCAAGGTTCAGGTATATGATAAAAAATCGGAAGAATCTCAGTTAGCAGGAATTGATGACGGACTGCGCGATAAGACTATAAACCTTCTTCTGAAAGAGGGGAAAAAGCAAGCCTGGCTAGGGGATATTTCAGCCGGTGCGGGAACGGATAAGCGCTATGCCACCTCCTCAAAAGTGTATCGTTTTACTGCCAAAAACCA
>Ga0079306_1000790_pt1 | contig 25180 bp, 14 predicted proteins | sample Methanotroph_Enr_FD_79181 | JGI IMG/M metagenome (GOLD analysis project Ga0079306, IMG submission 79181) | Enriched soil microbial communities from Old Woman Creek wetland in Ohio, USA - Methanotroph_Enrichment_5 | ecosystem: Environmental > Terrestrial > Soil > Wetlands | place: USA: Ohio...
AACTGAATGCGACTGCATACTCATGAACTGCTTGTTTATTAGCCCTGAATATCCCCTTATCACACCCGCAACCTCAAGGTTGTTGTATATTGCTGTTCTTACGACAGACCTAATGGCAGCGTTCATTCCGGGAGCATCTCCACCGGAAGTCAGCACCCCAATCCTGCAAATTTTTTTTCTGCTCATTCCTACTCCAGATTTAGAGCCGCAAAATTACTCTTTTTTATTCTTTTACAAATTTATACTTTTGCATCATGAAGATTGCAGAGATAGAACTTGGCGACAGACCCCTTTTTCTTGCCCCGATGGAGAATGTTACAGACGCCTCTTTCAGGTACATATGTAAAGAATTTGGCGCAGACATGATGTACACAGAGTTTGTCTCATCTGACGGGCTTATACGCGATGCAAAAAAGTCGCTTGCCAAACTGGAGACATTTGAATACGAAAGACCAATTGGCGTACAGATTTATGGACATTTGCCGGACGCAATGGTAGAGGCGGCAAAGATTGCTGAGTCGGCAAACCCTTCTTTGATAGATATAAATTTTGGTTGTCCGGTAAACAAAATTGCACAACGAGGGGCAGGATCGGGAATGATGAGGTATCCCGACAAGATGGTTGAGATAACCAAAAGTGTGGTGGATGCAGTAAAGCTGCCTGTAACAGTTAAGACAAGGCTGGGATGGGACGAAAATTCAAAAATAATTGTTGAGCTGGCAGAAAGATTACAGGACGTGGGAATTGCAGCACTTACAATACATGGAAGGACACGTGCACAGTTATATAAAGGTGAGGCAGACTGGACCCTTATTGCAGAAGTTAAGGATAACCCCAGGATTCATATACCTATAATAGGTAACGGCGACATAACGTCGGCCATAGGTGCAAAGGAGGCTTTTGACAAATACGGAGTTGATGGAATAATGATAGGTAGGGCAACTTACGGCAGACCCTGGCTCTTTAAGGAGATAAAACACTATCTTGCGACGGGAGAGGAGATGCCGGAGCTTACGGTGAGAGAAAAGACGGAACTGGCCAGGAGGCACCTTATAAGGTCGGTGGAGATAAAGGGAGAGAGAGTTGGTGTACTTGAGATGAGAAGGCATCTTTCACATTATTTCAAGGCGTTGCCACATTTCAAGGATATCAAGCTACAACTGGTAACAGAAAACAGCCATATAGAACTGCTGAAAATACTTGACCATATAGAACAAACATATTCACAAGAAAACAACTGACAGATGAGGTATACCTTCGTAAACAAACTGCTTCTTTTTCCTCTTTATTTTACACTCAAGTTCAGACACTATCTTTTTGACAAAGGAATATTCAAATCACGTAAATTTGATGTTCCCATTATATCAATAGGAAATATTTCAGTTGGCGGAACAGGAAAGACGCCCCATACAGAATTTCTTATAAGAGAATTGCTGCCCAAATACAAGGTGGCCGTATTGTCAAGAGGGTATGGAAGAAAAACCCGGGGGTTCAGGATTGTGGATGCAGACAACAAAGTTTCTGATGTGGGAGACGAACCATTGCAGATGAAGAAAAAATTTTCAGATATAATTGTAGCGGTCTGCGAAAAGAGAGTAAAGGGAGTGGAAGCTCTGATGGCTTTACCCGAAGAGCAACGACCTACTGTAATTCTTCTGGATGATGGCTTTCAGCACAGATGGATATCACCTTCGACCAATATAGTTCTGATAGATTTCAGTCTGCCGCTTGAAAAAGAATATCTCTTTCCTATAGGCAAACTCAGGGACCTGCCCGAGCAAATCCAAAGGGCAGATATAATAATAGTTACAAAATGTCCCGACGAAATTTCACTGGAAGCACGGTTTGAATGGGAAAAAAGGCTCAGACTGAGCTCAAAACAACGCATGTTTTTTTCCAACATTGCCTATGGAGAACCGGAAAGCATTTTTCAAGGAGCAGACAGAAGGTATATTTATTCAAGGTTTGCAATCCTCATAACTGCTATAGCAAATCCAAGACCTCTCATTTATCATCTTCTGAGTGATTATAAGATAATTGCTAAGATGGCATTCCGCGATCATCACAATTTCACCACTTCCGAGGTGTCCAGGATAAACAAACTTGCAGGAAAGTGGCCCAAAGCCGTCATCTATACAACAGAAAAAGATGCCCAGAGATTGATGGCAAAGAACAAGCTTTCCGATAATGTCAAATCGAGGATTTTCTATATCCCCATAGAGGTTTCAATAATCAATAAGCCGGAATCCGGAATAAACTTCATTTAGTAAGCAGAAATAAATTTTGTGTTTCAATTTGTTACAAAAAAGTAACAATGCTATTTTGTTTTTGTCAATTATCTATCTGTGACGCCTTTTTCTTGTTGTCTGACTCCGGACAGAGACATTTTTATATAAGCTTTTAACAGAAAATGTCTCCCGTATTAGAAAATTGTTATATATTTACAACTACTAAAACCGTAATAACCATTGGTGTCTTACTATTTATTTATAACCCAATTGTCAGGTTTAGTTATAAAGTGAAATATTTATAAACCTTTAAATAATAAAATATAACTCAAGAAACCTTTTTTGTAAACTAAATTTATAACCTAAAATTTTAAACTCATGCATGTTTCAAAAGAAAGAGACCGTATGGTACGAAAAGTACTGTCGGTTTTCGCCCTCCTGTTAATCACAGGATCTATGTGGGCACAGAACATCAAGGTTACCGGGACTGTTAAGGATAATAAGGGCGAGGCTCAGATAGGGGTCGCAGTTGTTATCGAAGGAACAAAAACCGGTGTATCTACAGATGTGAATGGAGCTTACGAAATTATGGCCCCAACCAAAGGGACGCTGGTGTTCTCTGCAATCGGTATGAAGAAACTTTCAATACCTATTAATGGAAGAGCACAAATCAACGCAGTTATGGAGTTGGACAATGTCCTGCTTGATGAACTGGTTGTAGTGGGCTGGGGTACCCAAAAGAAAGAGAATCTTTCCGGTGCGGTATCATCGGTAAATGTTTCAAAAACTCTTCAATCAAGACCTATTGCGGACGTTGGACGTGCCCTGCAAGGATCAACTCCGGGTTTGTCAATCACCACAACATCTGGTGCACTTGGTGGAGACCCTACTATCAGAATACGTTCAAATTACGCTTCAATGGGACAAGGATCAGCTTCACCTGTTATTTTGCTTGATAACGTAGAGGTTCCAAGTTTGTCATATGTAAACCCTAATGATATCGAAAGTATTACTACACTCAAAGATGCTTCTTCAACAGCTATTTACGGAGCAAGAGCCGCCAACGGAGCCATTCTGATTACAACCAAAAAAGGGTCAAAAGATGGGAGAACCACAGTATCTTATAGCTCCAACTTCTCATGGGCAACAAAAACCAAGGTTCCTATCACATCAAGACCGGACCTTGAACTAGATTATTCATGGAAACAGAGAAACGGATTGGCTTTAGGATTGGGTAACACACCAACTAATGAGTTCGGCCAGATTGGCCCTGTTTATTATAATCCCGATATGATTGTCAAGGTTAAGGCTTACTACGATCAGTATGGTCTTGGCGAAGGACTTGACAGAGAGATGGTAGAGGGCCGTGACTTTGAAAAACGTCCTGCCGGTGGTTTCTACTTCTACAGAGGATGGGACCTGGAAAACATGTACTACAGGAAATGGGCCCCTCAGCAAACTCATAACATTTCGGTAGCAGGTGGAACAGAAAAAGTTAAGTATAACATGTCTGCCGGATTATTGGATCAAAAAGGTATTCTAAAGTTGTTTGAAGATAAATATCAAAGACTTAATACATCAGGTAACCTGAGCGTAGACGTAAACAAGTATATAACCCTTCGTTCAAACTTTATTTTTACAAAGTTAACTCAGGATTCACCATTTAGTTTTACAGGATCTACATATGAGCCTATATATTACATGTACAGATGGTTTTCAACTTATCCGGAGGGAACTTATAAAGGTTATGAAACCCGTTCTCCGGCTGCTGAGATGGCTGCCAGTAAAAAGAATCCTTCTGTCGCAGAATCGTGGTACACACGTATAAGCCTGGGTTCAACACTAAATCTGGCAAAAGGACTAACCGCCAATTTTGATTATATCTACAACCTTACAGCAATTTCTTCAAAAGCTGCTGGTGGATATGTTACAGGTATCAATACATTCAATACATATCCTGCGGGTAAAGATTTGGATTACTGGTATCAAACATATACATCCTCATCATATGACTATGTTCAGATGACTTCAAGCAGGAAGATGAGAAATACCTATAACGCAAACATCCAGTATGAAAAAAGTTTTGGCAAGCATAACACAAAACTTATTGTAGGTACAAATATCGAAGATGAAGAATACGTTTATCAAAGTTCCAAGAGAATGGGAGTGATTGATTATAACTTCCCGGAACTAAATCTTGCAATTGGTGACCAGACTGTTGCTTCAAGTCATACAGACTGGTCCGTTCTTGGATTTTTCGGCAGATTGAACTATGATTACGACAACAAGTATTTATTGGAATTGAACTTCCGTCGTGATGCCTCTTCTAAATTCAGAGATGGCATGCGTTGGGGTTCTTATCCTTCGGGCTCTGCAGCATGGCGTTTGTCAGAAGAATCATTCTGGACAGCAGTAAAGCCTTACGTCAACTCATTTAAAGTAAGAGGATCGTATGGTACCATAGGGAACCAGGATGTTCCTAGTTCTTTATATTACCCTACAATATATGTAACCAATCCTTCCACATCCGGCAACTATTGGTTAAGAAGTGCCAATTTTGTTCCTTATACTAACACTACAGTTGGTGGAACTACTGGAGGTACACCTGGTTTGATTAATCCTGACCTTACATGGGAGTCAATTTCCACATTGGACTTCGGTATTGATGCAAGATTCTTTAAAGACAAATTTGGTCTTACAGTTGACTGGTACAATAAGAAGACAACAAATGCAATTACAGCCGGGGAGGTTATCCCAAGCTCAATTGGAGCAAGCGCACCACGAAGAAACTATGGCGAGATATCTACAAAAGGTATAGAGATAGAGTTGAATTTCAACCATATATTCAGAAATGGTCTGGAAATTAATCTTTCCGGTCAGTATACAGATTACAAGTCTGTTGTAGATAAATATCCAACAGCTGCAGACCCTCTATATTCAGCAGCGTACTATAACGGAAAGGTTATGGGTGATATTTGGGGTTATAGAGTTGAAAGACTGTTCCAGAAAGAGGACTTTGTATATGGTACAGATGGCAAGATTCAGACACAGCTGCTAGCCAACGGTAAGACAGTGAATGTTTTCGCAAACCTTGATCCTGCATATCAAGAGCTTTATCAAAGTGGTAACTTCAGGTTTAGCCCTGGGGACGTTAAGTTCAAGGATCTTAATGGTGATGGTATAATCAACTATGGTACAAACACACTAAGTAACCTGGGTGACAGAACCGTTATAGGTAACACACAACCAAGGCATCAGTTTGGTTTCAGGGTAGGAGCAAACTGGAAAGGTTTCGACTTTGACATATTCTTCCAGGGTGTGGGTCGCAGAAACTTATGGGCAACAGGTAACATGATTCTTCCTGGTTACACAGGGTCTGAATCAAACTTCTCTCATACACTTGACTACTGGACAGAAGAGAATACAGATGCTTTCTATCCAAGACCTCTTGACTATGCTCAGACTGCACAATGGAACTATCAGATTAGTGACCGGTATTTGTTGAATTTATCATATTTAAGATGCAAAACATTGAATTTTGGCTACACACTTCCTCAGAAAATAACCAAAAAAATAATGATAGAAAAGCTTAGGATTTACTTTAGTGGTGAAAACTTATTTGAATGGGATAATTTAGGTGGGGTTGCAGTAGACCCGGAATTAGACTGGACAACTATAACCGAGAATGATAGCAGGTCTTTTGGCAGAAGCTATCCATATAGGCGGACATTATCTTTTGGTGTACAACTGGATTTTTAAAATGAATGAATCATGAAGAAAGTATTATATATAATTATAGCAATATTGAGTCTTAGCTCTTGTAAGGACTATCTCAATAAGCCTTCGTTAAATCAATTTGACGAATCTAACTTTTGGACAAGTGAAGGCAATATTCGCTTGTTTGCCCAGGGCACCTATACTGCATACTTTATGGGTTATGGCAGCGGTTACACCTGGGGAGATTATTTTACCGGTGGAGCATGGGCAGACGAGTACAATTCAACCAGCCTTTGGGGGTCAACAACTGCCACATCAAGTACAGGATGGAATTTCTCTTATGTAAGAAGACACAACCTCATGTTGAACAGGGTAGAAAACTCTACTACAATCACAGATGAAGCAAAGAAACACTGGATGGGTATTGCCCGTTTTTTCAGGGCTCTTGAGTATTCAGATCTTTGTGCAACATATGGAAATATGCCTTTTTATGACAAAGAACTTCTGCCTACAGATCTTGATGAGATTTACAAGGACAGACAACCGATTGGTGAAGTTGTTACAAAAATGATAGAAGATTTTGACTATGCTGCTGCAAATGTAAGAGTTACAGACGGAGTTGGTCAAATAAACAAAGATGTGGTTCTTGCTTATATGGTTAGAAAAATGTTGTATTTCGGGACATTGCTCAAATATCACAATCTGGACCAGACTGTTGCAACTGCTGCATTGAACAAAGCCAAATGGGCAGCCGAGCAGCTGATTGCAGGTGCAAAATACCAGATTGTAGATGACTATAGAGGAACATTCTCAACTAACTACAATCTTTCTACTAACAAAGAGGTTATTTTCTACAGGGAGTATCTGGAAGCAAAGGCAACACACTGTCTGGTGGCTTATGTACATCAGGAGGGTCAGACCGGAACGACATTAAGAGTTATAAACAACTATCTTGCTGCTGATGGTCTGCCTATCAAACAATCGCCACTGTATAACTATTCTGCCAGCAAATATTATTCAGAGGCTGTTCAGGGACGCGACCCAAGACTCCTTGCCTCTTTTGCTGACAGCATTAGAATATCGGGTGTGACAAAGCTTATGGGTTATTCAACAACAGGTATCGCTTGCCGTAAGTTCCTTCCATACGCTGCAGACCCTGCTAACTTAATCTATATGGGAAGTACTGCTGTTACAGCAACTCCACTTATCAGATATGGTGAGGTTCTGGTTGCTTATGCTGAGGTTATGGCTGAGCTGGGACAATTTACTCAGGCTGTTGCTGATGCAACCATCAATAAACTTAGGGCGAGAAGTATAAAGAACAATAATGTTGGAAACGCATTGCCTAAACTACCAAATATGGTTGTAAGCGGAACAAACATTACTGCCAATGGTGTTGTAATAAATGATCCTGACCGTGACCCTACAGTTTCTCCTATCTTGTGGGAAATCAGACGTGAAAGATTGGCCGAACTTGTTTTTGAAGGCTTCAGAAAATCTGACCTAAAGAGATGGAAGAAATACAAATACCTCAAAACTGTTGAGACTGCCGGACCTACCGATATCAGTATGGGAGCTCCTTTCAACTTCTACAGATGGGGTTCACCTGCCGATGCTCCTTCAAGTCCAAATGGAAAGAACCTTATTGCTATAAGGAACGCGTTCAAGACTAAAGGTTCGTTGTATGTATTCACTCCTGGTGACTCAACAAGGGTTGCTACTTACAATTTGTTCCAGTCAAGCTCAAGAAGAGACTGGGTAGAGGGTGATATCAACTATGAAAGACAGTATTTCACATCTGTTCCTCTTGATCAGATTAAGCTTTACAAGGATATGGGTTATACTTTGACTCAGAATCCGGGCTGGGATACTATTCAATAGTAATATAATGTTTCATTTAAGAGGCTGTCTAAAACTAGACAGCCTTTTTTCTTTGTCTGTGTGTTACAATGTCTCAATAATTTATTAATTTTACAAAAGGTAAAAGGATAGTGTATATTGAGTTTTTAGTAGATTATTTAGGATAAAATGGGTTTTAATAACAAATCATTATAATTTCTTAGTACAGACTATAATTATGCAATTTTTCGATGGCATTTTGCTAACTTAACTATAAATATTAACCTAAAATTTTAATTCATGTATGTTTCACAAAAATTAACCGGATGGTGTAAGCGATTTACGCTTTCGGTATTCGCTTTAGTTCTAATCACAGGAACTTTAGTGGCACAGAACATAAGAGTTACCGGTAAAGTCACAGACAAAGCCGGACAACCAGCAATTGGTGTTTCTGTTTTGATTGAAGGTACCAGAACAGGAGTTGCAACTGATCTTGATGGTAAATTTACTATTGAAGCTCCTGCAAATTCGGCTCTTCTATTCTCTGCTATCGGTATGGAGAATCAGAGAATACCAGTGAATAACAGAAGTGTGATAAATGTTACTATGGCGGAATCTTCAATTTTCCTCTCAGATGTTGTTGTCACAGCACTAGGTATCAAAAAGGAAAGAAAAGCATTGGGATACGCAGTATCCGACATCAAATCTGAGGAATTGATGAAGAATAAGACTGCAAACCCTATTTCTTCACTTTCAGGTAAGATTGCCGGTGTTAACATCACACAATCTTCCGGAGCAGCTGGTTCCGGCGCGCAGATAATTCTTCGTGGTGGTACTTCAGGATCTGAAAGCAAAGACAATCAACCTTTGTTCGTAGTCGATGGTGTGATTTATGATAACTCTTCAACTCTTGTAGGTAACTCTGCATTTGACGGTTCTTATAAATCAGCAACCACTACTTCTAACCGTATCATGGATGTAAATCCTGAGGATATTGAAAATATGTCCGTATTGAAAGGCCCGGCAGCGTCAGCACTTTATGGTTCCCGTGCAGCCAACGGTGTTGTCCTTATTACTACCAAAAAAGGTAAAGAAGGTGTAATTGAAGTTAATGTAAACTCCAAATTGTCTACATCTTGGGCAAAGAGTCTTCCTGAAGTACAGACTCAATACAACAGAGGTTATATGGAAGATCAATACGATAGCCAAAGGAATTATCTCGGAACTGTTTTCAATGACTTTTCATACAATTCCTGGGGAGAAAAGTCTAATACACAGATATATGACAACATCGGAAACTTCTTCCAAGGCGGAGTAATCTATGACCAAAGTGCCAGCGTTGCGGGTGGTACTAAAAACAGTAACTACTACTTGTCAGGATCTTATTATGATCAACAGGGTCTTGTCCCTAAAACCGGGTACAACAAATACACCTTCCGCTTCAACGGTGAACAGAAAGCCGGCATATTTACATTTAATGCAAATGCGGCTTACTCACAAGCTCATACAGACAGAACTTTGACCGGTGCGGGTCTTTATAATTCAGCAGGTACCGGTGCTCTTTACGGCGTTTACAATTGGTCTCCATTTGACAATATGTCGAATTATATAAATGAAGACGGTTCACGTTATAGAATGTTCGGTGAAAGACTTGATCCTTGGGAAGAACGCGACAATCCATATTGGATTGTCAACCAAAACAAAATGTTTGACGATACAGATCGTTTTACAGGCAGTTTAAGCGTTAAGGCAGATATTTCAAATTGGTGGTTTATTCAGTACAGATTGGGTATTGACTCATATAATCAAATCAACTCTAATCGTATTGCTGCCGGAGGAGCTATCAAACAAGTTTGGCAGAATGGTATGATGAGTGACAACACTATGCGTTTCAAATATATGTCACACAATTTCATATCAAATATGAGTAAGAAATTCGGAGATTTTGACTTTAATCTATTACTTGGCGCTGCTTCGGATGATACCCAAACAGACAGAAACTATATGATGGCATACAATTTCTCTGTTCCTGATTTCTATTCTTATGCAAATGCCTCAACAGAAAATAAACAATTTGCCCACTCTGCATCTCAAAAGAGACTGTTAGGTGTATTCGGTGAATTCCGTGTAGCTTGGAAGAGTATATTATATTTAACAGCTACCGGACGTAATGACTGGACATCAACACTTCCTATAGAAAATCGTTCATACTTCTATCCATCTGTCAGCGGTTCATTCGTATTTACAGAACTTCTTCCTAAGAGCAGCATTCTTACTTTCGGTAAGGTTAGAGCATCTTGGGCAAAAGTAGGTAAAGATACAGGTGCTTATGAAACAAACACCTCTCTTTGGCCTGTTGGGACATATCTTGGTGGCAAAGTAGGTGTAGGTAACTCATGGACTCGCGGTAATCCTTATATTAAACCGGAAATGACCAAATCAACTGAAGTCGGGATTGAATTGGGTCTCCTCAAAGATCGCTTACGTATTGACTATGCATACTATACAAACGACTCATACAACCAGATATTGTCTCCTCGCGGCCCTCAATCTACCGGTTATATCTTTTGTTCAATCAACGCAGGTAACGTTTATAACAAAGGTATGGAGTTGACTATTTCAGGTACTCCTGTTGAGACCAAAGACTTTAAATGGGATATTGGGTTGAATGTTGCAGGTAACCGCGGTACATTGGACGGTCTTCCTGCCGGTATGGACGTTATGTATGTTACAGACGTTCAGTATGCTGGAGCACAAGCTGCATCCTTCAACGGCGGTGACTTTATGGCTATCGCTGGTACTAAATGGACGAGATATAAATATGATCCTAAAGTTGAAGGCTCTAAAAAAGAATTAGACGGACAAATTATTCTTGATGCAAATGGAATGCCTACCTACACAACTTCTTTGTCAGAAGTCGGTAATCGAGAGGCTCATTTCTCAGGAGGTTTGAATAATACTATTTCGTGGAAGGGATTCACATTTAACATGTTGTGGGAATTCAGAGTCGGCGGTGACGTTATAAACGGAACAAAGTACACTATGGACAACAGCGGTGTTAGTAAATTCTCAGGTGATATTCGTAATAAAGAACTTACAGTAACAGGTATCGATGCAAGCGGAAACCCTGTATCCAATACTTGGAGTGCCGATAACACATACATGTTTAATGGCGTAAGAAAAAGCGGTTATAATATTATAGAAAGTTATTATACTTCTTATTATACAAGAGAAACTTCTAATTATATTACAGATGTCAATCTGTTAAGACTTCGTAACCTATCTGTAATGTATGATCTGCCTAAGAGATGGCTCGACAAAACTGGATTCATTAAACGTGCTTCTCTTTCTGCCTCTGCAAACAATATTCTTCTCTTTACTAATTACGCGGGAGATCCTGAAGTTGCTGCATCTGGTGCAGGTGTAGGTGGTTCATCTTCTGTTGGATTTGACTACTGTGGAGTACCTGCTACTTCAGGTATGACTTTCGGTTTAAATTTAACTTTCTAAAGTGTTTTAATATTTTAAACTTAATAATATGAAATATATTAAATCAATAATTTCTTTGTGTGTCATATGCTTGATTACTCTCACAGTGGTCTCTTGCAGCGATTGGCTCAATATTAATACTGACCCTGAAAATCCTTCCTCAGAAAGTGCTACATATCAAACACGTTTGGCACATATCGAATTTTATACCAATTCAGCAACTCAATTTGCTGCTTGGCGTACAAGTATGTCCGCCGGTGATTGGACTAGATACTACAATGGTAGTACATATTGGAGCATGTCTTTTTGGAGTCCTCAAACCGGTGCTGTTACCACATCTTATCAATGGTGGTTTGTAGGCGCTGCAAGTAATATTTCCTATATGTATGACAAAGCTATGGCCGCAGAAGCCTGGCATTATGCAGGAGTAGCCAAAATTATTCGTGCGTATGGATTTATGTTGATGACTGACCTCTATGGTGAAATGCCTTATACAGATGCAGTCGGTCCAAACGCAACTCCTACTTATGACAATGGAAAAACCATTTACTTAGGTTGCTTAAAAGAACTAAACGAAGGGCTTGAACTTCTGGCAAAACCGCAGGATGCAAAGCTTCCTACATTGGCAGAAGGTGACTATTGGAATAACGGTAACGTTGCCAAATGGATAAAATTTGGTAATCTGCTTAAGGCTCGTTATTGCATAAAACTTAGCAAAAAAGCAGCCGGGAACTATCTTGACGGTAAATATGATGCTGCAACCAATCTTGACGCCCTTTCAAAAGGTCCTCAAAGCAATGCCGATAACTCTATAATCTATCATACAGATGACAATAGTACAACACATGACGTTCTTGGATGGGACGAACCTGTCGACTACTCTCCTTTATATTCTGTTTGCGGTATGAATGCCGGTTATATGGTAACCGATATGCTTTATCAGAACCTTACAAATTTTGCAGGTAGCGGTGTTGAAGACCCTCGTTCCGACAAAATTATCCCTTGGGCCATGTCAGGCAAATCTGCAAGTACTCCATCAAATATTAAATGGAATGGCAATTGGAGACGTTCGCTTGGTGTTGATATGGTGTCTAATAATGCTCCAAATCTTAGCGGTGGACCGTTAAGAGCAGGATATACTGCCGCTAAACATTGGTGGATAAATTCAACCTCTCCGATTCGCAAGGGTGATACTGTTTATGTAGAGTGTACAAGCGAATCTAAAGGTTATGCTGCCAAAAGCGACCTTCTTTTCAGAGCTGACGCAACTGACGCATCAAAGGAATCCGGCTCTTTCTATTCAAGAGTATCTTCTCCTACATATCTAGGTACTTACTCAGAGGCTTGCTTTATCAAAGCAGAAGTTTTGTTCAAACAAGGTAATGCTCCTGCTGCATTCACTGCATACAAAGATGGTATCAAGGCAAGTATGGAAGAAATGAATGTGACCCTCAATTCTTGGATTGCAGGTGATGCAACCCTTGCCAATTGTCCTTCTTTTACTCCGATGACTCAAGCGCAAATGGATAATTTCTTGAATAACGGTATCGGTACAGCAAGCAATCTTTCTCTCGGTAAAATTCTTACTCAAAAAAGAATTGCTTTACACTTCTCCGTTGAAATCTGGAACGATATGCGTCGTTATGACTTTGATAAAAATTTGTTCTTCAATTGGGGTATTCCTGCATATCATGATGTTAATGCTACCGCTCTTAAAGGAATTCCTATCGGAAAACAATACCGTCGTTGGCGTCAGTGCTCACACGAGCTCAACTACAACTCAAAGAATCTTCAGGCAATCGGTACAGAAGTTCCGGGTGCAAATATGACTCTTGCTGCATGGAACAGTGCTGATGATGTTTGGACCATTCCTGTATGGTGGGATTCTGATCAACAGTAATCTCATTTTCCAATAATAAATACAGCAGGGCGGTCATTTTGACCGCCCTGTTATATTTTATCAATATTTGTATTAGCCATTTCATCTACTTTTCTTATAAGCTCTTTTGAATTTATTGAGTAAGTTTTAAGCATGAAAAAGTAGGATCAAGTTGAAAAGTAGGTGGAGCATTAAATTTCAAGCGGAGCAAAAGTTTGGATTATTTTCAGCTGAAAATCAAAGGCAGCCCCGATATTGTGCTTTTGCAGATCAGCTCACGGGTCTGCGCTCGATTTTCTTGCGCTCCGTTCACATAGTGGGTGCCCAAACCCTCCTATGCAAGTATTCTCAAATTCCTCACCTGGATCTGCTTTTGCCAAACTTTTGCTCAATTATGATTTTAAACCTTATCTGCTTCACATACATTTTCATTTGATCCAAAAAGTATGCATTACATTTACCAACAGCTCTGTCAAAGCTTTCGTAATTCACAAGAAATGAGAAATATGCATATTCGTATTTACTAATCGCTATGCCATAGTAGTATTTTACAGGATAATCTTTTAACAGATAATAAAAGTGGCTAAGATCTCATTGAAAATTACGGAATATTATTTATATCTTTATTGTGCAAAACAGTGACTAAAAGAGTGTTAAAGTAATATAGGAATATTCATGAAAAAGTATCAATCACTACTATTTTGTCTGATATTATGTATAACAGTATTTGCTCAGAATACTGATTCTCTAAAATTACACTATAATTATTTTTCGCAATACCTGTCTCCTGAGAAGTTATACCTACAAATAGACAGAACTATATTTGCACCCGGGGAGACCATATGGTTCAAGGGATACCTCGAGAATAAATCTTACCAGTCAGTTATGCCAACAAGCAACCTTGTGTATGTAGAGCTGCTGGGCGACACAGTGGTTTCCAGAGTTATGATAAAGAACGGGGAAGGAGGATTTGCAGGGCATATGCTTTTATCAGAGGAGATTACCCCCGGAAAATATATTTTACGCGCATATACCAACTGGAATAAGAACATGCCGGCAGAGTATATGTTTTATTCAAAAATCAACATAGTTGATTCCAAAAAGCCTGCAGAAAAAGAGTCTGTACACAAAAAGAGTGATTTAAAAATTGACTTCTATCCTGAGAGTGGGCGGTATTTTACTGGTATGATGGCAACTATAGCTTTCAAGACAAATTACAAAAACCTTACAGGATATATCCGGAACAGCAAAGGAGATAAGGTTACTGATTTTTGTACAGAACACGATGGGATGGGAACAATTATGTTTTTTCCAATAGAAGGAGAGAGATACTTTGCCAAAGTTACATCAGACGAAAATGCGGATAAAACATATCCACTTCCGGAACCTTCCAACGAAGGAGGAATGATTAATATCAAGAACAATCAAGATGCATTTATCATTCAATCGTATGTCTCACATGGAGCTGCTTCGCTTATTCTTCATAACGGCTCTGAAATCTATTATTGTGAACCGATAAGCGCTGGAAGTAATACGATCAGGGTTGAGAGGAAAAATCTTTCCAGAGGAATCAACCATGTTTTGCTCATGTCGTCAGCAGGAGAAATACTTGCAGATAGGCTATTCTTTGTTTATGAAAAGGATGATGTTAAGATTGATATTAATTTTAACAAGGATATTTATAATAGGAGGGAAAAAGTTACCGTAGGGATTACATTCAAGGATGTTGACGGGGAGCCTGTTGCAGGAGAGTTTTCCGTATCCGTCATAGACGGTAATTTCAAAGATTTTTCCCAACAGGACGATATTGAATCATATATGTTGATTTCAAGCGAGCTAAAAGGGAAAATCAATAATCCCGGGTATTATTTCAACAATTCAGTCCCTCTGAATGAAAGGTTACGTGCGGTAGATTTGTTAATGATGGTCCAGGGCTGGAGGTACTATGATATTCCATACTTGTTCAGCCATCACCCTCAGGTTAAGTATGGGAAGGAGTTCACACAGTCTATATCCGGATCAGTAAGAACCTTGATGGGCAGAAAAACTGATGGATTCTCACTCATTATGTTTGCGCCGGAGATTGGGTTTAGTTATCATAATGACTTTATCGGTAGTAATTTTTATATAGACAGTCTTGATTTTCCCGATAACACGCCGTTTCTTATACAGGCAAACGGCAGGGTTAGTAAAAAGAATCTGACAGCTCATATAGAAAGTGATATCTTCATATCCTATTTTAAGTATGCTCAACTCTATGACATACCGGTGAATGATTTAAATAGAACCGTTACATTAAAGGAGGTTCCGAAGGTTTATAATGATTCAATAAAAGGGAGGCAATTAAAAGAGGTAGTGGTAACGGCAAAATCATATTATACCCCAAAGCATAATCCATCACCTTTCGGGCAATCTTTTGAACGGAAAAATGTAAAAGAGAGAGAAGTACTCAAAAGCAATGATTATAAGAATATTCAGGATTATATAGTTGAGAATTACCCAAGTTTTTTTAAAATGGATGATGTAATTTATAGCAGACGAGGAGGTAGCATAAAACAAAAATCGGGAGAGACAATAATAACCAATAATGAACCAATTTTATATGTAGATGGATTAAAAATGCAATCAACATCTGATATAAAAAACTGGAGTGTCCGCGATATTGAAACATTGGTAGTATTGAGAGGCAATGATGGAGCACTATACGGATCTGTATGGGGTGTTATTCTTATATCTACGCGTAGAGGGGACTCAGAAATGGGGAAGCAGAAAATGAAGTCAAACGGAGTAATAATAAATCCACTTGGATGGCAAAAACCATCCAGATTCTACTCTCCTGTTTATGATACTCCTGAAATGTATAATGCATCCAAATCGGATTACCGAACCACTATTTATTGGAACTCCTCCATTAAGACAGATGATAAAGGATTGGCCGGATTTGAGTTTTATACATCGGACTACAAAAACCCATGTATCATCAGAATTGAAGGCAAGACTTCGGATAACAGATATATCAGTAAAACTACTTATCTGCAGGTAGAATAAACGAGGATCTGCATAACTAAACACTTTGTCAAAGGTTGATCTCATGTATACCGGATTGGAGATACGCCTCCCCATTTGCTGTGCAAATGTGGCCAGCCCTTAGACTCTGCCAAAGGGAGTAGTATATGAATGATTTACAAATACATAAAAAATGGTCTGAAAATCAAACAAATATGTAAAAGACAGATTGTCAGATATTTGCTAATAGCTTTGCCAGAGTCGAGCTTAGTCGGGCAATAGTTGCGCAATACAAAAAGCACTTTCGTTAAATACCAGCGAATTGACTGAGGACGGACGATGAGCAATGGGTGGATTTTACAGGATAATCTTTTAACAGATAAAAACAGTGTTCAAGATCTCTTTTTGACATTTTCATTTTATATCTTTGTAGTACAAGCAGAGAATAAACAATTAAAATACAATATCATGTTCGAAAAAGAGGTATACATCAGACGCAGGCAGAAGCTGCAGGCAAGTGTGAAATCGGGAATCCTTCTGTTCCTTGGGAATTCGGAGGTTGGATTCAATTATCCTTCAAATACATACAGGTACAGGCAAGACTCATCTTTCCTTTACTTCTTTGGTCTTGACGAACCGGATCTGGCAGCAATTATTGATGTTGAGAGTGGAGAGGAGATTATTTTCGGAAACGATGTGGACATCGACGATATTATCTGGATGGGTCCCCAACCTGCCATGAAAGACAAGGCATCGGAAGTTGGAATTAAAAAGGTACTTTCTTTTTCGGAATTGGGAAAATATATAAAGAGTGCAGTAAACTTGGCTAGAACCGTTCATTATCTGCCACCTTACAGAGAATCGAATAAAATCTTGTTGAACAGCTTGTTGGGAATTGAGTTTGGCAAGCTGAAAGAGAGGGCATCGGTTGAATTTATAAAAGGCGTAGTAGCATTGAGGGAGATTAAAGAGAAGTGCGAGATTGAGGAGTTGGACATTGCAGCAAACATTGGTTACGCCATGCATTACACTGCAATGAAGATGGCTAAAGTTGGGATGGTTGAGCAGGAGCTCGTTGGAATAATGGAGGGAATATCTATCTCCAGCGGCACAATGCCCTCTTTCCCTATAATTCTCTCACAGAACGGTGAGACCCTCCACAACCATATGCACCATCAGATACTTACAGACGGAAGACTACTTGTTATTGACGCAGGTGCAGAGAACAATGCCCACTATGCATCGGACTTCACTCGCACATTACCTTCTGGAGGTAAGTTTACAGAGAGACAAAAGGAAATTTACACCATTGTGGCAACTGCAAATAACCTTGCGTTCAGCATGATAAAACCTGGTATATCTTACAGAGAGGTGCATCTTGCAGCTGTTCGTGTACTGGCACAGGGTCTAATAAACATCGGTCTTATGAAGGGTGATGTAGATGAGGCTGTTGCTGCAGGGGCACACGCCCTCTTCATGCCTCACGGACTTGGTCACCAGATGGGACTTGATGTTCACGACATGGAAGATTTGGGTGAAAACAATGTTGGCTACGATGAGAACTACAAGAGATCATCACAATTCGGACTAGCTTCTCTCAGAATGGGTAAAATACTAAAACCGGGACATGTGATTACTGTTGAACCGGGCTGTTACTTTATTCCGGCACTCATAGAAAAATGGGAAAAAGAGGGAACCAACAAAGAGTTCATCAACTTTGGCAAGCTAAAGGATTACTATAATTTTGGAGGTATCAGACTGGAGGACGATGTTCTGGTTACAGAGAAGTCTTGCAGGCTGCTTGGTTCAAAACGTCTTCCAATTACCGTGGAAGATGTAGAGAAAGAGATGGCATAATGGCAATAAACAAATATCTCCGCCGGTTTCTTTCCATTGCGACAATTATTGCAGTAATAGCCGTATCGTGTTCCAAGGACCCTTTGCCTGAACCGCCTTCAACAAAGTCGAATCTTAACGAACTTATCACCTTCAGTTTTCTCAGAAGTGACAACCCGTCACTTACACAGGATTGCTATGGGTTTAAATCGGCAAATACTTACTATCTTACTGTACCATCGGGAGCCAATATCTCTTCATTGAAGGGCCGGTTTACTATTTCACCAAAAGCAACTGCTAAAATCGGGGGTGTATCTCAGGAGAGTGGAGTGAGTCTGATAGATTACACCAATACCATGGATGTTGTTGTCACCTCAGAATCAGGTCGGTCAAGCACATATAAACTCTTGGTTCAGGAGGGGAGGAGCAGCATAGATAATCTGATATATGCTTTTATGGATAAATTTTCTATCCCCGGCATATCCTTCGCTCTTGCAAAAGATGAGCAGATTGTCTATAAAAAGGGAGCTGGTTTTGCAATTCAGGAGACATGGGAGCGGACAAGGCCCGATCACCTTTTCAGGTTAGCAAGCATATCCAAGCAGTTCACCACTATATGTATAATGAAATTGATAGAGGATGGGAGATTGTCTCTGAACAGGAACGTCTTTGGTTCTGGAGGAGTACTTGAAAGTGAATTTCCGAACGTAACACAACTTGCATCTACAGTGACAATAAAAAACCTGCTGGAACATAACAGCGGGTGGCCAAAGAGTCCTGACCTTATGTTCGACTCTCCTTATTACGGTCAGACACTTGACCAGCGTATTGTAAGAATGCTAAACGGCCCCCAGACTACCCCCGGCGTAACTTATGCCTATTATAATATGGGATTCGGAGTATTGGGTAAGGTGATTGAAAAGATAACCGGTAAGAATTTTGAAGTGTATATGAAAGAGGTGCTTGCGCTTGCCGGTATAACCGATGTGCATGTAGGGGGAGATAAGTCGCAAAGGAGATCAAACGAGGTGGTATACTATTCACAAAGCGGCACCAACGGATATGCAAATGAGATGCAGGTTATTGCTGCCGCAGGAGGGGTGATTGCCTCGACTGAGCAGATGATGAAGCTGATGTTTCACATAGACGGATTCACAAAGGTTCCGGATATAATCACCCCGCAGACCAGAAGTATGATGCTTACACCCTCTCCTAATTACTATCGCTATGCTTTGGGTTGGATGTGCAACCACACATACTTTCCTGGTGATTACTACCATACGGGCAACCTTTCCGGAACAGCTACAATGTGGGTAATGGGTAATGATGGAATTAACGGCGTTATCCTTTGCAATTCAAGGTCTTATATTACAGGATTCGACGATGAGCTCTATGGACTATTACGAGATATTGTCAATCTTGCCTCTTCCACAACCTGGTAAAGTTCTGATAATATCATTGCCGTAGCTCCCCATATAAAATAGTCGCCAATGGTGTATCCCGGAGCATCTACATATTCCTCCCTGCCAATCCGGATTTTAAAGGTTTCGGACAGGGTGGGGTCGAACAGCTTTAATGGAATTTTACGAAATTCAACAACCTCTCTGGTATCGGGGGTCAGTTCCATTTCATCAATAGCATAGGCCAGTACCGGATATATTGTGAAATTGCTGGGCGGGACATATAACCGGCTCAACAGACCGACAATTTTAATTTTGTCCCTGTCAATCGTGAGCTCCTCATGAGATTCGCGACATGCAGTATCGGCATAGTCCTTGTCTTCATCTTCACACTTGCCGCCCGGGAAGGCTATCTGCCCCGAATGGACCCCGTCATAGGTGTTCCTTTTGATTACCAGCACTTCCCAGTCCAATATATTGTCTGATGATGAAGGAAAGAGCAGTACAAGAACCGCTGATTCTATTGCATGGCCGGGTGGTGCCTCTTCAATCTTAAGAGTGGATAATCTGTGAACAGGGGCCAGCTTTAGATGTGCCTTCTTACCCGGGAGGTCTGGAATATACATGAAACTGCTTACATTATGCTATAAAGTTATTAATTTTTGTGTTATTAGGATTATCCCGTAACTTTAAGACTCAAATGGAAAAGTATTTTATTGAATTTTTTAACCTGATTGGTATTATCGCCATTATAAGTTTCCCTTTTTTTAAGACAAAGGGCAGGGGGTTAATAACTCTTGGAGTAATCATAGTTCAGGTTATAATAAGTTCAATTGTTGCGTTTTATGTTTTTGCAAACGGCCCGGTGTCGCATACTTTTACAGGTTCTTTTATAACCGGACCCATTCCTTTCCGGATTGATTTTCTGTCGGCATGGTTCATCCTTGTTATAAGCTTTACGTTTCTGACAGGAGCCTGGTACGGTCTTCATTACATGAAAAAATACAAAGATCAGACAGACAATCTGGCTTTGCACATGACTGCTTTTATTCTGCTTTACAATTCAATAATTGATATCTGTCTGGTCCAAAACGGCCTTGTATTATTGGTTGTATGGGAAATTATGGCGCTCAGTTCTTTTATTGCTGTAATTTTTGAACACAATAAAAAGGAGACAATAAAGGCGGGCATCAACTTCCTGATCCAGTCCCATGTCTGTATCCTTTTCCTTACGATGGCTTTCATGTGGGTCAAGGTAAAAACAGGTTCTTTCGATTTTTCTGCAATTACTGCATACACTTCGGCAGAGCCTGCAATCACAGGTATTGGGCTATTCCTCTTTTTCTTTTTTGGTTTTGCAATAAAAGCGGGCTTCGTCCCTTTCCATACATGGCTCCCATTGGCCCATCCGGCGGCTCCGGCACATATTTCGGGTATAATGAGCGGGGTGATAATAAAAATAGGAATTTACGGTATATTGAGGGTGTTGTTGCTCATTAAGACTGATATGGTCTCTCTGGGATACTTTATTCTTGCAGTTTCTGTAATAACAGGTGTCTATGGGGTGATGCTGGCAATTGTGCAGCACAATCTCAAGAAACTTCTGGCATACCATAGCATAGAGAATATCGGAATAATTGGAATTGGAATTGGTTTGGGATGTCTTGGGCTGGGATACAATAGTCAGATACTTGTTGTCTGTGGCTTTGGAGGGGCTTTGCTTCACACCCTCAACCACTCACTTTTCAAGTCTCTGCTCTTTTATTGTGCCGGAATTGTCTATCAGAAAACCCATACGATGGATATCGAAAAAATGGGTGGTCTTTTAAAACACATTCCCCGTACCGGTTATCTGTTTCTCATTGGTTCTCTCGCAATCTGCGGATTGCCGCCCTTTAATGGATTTGTCTCTGAGTTCTTTATTTACACAGGATTGTTCAACGGCCTGCAGTCGAATGATTTTTTATTCATTATGGCACTCCTCTTTGCAATTCTGGGTTTAGTGGTTATTGGGGGGCTTGCTCTTATCTGTTTTACAAAGGCATTTGGAATTATTTTTTTAGGGAACTCAAGAGATCACGAGGTGAGGAATTTTTCCAAAGAAAAACCGATGGATTTTTTCCCATTATATATAGTGGCCCTAGGTATACTAATAATTGGTCTGCTTCCTGTTATTCTAGCTCCGGCACTTTTAAAAATCACTCAGATGTATATGTCTGCCTCAGTTATACCGGTAACTCCAGCGTATAATTCAATTCTTGGCAACCTTACATCGGTAGGCTGGTACTCTCTGGGATTCATTGCATTGACAGCATTATTATATTTTCTAAGACATATTATAACTTCCAGACGTGCCCAAACCATTGAGGCCACCTGGGGTTGCGGATATACGGGAGATGCATCAAAAATGCAATACACTGCCTCCTCTTTCATCCGGTCATACCGCAAGCTTGCAGGATCGTTTCTAATGATCAAAAAAGATAAACAGGAAGCATCGGGTTTGTATCCGGAACATATAAATCAGGAGACCCATCCTTATGACAGGGTGGAAAACTGGTTTATAGACAAACCGTTGCATTTGATAAGAAGATTCTTGAACAGATTTGTGTTCCTCCAGAATGGTAATATTCAGGCTTACATTCTCTATGGGTTTATTTTTATTGGACTGGTGATACTTGTTCCTGTCATCATAGAAAAGCTTGCAGTCTTTTTTAACTTTCTAAACCAACTTTGATATGATTAGCTTTTTACTGATAATACTGGCAAGCTTTTTCTTCATGGGAGTTGTTGTAAGGACAAAAAGCATTGCATCCGGAAGGAGAGGCCCAGGGATTTTTCAGCCAATGAAAGATATCTTAAGGCTTCTGAAAAAAGGGTCGGTATACAGCAAGACAACATCCCTCATTTTCAAAATTGCTCCCGTAGCTTATCTGTCGTCGGTATTGATGGCAATTCTTATGGTTCCGCACGGAAACAATCCCGGATTCATCTCCTTCGACGGTGATTTTGTAATGTTTGCTTATGTGCTGGCTTTTGGGAAATTCATGATAATTATCTCTGCCCTGGACACAGGCAGCAGTTTCGAAGGAATGGGGGCGAGCAGGGAGGCGCTCTACTCTATGCTAGTGGAGCCGGCATTCTTTATACTGATGGGATCGTTTGCTTTATATACAGGACATACATCGTTCTTCACCATTTTTAGTACACTGCACTATGGATCGTATATCTCATATATGCTTGGGGCATTGGCCACTTTCGTATTTGTACTTATTGCTATGATTGAGAATAGCCGTATGCCGGTGGATGACCCGAAAACCCACCTTGAACTCACGATGATACACGAAGTTATGGTTCTGGATAACAGCGGATTTGATTTAGGACTCATACAGTATACTTCTTATCTTAAATTTGCCATGTATGGAGCCATAATCTCCAACTTTTTCATAGGAGTCCTCCCGTTTTGGATATCAATTCCTATGTTTCTGGTGGTACAGTTTGGCTTTGCAATTGCCGTTGGAGTAATTGAATCCTTTATGGCGCGATTCAGGATGGGGCACAATCCGCAGTTTATTTTTATTCTGACCTCGGTATCGATGTTGATATTTTTTGGAGCACTTCTGGTATTAGGAAAATTTATGTAACAGGTTACTTTATGATTGATATTCTATTGATAGCATTGGCAATGACGCTGCTCTACATGAGCATCGCCAACCGGCTGCATACATATCTGAGGATTCTGGTGTTTCAGGGATTCATTCTTTTTGGAGCCACATATCTTACTCTTACAAATGTAAATACAGTCAATCTTTTGCTAATAATGCTGGAAACCATTGTATTCAAGTCTATTGCAGTACCATGGTTCATGAGTTACATTATAAAACGCAACAAGATTTCACGTGCCGCAGAACCCTATCTTCCCTATTTTGTATCGCTCCTTATTGTCACAATCATTATTGTACTTGCAATAATATTGTCTAGCTCCATAAAGGATGCAAATCTGGACAAGACCTATTTTGTTGTTGCGCTCTCTACTATGTTTACAGGATTGTACCTGATAGTCTCCAGGAAGAAGATTATTACACATGTAATAGGGTATCTGGTAATAGAAAATGGTGTATTTGTACTCTCTCTGGCAGTCGGCAATGAGATGCCTATGCTTGTAAATCTCGGAATAATGCTGGATATTTTTGCCAGTGTGCTTATACTCGGAATCTTCTTCAATAAAATAGGAGATGTCATTAAAAACCCGGATGTTGACCTTTTAAATAACCTGAGAGACTGACAATTATGATAATAGTAGCATTTTTGACTGGAGTTTTATTGATATGCGGTAGTCTGATATTCAACCGGAACAAATTTATCAACTATCTTCTGGTTGCTCTATTTGGGACTATGCTTCTTGGGTTTGGAGCATATCAGTACAATAACATAAATACAATACAGCTCTCCTTTTTCAAACCAGACTCATTGGGCATTCTGCTTTTACTGGCGCTCTGCTTCATATCGATACCTATCCTTTTTCACAGTTACAGATATATTGAGAAATTTAATCCTGACGAGACTCCCCGGTCGAGGGGGCTCTTCTTTGCGGCAATGGTACTGCTGATATCGGCATGTGGGGTGGCCTATTTGTCAAATCACATAGCAGTAACCTGGATATTCGTGGAACTGACCACTCTGAGTGCCTCTGTTCTGATTTATCATCACAGGAACATCCGGGCACTTGAAGGGGTGTGGAAGTATGTATTTATCTGTGCAATAAGCATTACCTTTATATACGTAGGCATTCTTTTCCTTAGCCTTTCGCTAAAACAGGCAGGCATTGACGATATGTCCTTCGATTCAATTAGGGCAAATTATGACAAGCTTAACCTTTTTTGGCTAAAGCTGTCGTTTCTCTTCATCTTTACTGGATTCACAGCCAAACTGGGACTTGTGCCTATGTTCACTGCCGGTGTAGATGCAAAGGACAAAGCTCCGGCTCCTGCCGGGGCACTGCTTGCAAGCATCCTAATGAACCTTGGCTTTGTCGGGATTTACAGGGTGTATGCAATAATGACTCATACTCCACTGCACACCTGGGCAAATACGGTTATAATAATAGCAGCGTTGTTATCTGTTTTTGTATCTGCTGTTTACATGACGAGAATAAGAAACATAAAACGGATGTTTGCATATTCAGGCATAGAACACATGGGGCTGGTGATGCTTGGTCTTGCTGCCGGAGGCGTAGGAGTCTATGCTGCAATCTTGCATATTATACTCCATACACTGGTAAAACCGGCACTCTTTCTTCAGTATAATCAGATTTACTGGGTCTACCAAAGCAAAAGCATATATGATGTGGGTAACTATTTCAAATATAACAAGACAGGGGCTATTGTTATTTTGCTGGCTTTCATTTCTGCTACGGCAATGCCTCCTTCCGGACTGTTTGTGAGCGAGTTCCTTATTTTTCAGTCACTTTTCCAGTCTCATTACATACTTATACTCGTTACCGTTCTCATATTGTTGACATTAATAATATGGGGTTTCGGCTCAAACGTCTTTAAATTACTCTTTTCCCCTTCACCTAAGACAATGGATAAAAGTGCAATTCCCGAGATAAGCCCGTGGGAATCATTCAGTCAGTATGTTTTACTTGCGGCAGCTGTCTACATGGCTTACAATCCGCCTCAAAGATTTGTCGAACTTATACAGGATGCGGTAAAACTAATACAGTAAGAGATGAGATACATTTCCATATATAACAATCAGACAATATCCTTGGACGATATTCCGGAACT
>Ga0079306_1000791_pt1 | contig 25120 bp, 10 predicted proteins | sample Methanotroph_Enr_FD_79181 | JGI IMG/M metagenome (GOLD analysis project Ga0079306, IMG submission 79181) | Enriched soil microbial communities from Old Woman Creek wetland in Ohio, USA - Methanotroph_Enrichment_5 | ecosystem: Environmental > Terrestrial > Soil > Wetlands | place: USA: Ohio...
GTTTTCAATTAAAAGGAGAGAGTCTAAGAAAAAAGTATTAATTTTACATCTGCCTAATCGTTTTTGAACAAACAGTGAACGGATATCGCCGGAAAACGTGAACGGGTATCACCGGAATATGTATATAATGGGCTAAATTCAAATAAACGAAATATAATTATTCTGATATTTTACATGCCCCATCGCCTATTTCGGCAATATAAAACTCTGGTTTAATCCCTATTTTTGCTTCATAAGCAGCACCCACTTCTTTAATGAAGGTATCAATTGCATCTTCTTTCACCAATGAAACAGTACAGCCACCAAAACCTCCACCAGTCATACGTGAACCAATAACACCCTTAATTTTCCATGCTTCTTCTGCCATTGTATCAAGTTCAAGTCCTGTGACTTCATAATTATCTCGTAAAGAAACATGAGAAGCGTTCATTAATTGGCCAAACAAAGTCAAATCACCGGCCTTCAATGCCTTTACAGCATCGGAAGTCCGCTGAACCTCTTCGACAACATGACGAGCACGTCTCTGGGCAATAGGATCATCAATAACACACTCCAATGATTCATATTGAAACTCCGTAAGTTCTGCCAAGTATCTTATTGGCTGGATTTTATTTATAAAACGTACAGCGTTATTACAATCCGCAACACGTTGGTTATACGAACCTGCATCAAGTTTATGCGGACTGTTTGTGTTAGAAAGAATGATTTTTATTCCATCCAAGTTTATTGGAACAAGTTCAAACTCCAATGTATCGCAGTTTAAATGAATTGCATGGTCTTTAACACCATTGGCAGATGCAAACTGATCCATGATGCCACAATTCACCAACGCAAATTCATGTTCCGACTTTTGTCCAATTTGTGCCAATTCGGTACGAGTGAATTCAGTTCCCAATTGGTCGTTTAATGCGAAAGCAGTAACAACTTCTAAAGCTGCGGAGGAAGAAAGGCCTGCCCCATTAGGCACATTGCCCCAGAAAAGCAAATCAAAACCTTCATTAATTTCAATGTCGCGTTTGAAAAATTGGGCAAAAACTCCTAGTGGGTAGTTTACCCACGATTTACCAAGAAGTGGCGTTATAAGTATGTCTAAAATCACATGGGTTGATTCCGGTTGGTTCAAAGACCAGAAATTGACAACGTTTTTACCATTTTTTCGGAGCAACAAATATGTACCAAAACTCAAGGCGCAAGGAAATACTGAACCACCGTTATAATCGGTATGTTCTCCAATTAGATTCACACGCCCTGGAGAGAAGTAAACTGCCTCAGCAGGTTTTCCATATTCAGATATAAATGCTGATTTTAATTCTTCAACTTTCATTTTATACTATTATGCTTGTATAAGTTCTTATTTTTTTACTTTTTTAAATTCGCAACATCTGACCTTCCGGCAAATTCCAGATAAATACAATGCTACAATAATAATTTGAATTTAATTGAGCTGGAAATTAAAATTGCTCAAGCCATTGAAATGCAGAAATTTCATCTTCACAAATTTTAATTTTACTTCCCTTATTATTTGAGGTTAGTCCCAAAAAACGGAAAAAAGGTTCATCAGCTTTATTAGTTATTTTAACAACAGAAATATCTTTTAAATTAAAAAGATCGGTATTGTAAACCTCATGAAACCAGTAGTATGCATCTACAACACTCATGTGGTTCGTCGTATTCCTGAAATCAAAAACTATTTTACAATTCAATTCCTTTGCTTTCAAACGGATTTCCTTATCCATTAAAGCAACTTCTTTGGTGTATAATTCCCCAAACAATCTGACACTTATAATTTTAATGTCGGGATAAATCTCGTATGTATATTTCATGGCTTATATCAATATAAAGTTGAGAAATAAAAAACTAAAACAAATTCTCGGTTTCACCCGTTTAGCTATATATAAATACTTCTAGAATGACTTACACAATATGCTATTCAGCTGTTTAAACGATTTTTTCATGAATTAATTGTGGCAAATTTACTCCACATGTTGGAATTCCAATAATAATTAATGGGCAAATAAGTTTCAGATTATAGTATGAAACAATAATCTCAAATCCACGAAAAAGAAGTAAGGTATCAAATTATAAATTGAAACCATATTGACAGTTATTTTTTTCAAAAAAAAACCGCCATACTTTACAGCATGACGGTATAAATAACCAGTTATCTGGCATTTAAAAACTACTTCGACTTTTCCTCCCGAATTAATTTTCCATCCTTAGACTCCTTAGTCAGCACATTTGCTTTACTGCTTTCATCTTCAAAACCGGTAATCGTTATTTCCTGCACACGTCCATCCTTTAGCGTAACTTTTAAATGATCGGCATCCAAAGATTCTACCGCTTGAATGACCGACTCTGTTTCGAACGGTTCCAATACGGTTAAATAGCGAGCCGTTTTGCCTTTGGAACGTACAGCGTAGGTTTTTCGGCGGGCAGTTTCGTTACCAAACGGATAATCGCTGCCCAACACGCTTTTAAACCGGGCAGCGGTAACCTTGCTTAAATCGACAGTGATAACGCCGGGCTCACCCATATTTTCCATATTAGCCGGAAGCGCATTTTTATATTCGTGCCCACCAATTTTTACCGGACCACCAAAATAATCCAGTCCGGGCTGGGGCGTTGGTTTTACGTTGGTTGTTCTAATTGGCAATTCCGACAATGCAACTTCCCTGCCATCAGCCAAAACGACACGAGCATTTGCCCAGAAAAGAGTCGGATTTTTTGAGGCTTTGGAACTGATCTCCAGCTTCAGTTCTTTTGCGCCATCCAGAGGGACATCAACATCCACTTGCCCAAGAATCCAAACACCGCTCTCGCCTTGTTTCAGCACATTACCATCGGCAGATATTTTATAATTAATGAGTTTGTTTACATCATGGTTCTCGGGGGTTGTGGCCACCATTATTTCATTTTCGACAGGCCATGCCGAAAACACATTCACTTTTAGTTCACCATCTTCGCTGTTGGGAACAAGCGTTCCTGCATTGTCGCACCCCTTACCAAAGCACATGGAAAATTCAGCTTTGGCGACCCCTTTCGTTTTCCACCAGTTGCAATCGGTAACGAACTGGGCACTGCCGAGCGGATCGGTATTCATTTGGTCATCGTGGCGCAGAAAAGTTTTTTCAAGGGCAGCCAGTGCCGAGAAACCTTTCATTTGGAACGACCAATCGTAAGTATGTTCATTTTCGGCTTTCACATAGTCGGCCAGCACCACATAATCGTCCATCATCACCATCAATCGCCGTTGAAGTACCGGTTCGGTATATCCGGTTACAGCACCATAAGCAGGAGCATTTTCCGGAATTGGAATGGAGCGACCTTCCTGATGGCATTTTTCAGCAAAGGAAATACCTCCTGCCCAATCGTAAATCATACCACCATACGGAGGATTCGACCAGCGAGCCTTGGTTTCTACAGCCGTAGCCTGCATCATTTTTCCGGTATAAAACAGCGTTTTAAAACTTTCGACCGGCTCTTGCATTTTCTGATCCACAACAACCATGTTTTTCACCACAGATGTTTGAACCAAAAACTTATACAAATACGATGGATAACCAAACCATATCATCTCCGGATTGTAAAAACTCCGTCCATAGCGCGATAAATTCAACAAGTTAGTACGGTCGAAATGACCGTGATAACCGCCAAAAGTACCATAATGCAATGCAGCCTGAATTTGCTCACGGATAGGACGATTGGCGGTCTGGGAACGCAACATCACGATACCCATATTGTCGGCACATGCAGATTTTGTTTGCAAAACAGAATTCGTTTCAGGAAGTTCGGGCACACCATAAAGCAAATCTCGCGTATCTCCTCTTTTCACCACAGCTGCATATTCAGGGTCTTTGTACATGTAATACGCCAGTTCATAAGGCTGACCTGAAACCCGGTTTTCCTGTGCATCGTTCACGCCAAACATCACACCACGGTAATCGGCGAAGGAAGGCAACGCATCCCACATATCCTTGATGCTAATACTATTTTTGGTAACAGTTCCCCATTTTTCAAAGTTCATTCCGTATAATCCGGGCTGCGAAAATTCAGGCATCAACGAGTAATGCTTTGAAGTACCAATAGGGAAACGGGTATTTCTGAAATCAACTCCCCACGGCTCAAGAGCCAATGCAGCTTGCGAAAACTCGCTGGCACACCACACATTGTAGCTTATCGAACACTCGTACCACCAGCCATCGCTCATAATACCTTGTCGTAAATGATTGACAATCCCCTGTGGCCCGTTATACATTTTTTCCACCAAATCCCAGTCCTGAACAGCCAAGGCACAATACAAAGCCCCGGTTATTTCGCTTAGAAGCCAGTTGTTGATACCACCGTTACCCAAGCCCAAATCTACTGTTTCGACAAACAATCGGAAGGTTTGCTCAATGTTTTTTATGTCGGTTTCGTTTAACACTCCTGCCGGACGAATCATATCATAGGCCATAACAATGTGTTGAAAGAAATGCCCTTCCTGCACAAACGACTGGTGACAACCCCGGAAGGTGTTAGGGTAACCTTTTTCGGGATTGGAAAGACGACGCAAGAAGAGCGCCACTTTTTCGGCATATTCTTTTTTACCCGTTAACTGATAGGAAATACCGGCCGCCATAAAATTAAATTCTTCCTGAGTCTGGAAAAGCTGCATACCCAAGTTCGCATTATCGGAAGTCTGTATTGTTGCAATTTCAGGAACAACCCATTTAGCAGCCAAATCTTCGTATTCCTGCTGGGATTTTTTTGCCCATTCGTATTTTTCCACTTTATCCCGCACGCCTTTCCAGCGAGCAGCCGTATGGAGAATATTGGGTGCCGGTAGTGCTGATGCAGTAATCAAAGCCAACAAGTTGTCTTCTTTACCATTAGCGGTAACCAGCAACTCTTGTTTTTCGCGAGCACCATCAGGCATGGAATTAGGCACAACCACTTTTACCTGGCACATACGGATTTCGCCGGGCTTTAGCTCAAAAGTAGCCGGTGAAACAGTGGATTGCATCGACTCCCAACCGAGTTGCCTGATAGTCAGCCGTACAGCCTGAGGCTGGTCGGTGGTATTGCCCACTTCCACATCGTATACAGCTGTTTCTCCACTTTTTACCGCTTTTCCTTTAATTTCGGTTTGCAGCGCAACCCATTCTGCTTTTACCAATTGTACGTTTCTCAATCTGATCTGTCCTTTTGCAGTTTCTGATTTTGCCAAAAGGCTTATTTCTTTCACTAAACGTAACACGCCGAGCCGTTGACCTTCCTTGATTTCCAGTGCATCCCAACTCAAATAAACAGTGTGCCAGCCTTTGCCAACAACACTTGTCCGCGCGTGAGTCTCAGCCATATATGCCTTTGTATCGCTTTCAGGTATTTTCAAGCAAATATCGAATTCTACGGCTTTATCATCTTTGGCAAAAACTTCGAATCTTAATCCCGAGAACTGGCTCCAATCGGAAACATCCTCCCTGATAGTGCGGAATCCTTTGCTATAACGTTTACCAACGGGATAACGATAGCTGATAGGTTGATTGACTTTGACAACTACTTCACCATTTTTGGAAGAAACTATGCCCTTCCAGTCCTTGAAATTAGAATCACCAATTGCTGTCCACATATTATTGGCATAGGTATTTCCCGTTAGCAAAATAGTTGCAATGATAAATAAGGAAAATAGTTTTCTCATAAATTATTTGTGTGAATTTTGTTTTTCCTGATGTAAAGATAAAGTTATTTTTCAATATAAAAAGTTTGAAAAACAGGTTCTGCCGATTTCACCTTAGGCTCGATGGAGCGACCATATTGCCATGCAACTACAGTTACTTTCAACGGGAATTTACTTCGTGGCGGTATGCCAGTAAAGCGTATCGTATTTCCTGAAATTTCCGCCGGACCTTCCTGAATATAATAATAAACCGGCATACCAGAAGTTGAAGTGGCATTGAGTATTAATGAGCTAATCCCAGCTTTTTGATTTGGAATGGCGGGGAAATTAATCTGTTGGTCGAGCCCATCTTTGTAAGGCAGCGGAATTCGAAAACCACATTGCAGCGATGCTCCTTTGTAGTTTTTATCTCCCAAAGAGTGAGCCATCAACCAAATATCGTTCGACCGCTTGTTATTATTGAAACCCATGCGGTAAAACGAAACGGCAAAGGTATCATTTCCGGTCTTCACAACCGGACCGCAAATCCGCGAAATTTCTACTTTTCCGTCAGCATGACCCGAAAATTTTATTGCTTGTTTGCCTTTCGGTAAAGAATCAAGTAAAACGGCAGAAAGTTTAAAGCTTACACCATCGACAAGTGGTTTAAACCGGACATTCGCTCCAGCCATTTGCCCATTTCTATCCAGCAGGTTTCCATCCTGGACACAAGCAACGTATTGAGTTTTTTTAAACCTTGAAGTAGCCTGAAATTTTTCGGCAGCCAACGCAATTTCCTTATCAAAATACCAAAATGCATCTTTTGCATTTCCGGTGTATTTGCCATAAGGTGCTGCCGGAGCTTCAGGTTTTGTATCGGGGTGAAAGCGGGGTGCTAACCAGCCTTTCGCCGGATCAACCGGAATAAGTTTCGCCGGTTTATCTAAAGGCATTTTTGCCGGCAACCTAAGTTTCGATGCTTTTTTAAGAAACAAGCAAAGGTAATTAATCATTTCTTCAGAAATATCAAAATGCCCGTAACCGGCATCAGCCAGAAATGAAATGGGGGCTTGCGGATATTTCGTTTTATAATCCAACGCAGGCTGAACCCGCTCCTCCCACCATTCATATTCACCTTCCACCATTAAACCGGGAATTCCTTCAATGGTGCGTTTGCCCCAATCGGGATTGGGACGACCGCTTCCGGTATGTTTTGCCAGCGGTGCATCACCATGAATAGACAACACCGCCAGCGTCCGTTCGGGATTCCATGCAGCAAAATTCCACGGATAACTAGCCGCAGCCGAATGCCCTATCGGAACAACCGGTGCAAATGACAGTTCTTTATAACCCGACTCGGCAGCCAGAGCCTGCATCATATCATTAAACTGATCGCCTGCACTGTGATTAAAATCAAAATTCATATTCATCATTGGCGTTACCCAAACCTCGGCAAATTCCAATTCGCTAAGCGTTTTTCTGAACTTTGCATGTTCAAGAATTCCTTCTTCCAGCATATTGTGCTGACCAACTACAACTCCCCGAACCTGTTTGCAATTGGCCGGAATCCACAAAAACGCACGCGGATGATCATTCGTTTCACTTGAAATTACACTTTTTACTTGCGCTGACCACTGCCATTCGGCAGAGTAAACATTGAGCCACAAAGAACTTATAAAAAATAATATTAACTTTAACTTACTCATATTTTATTTCTTATGCAATCAACACGATCTTACAACTTCAGCTTTGGCAACTTCTTGTATTGTTTTACATCCTGTGGAGTTCCCGGTTCTAAATGAATGGCTGCTCCCCCACTCGCTTTGAGCGACAATTTCAACACATCGTTGGAAGTTACGATGTACTTCAATAACTTCACTTTGGTTTTTGCGGGAACCGCATCATCGTCCACATACAAATGAGCCACGTATTTTTTGTTCGGTTCAATAAAACTTAGCGGCAAAATCATTTCACGCGCTTCGGTATTGGTTATTGCGCCTACAAACCAATCGTTTCCGCTGCGGCGAGCGGTGGCAATATATTCGCCCACCGCTCCTGTAAGCACTTTGGTTTCATCCCATACCGTTTTTATTTTATCGAAAAACTCCGTTTCGGGCTCATCAACAACCATAGCCGGTTTGTCGTACCAATACAGGAACTGCAATGGACTGTAAAAAATAGCCGCCAAAGCCAATTGATGCGCGTGGGTGTTTTTAATGCGTGCATTATTATAACTCACTGTATAATCGGCTGCTCCCGCCAGAAATCGGGTAAATGGCAAGGTACAATTGTGGGTTGCATCGGGCATCTCTTCGTTACCGCGGATACCTTCCTGAGTCAGCAAATTGGGATAAGTCCTGCTATATCCGGTTGGGCGGTATTCGTCGTGAATATCCACCAATAAATGATATTTAGCTGCTTTGCGAACGGCATCGTGTAACCAACTAGTCCATTTTTGGGAACCGATTTGTACAAATCCGAATTTGATTCCCTTGATTCCCCATTTTTCGTAAATAGGAAAAACAGAATCAATCTGATTGGCCAAAGCACGCTGGTTGACATACAGAAAGATACCTATATTCTTGCCGGCTGCATATTTCACCAGTTTCTCCATGTCGATATTTTTTGTGGTAACCACCTTGCCGGCATCCGATGAAACTTTCATTTCCGGGCCATACCAACTGGCATCCAAATGAACATATTGCATATTATGTGCCGCCGCAAAATCGACACAAGCCAAAGCACCTTCCATGCTGCAAGTCATATCCCGGATCACCTTGCCGGGTTTAATCCAGCCGGTGTTGGCAATTTTGTTCGGCTCGTTCAGGTTGAGCATAATATCATTGCCATCAATCAGTTTTGTAGGGTTGTCAGCCACGCGAATCACTCGCCATGGCGTACCAAACGGTGTAATGACATCTGCACAACCGTACATCGAAAGTTGCAAGGTATTTGGTTTTTCGGCATTCAACCGAAATTTACCGCGCGCATAATCAATCATTTGCGCTTCGGCTAATGCCACCGTGAGGCCATTGGTCAATTTCAAGGTCAATGGTCGTTCGCATTCGTCCGTCCAGTTTCTCAGCGGAAGAAGCGAATAAGGTCCTTGCGCCCAACGCTCGTAATATGCCAGCGTGCCTTCGGGGAAGCTAAATTGGGTTTGCTCGCCTACGATGTGCATAAACAACCCGTTGGTGTTTTCGGGAATAAAGTAGCGGAACGCCACGCCTTCGTTGTAAACACGGATTTCGAGGTTCATTTTATACCCACGTCGGCGGTCGTATTGCAACAAATGCTTATCGCCTGCAGTCTGCTCAGTATTTGCCGCTTCCGGCTCGCTATTTTTCTCGAAATTCAGCATCACAAGATTATAACGATCCGTCACGGTGCTTCGTTCGCCATAAACCGGCTTCCAAGTAGTGTCTACCGCATTCCTGACCACATTCACCAAGTTCAGGTTTTCACACCAAAGCTTACTTTCGTCGTTCGGAATAGCCAGTGCCGATTCAAAAAGTTGATTCTCCACTTTCAGTCCGATTTCAGATTCCAAAATCACCGGCTTATTCAGGTAACTAACCGAATAATACATCTGCTTTTTACCTTCGGCAGTCGTTTTCTGATAAAACGTGAAATTAGTGGCTTTATCAGGCGAACTAACCGTTATGTCAGTTCCCGGAATAATGTTTTGAGCTTGCATGGGGAATAAACCAAGGACAAGCAACGCAAGGATTAAAATTCTGTTTTTCATTTTATATGTTGTATTTTCTATTTCTCCACCCGAAACCAATCATAATCGGCATACCCACGGGCACCCGTTTTTAATGGACTTAAGCAGAAGATGCCCACCTTGGCTCCTATCCATTTACCTTGGCGGGCTTTGAAGGGTTCGCCAAAAGGAATAAATTTTCGTCCGTCGGTGCTGTAACTGAATGTACATATGGCTCCGCTTTTAACCTGAATGCGAAGATAGACTTTTGATTCGTTGATTTCTATGGTTGCTACCAGTGTTTCGGGGTTCTTCTTTTCGGCATCAATACAAACCGATTGCTGCAACGCAAAACCGTTTTCTTTCTTAACCAAGGCAATGTAAGAGTAGTTCCAACCCATGACAATCAATCCCGTTTTCTCGTCAGTGGTGTTCGAGTAAAAGTCAAGCTTGGTTGTAGCCGTAAACTCATCGGCGGGTATTTTTTGCAACAACAGGTTGGGCACTTGCCAGAAGTTCACGTAATCGTCCGGCAGGTATTCGGCATACAGGCGCATAAAACCTAAGCGCGAAGGCATTCCGAAGGATTGTTTCGTGTTGGCATGCCATTGCCACTGCAAGCCAAGTTTTTCCGAGCCGAATTCATCGCTTTCCACAGGCGTTTCAATGGGATAGGTTCTACCCACGTTAGGCTTTTTGTAACTCAGCACCGGCTCACCGCAACCGTCGCCATCTTTGTCGACTCCAATTACCGGCCAATCGTTCACCCACTTCATCGGTTGCAAGTGGATAACCCTACCATAAGCCGCTTTATCCTGAAAATTCATAAACCACGATTCGCCGGTTTGGGTCTCCACCCAACCGCCCTGATGAGGTCCGTTGATCGACGATTTACCTTGCGCCATAACGGTTTTGCACTCGTAAGGGCCATACACGTTTTTCGAACGCATAGCTATTTGCCAGCCTTGCTCCACGCCTCCTGCCGGAGCCATGATGTAGTAAAAACCGTTTCGTTTATAAAATTTCGGACCTTCGGTAGTGTGGTTGCCATCCCTCATTCCATCGTACACCAAAGCTGTTTCGCCAATAACTTTGGACGCATCGGCGCTAAGCTCATTCACGGTCAGAATGCTGTTCAACCCGGCACGGCTTGCCGCCCAACCATGAGCTATATACACCCGACCGTCATCGTCCCAAAGCGGCGACGGGTCAATCAGTCCTTTGCCGGCCAGCACCAAGACAGGTTCCGTCCAATCGCCTAACGGGTTTCGGGTTTTAATCATGTAAATACCAAAATCCGGGTCTCCCCAAAAGATGAAGAATTCATCGTTATGGAATCGAATGCAAGGTGCCCAAACACCTTTCCCGTGCATGGGCTTGCTGAATACATCTTCAGGAGAAACCCGTTTCATGGCATAATTCACGAGTTGCCAATTCACTAAATCATTGGAATGAAGAATGGGAATGGCAGGAGCGCAACCAAAACTAGAAGCAGTCATATAATAATCGTCGCCAACGCGGCAAAGGTCGGGGTCGGAATAATCGGCATTGATAATCGGGTTTTTGTACGTTCCGTCTCCATTATCTGCTACCCACACATTAGATACATAGGTTGAGCCGGACTGTGCCTGCAATTTTATTCCACTCAAAACAGTAATGAGTATCAAAAGGCTAATTCTGGAATTTCTCTTCATCTTTTAATTGTTTTCTTTAGAAAATTCAACTTATTCAATCCGTACTGGAATAACACATCAATACCAACGCTGATAAAAAACAAAATGATAAATAATACAGATAAGATAAGCAATGTCAAAAATACTTATAAATATCAGAACCTTTCACTAAAAATTAAGCCCGATTAGTTCCAGATTATAATTTGGAACCTTTTGGATTGTTGAAAATGATTATTTTTGCAGAAATAAGACAACACTTTAATTGGTGTTTTGCAAATCCTCGCAATTATTGTAAGTATGTAAGTATAAAAATCAAAAAAACATGAACAAAATCTCAAAAGCCATCATTACATCAATCATTCTATTCTCCGGAATCAATGGGATTTTTGCCGGCAACGGCATTAAAATCAGCAGCCCCGACAAGCAGCTTTCTGCTTTGGTTACTATTTCTACTGAAGGATGTCTTTCTTACTCGGTCAAGTCAGGTGGCATACAAGTGCTTGAAACATCACCTTTGGGAATAACCATTGATAATATTGATTTAGGTAAAGGTGCAAAGTTCACGTCCAACCCAGTGTTTAGCAAGATCGACGAAACCTATCCCGTTCTGAGCAATCATGCCACAGCTCGAAATCGTGCCAAAGAAGTTGCCATACCCCTTGAGACTTCAGGCAAAGCATTTAAACTTTTTGTACGCGTTTACAACGACGGTGTTGGTATTCGTTATACCATACCCACAGGTTCAAAACGCATAAACGGCGAGTCCACCTCGTGGAACCTGCCTGCCAATACAACTAAAGTAGCATGGTCGGGCTTTAGCCAGTGCTATGAGGAACAGAGCTATACCACGGCATTAGACAAAGTACCGCAGGACAAATCCGTAATGGGGCCGATTACCGTTGAAGTGGCGGGACATTATCTTTCCATTTCCGAGGCCGACTGCGAAACCTTTTCCGATATGGCTTTTGTCCGCATCGGCAACATGCTTAAAGCCAATTTTCCGGTTGAAAAACAAGGTTGGGACATAAAAAGAAGAACAGACAACGGACCTTCGGTTTTGAATGGTACTTACCGCGGACAATCGGTATCACCCTGGCGAACAATCGTGGTTGCTAAAAATCTAACCGAATTGGTAAATTCCGACCTGATAATGAACCTGTGTCCTGCTCCTGCCAAAGGAACAGACTTTTCGTGGGTGCAACCCGGACGCTGCCTGTGGCAATGGTGGAGCGTAGGCAGCCCGGTTTACGAAGATCAGAAAAACTGGTACGATACAGCAGCGAAATTGAAATGGGAATATTACCTGGTTGATGATGGTTGGCGCAATTGGCGCAAAGACGGCAAAGACCAATGGGCATTGCTGGCGGAAGTAATTGCGTATGGAAAAAGTGTGGGCGTTAAATCAATTGTGTGGGTGGACTCCAAGGAAATGCGCGAGGCAGGCAAACGCCGGGCGTATTTGGAAAAGATAAAAGCCCTTGGTGCAACCGGTATCAAAATCGACTTTATTCCCGATGCTACATCCGATATTATGCAATGGTATATGGGCACAACCCAGGACTGTGCAGAACTGAAATTGCTCCTAAACTTTCATGGGAGTGTCAAGCCAACAGGATTGCGCCGCACCTACCCCATGGACATAACACGCGAGGCTGTACGTGGCAACGAATACCACATGACCAGATACAAACGCATAATGCCATTTGAACAGGATGTATGCCTGCCTTTTACCCGCTTAATGGCTGGTGCTGCCGATATTACACCGGTGATTTTAGACCCAGAGCAACTGACAACCCAAAAATTCACCTGGGCACATGAGTTTGCCCAGGCCATCGTATATCTTTCGCCTATCACGCATTTTACCGACCAGTATAAGTTTTACCTCCAAAGTCCCATGTTCGATTTATTTCAAACAATACCCACCGTATGGGACGAAACCAAGGTACTGTCTTGCACCAGCATGGGCGAAGTGGTGGCTTATGCCCGCCGTAAAGGTGATACGTGGTGGATTGGCGTGATGAATGGTGCAACCGGACGGGAAGTAAAAATACCGCTTAATTTTCTCAAAAAGGCTACAAAAGCAACACTTATTTACGATGATAAACTCACCAATACCAGTGTTGACCGACGCGAACAAACGGTTTTACCGAAAGACACACTGACTATCAAATTAGTGCCGGGAGGAGGATTTGTAGCTCGCTTATAGGTTTTGGGCTAACAAAAAAAACAGTATCAATCAATGCAACAATTGATTTAAAAACTTCCAATAAAGACTTCTTGACTAAATCCCGAACAAAAACCCTGTACATTCTGCTAAAAAAGAATGTACAGGGTTTTATTTTATACCGATTAAACAAACAATATAGCCCAATTTCGACTTCGTCTCATTGTACTATTTGTTTGTAATCATCGGCATTAACAACAGTAGACATATAAAACAGATTGGACTGTTTTATATGTACAGTTGGTATTATCTGACAAACATCAAACTCTCTTAATCTGTAAAAAGGGAATAGCATTAAAAGAGTATTCACACTAAATTGCCTTTACAGCATTACCTTTTTAGTAATATTCTTTCCGCCGACATTTAAGGTAACAATATAAACCCCGGGCTTTAGCAACCTATTTATCACAGTAATTGTTCCAGTTGTTTTTATGTTTGCTAGCATTTGTCCAACAGCATTGTGAACAGTTATTGTACCTTTTTGGGTAAGAACATTGTTACAATAAATTGTAATAAGATTGTTCTCATTTTTGTAGATGTTGACATTATTACCTGCGTCACTTTGATCAAGACCTCCTTTAAAAGCTGGTGCTCTAAGCGCACTCGAATTATATATCTCCCAGTTGTCAATATACCCTCTAAGCCGGTAGCTCCCTCGCAATTGTTGAAGAAGGCTAATCCTGTAGTTGCAGAAGCTCCCGTGGTGAAGGTGGTATCAATCTGCATCCAGGTGTTGTTGGTCGATATCTGCATAATGAAGTTAGCTGTACCTCCCACCGGATAGGTATTGGTAAGTCCAATTGTAAATGATCCGGATACGGTTTTCACCATCGCACGAACCCGGCAAGTAGTGTTTGCCGCCCAAGTGATATTCGGCGTTGCAATAGAACCTCCGTTTGGCCAACAGATACCAGTCCCTGTGACTTTTCCTGAACCTGCTCCACAATACGCTTCACTTCCTGTTGCTATGCTTGTACGCCCCCACTTTTGAGTAAATCCGGCAAGGCTGTTCATTTTCGGATCGGGAATTAAATTACCGGTAGAATACAGAGGAGCGAAACACGACGAAACTGCTACATTTTGTGTCAGGCCGCTACTTGTCAATGCTATATCCCCACCTAAAGGCAATGTCGTGCCATCGTAGGTAACGGATACCGCGACGTTAGTAGGATTCCCTGCCGCAATACTTGTCGGATTGACAGTGATTCCTGCCGGAGCAGTGATTGCAATATCGTTTATCAGATTTGTACCGGTAACCGTAAACGAACCTGCCGTATTCAGATCGTCGAACGACATGCTCGTAAGACTGGTTGTCATTGTTGGCACTTCATACATCTCCCAGTTGTCGATATAGCCTACCGTTGCGGTCTGAGCTTCACAGCTATTAAAGTACATATTAGCCGAAGTTATTGTACTTTGTGTGGTGAAGGTGAAATCTACAGGCAACCATTGACCAACAGCCGTTGATATTGGCTGAGTGATATTCGTAGCAGTAGCTCCGCTTATGCCGATCTTTACAGTACCGGTTCCATTGGTGCTTACCATTGCTTTCACCCTGTAAGTTTTATTACTCTGAATTTTCCCGGTAAGATTATAATCAATCGAGCCACCGCATTTTCCGGTTATCTTTCCGCTTCGGATACCGCAATATACATACGCCGGATCGGTATTGATGCTCTTCGCCCCCCAGCCGGCAAAGGTAGACAGGCTGTTCAGATAAGGATCAGCGATTATATTTCCGGTAGGATAAAGTGGTGTAAAACAGGAAGCATTCGTAACTGCGGTAACAGGAATATACTTCACTAAACTTCCGGTAGTCAAAGTTATGTTTCCACTTACGGGAGTCGTCGTGCCATTGTAGGTGACCGATATGGGGACGTTGGATACCGTGCCAGCTGGAATAGTAGCCGGACTGACGGTGATTCCCGCTGGAGCTGCAATTGTTATGTCGTGGATGATATCCGTACCCGAAACAGTGAACGAATCTGTCGCATTCAACTCATCGAACGACAAGCTTGGAACACTGGTGGTCATTGTATAAAAAGGCACTTCGTACATCTCCCAGTTGTCGATATAACCATTCCCGGAATTAAAGAAAACACCTTGCCCGGTTGATTTCAACGTAGCACCCGTGGTAAAGGTAAAATCGATATCTTGCCAGGATCCGGCGATGGTATCTGCATGGTAGATGTCAGCCGCGGTTCCGTTCCAGCCATAAACTCCGATTCCGACAGTTCCGCTCACTTTATACACTTTTGCTTTCACCCGATACAGGGTATTGGGTCTCATTACCCCGGTAAGCACTCTGTCGAGAGAGCCATTGGCAGTTATTTTTCCGCTTCTAGCACCGCAATACACAAATGCAGGATCGGTATTGATGCTCTTATTCCCCCATCCATTGGTGGTATAATAATTACATGTCGGATCGACAATCAAATTCCCAGCAGGATAAAGCGGCGTAAAACAAGAGGCATTGGTATTTGCAGTGACAGCTACATTTTTCACAGTAGTACCGGCTGTAAACACAATGTTTCCATTCACAGCAGTCGACCCGTCGTAAGTAACCGATACGTTGACATTTGATGTGGTTCCTGCGGGAATAGTCGTGGGATTGACTGTGATTCCTGCCGGAGCAGTAATGGTAACGTTCTCATCGAGATCAGCGCCAATCACCGTAAGTGAACCTGTAGCATTTATCTCATCTAATACCAAGCTTGACGGATTCGTCGTAATATAAGCTTGCGACATTGGCATCACACTGTCGGTTTTAGAGTCGGGACTTGTTCCAACGGAATTTGATGCACAAACTTTGTAATAATACAATTGGCCATTACTTAATCCGGTATTGGTATAATTTGTGCTTGTAACACCAGTGGCCAAATCGCTAAAAGGTCCGTTAGAACTAGTAGCACGCTTAACTGTGTAACTGGTAGCCCCAAATGAAGGTACCCAACGCAAAGTCGACTGACTATTCCCACCGGAAACTATAAGTGCCAGAGGAGCTTCGGGAGCAAACGCAACTCCGCCAGTTCCGCCCGTGGTGCTTACTCCACTAAACGTTGCCGTACTGAGAGTTCCATTTTGAAGAGAACATACAGCCAAGCCAATGTATGCAGTGCCTGTAAAACCCCCAAAACGACCGGCCGCTTCAACAGCCCAGCTTGTGCCATCCGGCGAATAATAAAGATTAATCACATCTCCGATCCGTTCTATCTTTACCCAATAACTGGATTGACTAATGCCACGCGATTGTTTTTCCCAATTCACGCCAGCACGGACTTCCGTCCAGCCATGCATGTAAGCTTCAGCAGTTTTACTTGGTGTAATTGCAATCCACGCCCGTTTTGAGGGGTTGGATGTTAAATCGGAAGCAATCATTACACCAGCCTTTGCAACAGCAGTATTTCCACCCGAAATGGAATCTACTTTTGCAATGATTGAACAATCGCCTGTCACTTCTTTGTATGTATAATTAAAACTTTCAGCATTGTGAGTCCAGATTTCTGCGCCAGCACCGCTTACTGTCCATTTCCCATTATTAAAAACACTGCTTCCCGCGGGAGTAGCTCCACCTATATCGGTATTGGTCAAACCTGTACCGGTAAGAGTTGCCGAAGGAAAAGAGATTGGCGCAGGTGCAGTTGCAGTCGAATTATCCGAAGTTTTGTAAAACATAAAATTACTATACACGCCCGTAACCGTATTGCGGAATTTGTCAACGAAAGGAAGTTGCATGCCTTTCCTGACCACATAAGCACCATGTAATAACAAGGTTCCTCTTTCTCCGCCGTTCCAGGCTACAGTTCCATCAGAGTTGTAAAGCCAATCTGTGGTACCAAAAGGGACAAAAGAAACTCCTAATCCCAGATTCTTACGGGCAAAATATTCTCCTACTGCGGCAAGTCGGTTGTCCAGATACGAGTAAATGTCAATTCCTTGTTTCCACATCACCTCTGCTACAAAAGCCAACGAAAGCCATTGCCCGTAAGCATGTCCCTGATCACGTGCGCTTTCGCCTATTTCTCCCGTAGGTAATGTATTGGGGAAACCACTTGCTGCACTGGTTCGCATTAAGTAAATGATTTTGTTCACTTTCGCCGTGTCATCCGAAAAAGCTGCTATAACCGCTCCCGAAGCCATACTTAAAGCACCCTTGTTTGCAGGGCCAAGAGCATAACCTCCGCAAGCGGTAGCAGGCCAAAACACATTATTGAAATAGTTTTGCACAGTAGTGGTATTTGCCGCTGTCCAACCGGGCCATGTTCCACGCAGAATGGAGGCTGCACCACCATAAGCATAGGCATAATCACCCAAGTCCAGATTAGCTTCCATACCGACAAATTCGGTTTGAGTGTTAGCCCAGGCAAGTAAAATGTCGCGAGCCTTTATGGCATATTGTTCGTTACCCGTAAAATACCACATCAAAGACAGGTTCCATATCGCCGTCATATCACTCATCCACTCATTGCGACGTATGTGCGGATTTCGACTCACCGAAGCATAAGGACCTTGCATTCCGTAATTAAGCGATGACCTCCCATTGGAGGCAAGCCCATCGTAGCCCCCTTTCCAGGGTTGATCACCTGCTTGGATATGCGCCTTCACTGTCGCCAGATCACTCGCGGAAAGAGGAATACCCGGATGGGTAAAGGTCTGTGAAATCAACGCGTGAGACAGACTCATGACGAGTAGCAATAATGCTGCCCTAAGAAATTTGTTTGTTTTCTTCATAATGATTTTTTAATATTTGATGGTTATTAATCCTTGAAAACTTATTATAAGTTCAAAAAGGATATATTTTTAAGATTAACTGTTTTTCAATTCAATGAAGTCGTCTTGCCGTTTTATAATGTCGCTATTTTTAGAGTATTTATTGCTGTTTGTATTGGGTCTAGCGAGTTCTAACTTGCAATCATACTATAGATAACGCGAGTTGGAACTCGCATGACCCGAATAAGAATCACTTTAAAAAAAGTCAAGACGACTTCAATATCTACTTTTAAGGTAGCATAGAATATTGGGACTGGAATTTCCCGAGCTGGAATTAGTCCAAAAGTAAAATATATCCAATTAAAAACTTCGGGAATATCAGTCAAATGTATTCCAATTTATAAAATGGGACATATTTGCTGCGTGTTATGCAGTTATCCTTAACATACTTGACATGTTAATCAAATGCAAGAAAGATTAGTGCTGGTAGGAGGAATATTGGGATAATGATTAATTCCGGTTTAACTGTAACGAAAGCTAAAGCTATTCGCCGAACAGCGGGTGCAGAATTATTTATACGGTACGGTGAACAGGGGTTTGTAAAGTAATAATTTGTTATTGCTTCACTTCATAGCAACAGGACACAAAGATAATTAATCTTTGTGTCCTGTTTATAACCAATAAAGTTTGAACCTGATACTTTATTGTCTTATCAGTTTACATGTCTTTTTATAACCATCTACATGTAATACAACGATATAAATGCCCTGATTCAGATTGCTTATATCAATCTGTTTAGTAGTACTTCCCGCATCAAGGATTCCAATATTGCAATTAGCAACTTCCTTCCCGGTAAAATCAACAATACTTACACGGACTTCAGAACGCACAGGAATACTGGCTGTTAATTGCAAAGTATTGGCAGTAGCCGGATTTGGCGAAACTGAAAGTGTAAAACCAACATTTTCCTTTTGCAATTCCGGCTCTGTTAGAGCTGTTGGAGCTTGTGGGGCTAAATATCTGCGAACCATTATAAACTTGAACTTTTGATTGTCGCCTCCCCATAAAGAATACTCTTGAAGCAAAGCCCCGTCAGCAGTGCTGATGCCCGAAATATCGAACACCTTTCCGGTCGATTTCGATACGATATTGAAGTAACCGTCGCCCGCATTTTGCAGTTTAAACAGTTGGTTATCGAGCCCGGTGTAACCGTTTAGCTGAACGGTCGTGCCATATTGGGTATTAGCATTGGCAATATCTATGTATTTAAGCGCCCACTCGTTTTTGAGGGTATAGTAGCCAAAGTCAGCTTGGGTAAGACGCCATTGGTAGTTATAATGCGCAGAGTAAGGCCACTGTTGAATACAGGAACCATTGGCATTACCTTCGGCACGCAGCACTTTGCCACTATGTTTTGCCATTACCTGATAAACACCGCCCGTTACAATATCGGCTGCATACGTAATGTTGGGTGCTGGAGGCGTAGCCATCCCCTCTCCCAAATAAAAGTCGGGGTAGTTACTTTGGATATATCCTTTTTGATTGAGACAAGCCCTATATTCAGGATTCTGAGCCAAACAGTAAATCCGGGTGCTGGCAGGTGTAGTAGTACTGAAAATACGGAGTTCAGTGCCTGCTGCATCTTCGCACACAATCTCTTCGCGCCAGTCGCCCATAATGTCTCCATACAACGCGGGACGACCGCCATACGTTATTATGGAAGAGTATGAACCTCCTTCGTTATAAAGAGTGAGCAATCTGGATGTTGTGTTGTTGGCAGGATTCCATTTATTGATAATCGGGTTCATGCCACTCGAACCGGCGGCATCCAGGTTTTCGCGAAGCAGGTCGCCGTCCCACCAAATTGCCAGCGCTGGATTAGGATAGGCTGTTGAGCCGGAAATCGCATTTCCCCTACAATCCATAAGAGTAGATGTCGCGTGGGAATAAAGCTCCATGCCTTTCACATTCGGATCTACATCGGCCACGTCGCCACGGCCCACATCAAAAATTGAGCTTGTCTTAAAATTCTTTATTACAGCACCGGTTTTTGCATCATACAACACAGCACCGTTGTAATTTGGATTCGATTGCTGAATGGCATACGCTTCAAGTCCGGCACGATCGGGATCAAAGTCACCGATCTGGAACCTGTCACCGTGCCCATATCCTGATATCGCATAATACTTCGGAGAGCCGTTGTCGTCCATCGCATTTATCCCCCATGAGACTTCATCTTTGCCATCACCATCGAGATCAACGGCACGAATAGCATGAAAATCAGCCCAATTGATGGCTTTTCCGCGTGAAGTCCAGAATGGAGCCCAGTTAGAATTCCCCGAATAATGATTGGTGAAGGCATGGTTTGAGTAATCCCATGCACCGATATCCATTTTGTCTCCCGGGCCACGAGACATCACGATAGAAGGATGTACCCCATCTAAATATGCTACTGTGGCCATAATGAAGTTCATCCGATGACCATAATTATCGCCCCAGTACGAAGTCCAATTGGCTTTTGCTCCAAGGGGTATAAAGTTGGTGCGGGTAATTTCTTTTCCGGTCAGGCCATCAATCATTGACAGTAGTTGCGGACAATTGTCGCCCAAAACCTGATAATTCATATTCGAGACTCTTGGAAATGTGCGGTAGTCCGTTTTACCATCTCCATTAATGTCGCCGATTTTTGCACCATCACTAAATACCGTTCCTTCGCTGGTTTTAGTACATATCTCGGCAATACCATCGCTATCGAAGTCTGCAACCAACACGGGGCTGGTGGCAGAGCTGTTTCCCTGTTCGATGTTTGGCCCTAGGTTCACCCGCCATTTATAGGTGCCATTATTTAGGTAAGCATCGAGCACTATGTTTTTGAGCGAATCGTCAGGCATGCGTTTTACGATGTAGTCGTACTCGCCATCTCCATTAATATCGCCTACGTAGACATGCAGCGTATGATAACCCGGGAGCGACTGCAAAGGCAGGGAAATGTACTTCTTTGCTGTAGCGTTAGCCGGAATGGTAAAAACGGTGCTTGCAGGCTGTTCAACACCACCGACAACCGGTTTTATGAAATAGCTGTTCGAAACGGCAATATTGAGACTTGCATCGGTATAATCAGTGGTTGCAGTGACAGGGCTTGCATTCAACTTTACAGCCGCTGCACCTCCTGCCGATTTGTAAACATTAAAACTGATATTGGAGGGGTCTGCAGCCAAAAGCCGCCAACTGATGTAAGCCGTGCTGCTGCCCTTGTAAATGACTGTAACACCACGGCCTAACTTCTCCGTGATTCGCTGCCCGTACATACTACTGGCAAGAAACACTAATGCCAGGATAATCAAAAACTTGTGTCTGATTTTCATAAATTATTTTTTTAAGATTTATGTAAAACAGGAATCATCCCATTTTACTTTATTAATATTTTATCGCAAAAAAACAACAATTCATAACATTACACAATGGATATTAATACAAAAAAATAGATTTTAATACAAAAATATTTGTGACTTTTTTAGGCAAAGCATCTGCCTGGTCCTCGGGGATATGCAATAGTTATTAAATAATAAAATGATTCGGATTGGTTGGTAGTTTGACTCACACCTGCGTTGGAAGATGAAAAAAAAGCCCTACAAAACGTTGACTTTGTAGGGCTTGACTTTCAAATATAATTATCAACTTATCTTTTTTTTTGCGGAGAGAGGTAAGTGAACCTTTTCTCTTGTATCCTTCATTTCAATGTGTTATATTCCGTCTAAATTAATTATTACGATTTAGTCCCAAGTTTTCGAATATCATTTTGAACAGACAATCTTGCCGAAAGATACACTACTATCAGATTAGTGCCCGGAAGTGGATTTGTTGTACGTTTATAGTTTTTATACCGATTGAACAAACAATATAGCCCTATTTCGATAATTCTCCAAGCACCTCAATATCAGCCAAAGCAGCCGCTTTACCTACAGGCAATTTAGTGAAAGTAATTTTAAGGAAACGTGCAGTTGTATTGGCTGCTATTTTCTCAAATCTCACTTTATCGGCAGAAGATGTTTGAGACAAATCGGCTACCATTTTCCAGGTGTTATCACCAACCATAGCTTCTATTTTGTAGCCATAGTTTGCTTCATCCGGGAAAGTTAGCTTCACTTGCTTAACATCTACAAATCGTTCCAAATCCACTTGCCACCAGTTTCCTAAGTCGGTATTGGCAGCTTGCCAGAAGGAGTTTGGATTGCCATCGCCACCCAAACGGGGCAAGCGTCCCGGAGCTTGGCTACTGGCACTTGTCGGGTTATCGATACCAAAAACTGTAGTTTGCGCTTTGGTTTCTTTTCCTGTAAAACGTACATACGGACGGTCGGGCACAGCAGGAGTTACACCTTCAACAAATTTTGGTAATCCGGTTGTATTAACTTTAATAATGGCATCCGCCAGTCCAGGCGAAGTAGCACGAATAACCGTTTCGCCGCCGAAATAAGAACGGAACTCAGTTGCTGCCAATCCATCAATAATTTGAATGTCCGATTTATTATCAAAAGTAATGGAAGTACCTGTAGGGAATTCGCCCGGACCGGAAACAATGCTGAGTTTCACTGTCGGCGAATTGCTCAATTCCTTTCCACCGGCATCTACAATGCTAACCAACAAATAGGCATCGTCCGTTCCATCGTTTGAAATTACCGTTTTATCAGTCGTCAGTTTGATGGCTGCCGGGATACCAACGACCCGGTCAGCAGGTGCAGGTATGCCTTTATATTCATTCCGATACCAATAATACATCCGTTTGGGTATACGTGCATAATCCACAATTCCCATTGAGCCAAAGCGTTTACCAGCCATACTTCCGTGGTCGAAAGCACACCAAATGGCTTCGCCACTTCGCCAATCGTACCTCCACGGATATTTCTGAGTTTTATCCTGACCCGCTACCTTGGGCAAGTCTCCCCAACCTGGCAAATATTTGCCGGGGCGGAAACCTTCGGTTGAACCATATTCGCTAACCACACTGGCCACTCCCGGATTGATAAACAAACTGGCTCCATCACCGTTGTAACCGGCTACGTCACCTATTTTATCCATTTCGCCACGTTGGCAACCACCAATAGCCGCTGCACGTGTCGGGTCAAGCTGGTGTATCAGATCAACTTCTTTTTTCAACAGTTCACGTGCTGGGGCAAGCGTTTCTTTGGTAGTGAAAAATGGTTCGTTGCTGGTGCTCCAGACAATAATGGATGGGTGATTGCGGTTGATACGGATATTATCATGCAATTGCTCCAATACGCTTTGCTCGAATGCCGCCCAGTCATCAGAATTCGTTGGATAAGCATTGGCGCCTTCATAATCGCCTTCGGTACGTGTACCGCCCGAACCCCAAAAAGGTACTTCCGACCAAAACAACATACCTTCCTTGTTACAAGCTTCGGCAAATGCAGGGTCGTGCGGATAATGGCTACCACGGATAAAATCAAATCCGGCATCTTTCATCATCTTTATATCGCGAACAAAAGCGTAATTGGTTACAGCATCTCCCCAGCCTGCACGATCCTGATGCACGTTAGCTCCTTTGAAATAATAATGCTCTCCATTCAGGAAAAATCCTTTATCGGCAGTAAATTTAACATGCCGAAAACCTAACGGAGAAACAAAGTCATCCACCACCTTACCGTTGACAATAACCATGGTTTTTACCGAATAGAGATTAGGAGTTTGGGGACTCCATAGTTTTGGGTTCTTAACAGGCTTGCTGGTTTGGTCAAATACAATTGTTTTACCAGCAGGTACTATTTGAGTCGATAGAAATTCGGTCACTTTTTTGCCTTTTGCATCAACCACGGTTGTTTTTACAGCAGTAGAAACATCCGTAGTATTTTCATTTGCCACTTCAGTTTTTACATTTACAGTTGCTGATTTTTGGGAAACACTTGGTGTTGAAACAAAAGTGCCATACCACGCAACATGAACGTGATCAGTCACTACTAATTTTACATCGCGATAAATACCGCCGCTAAAAACATGCTCTCCCGCACGAGGCGCAACACGAGAATCCCAAAGATTATTGAGACGAACCGCAACCACGTTGCTTCCGGCTTTCACAGCTTTGGTTATGTCCACTTCGAAACCGGTATAGCCCGAATTGTGCTTACCGACCAACTGGCCGTTTACAAAAATCTCGGCAGTGCGGTATGCACCTTCAAAATCGAGGCTTATCCGTTTGCCAATCCATGTCTTGTCTATTTCAATATTCTTTCGATACCAACCGTAGCCTTTGTAAAACTTGGCTGATTGGTAATACGGCATGCTGAATGAATGCGGAATGCCTATTGATTCCCATTTTGTATCATCATAAGTAGAAACTTCTGCACCGGAATAATCGCCTAACTTGAATTTCCACTCGCGGTTGATATTGATATTTTTCCGAGCGGTTTGCGCATCCAACAGCGTGGTTTGAAGAACTAAAAAAGACAAAACAAAGAGAATTTTTTGAAATTGTTTCATTGAATATGGATTGAGAATTAAAAAGAGTTTATTTAAGTTTGAGTGTGATTGAAATTTATCAAGGTCTAAGCAAGTAAATACATAAAGCCACAACCTGCGAGAATACAAAGTAAAAGCATTCTCATGTATTCTTCGGGTGGTATATTCTGATTATGCAGGGGTCAAATTGGTTTACTTCAATATTGGACGTTGATGATTTCAATTGGAAACCCCTTTCAGTAAACGTTTTAACTGCGTTCTTTTGCAATATCAGACCAATGGTTTTGCCGTTGCAACGAGCCTTGCATTCAGTACCACCCACGCTTTTAATTTGCAAGGTTTTCATTTGCTTGTTTACCCAAACAAAATCTACCTCGAATCCTCCACGCGCACGCAAGCCTGCAATTGAACCATTTGCCCATGCCGAAAGCAGTGTTGGCAAAATAACCTATTAACTTAACTACTTTGTGAAACTTGACTGGTTATCCTATTTATGCGAATCAGGAGTTGAAAATAATTCTATTTTGCTTACAGTAAGCTATTTCCCGTAGGGAATGTATATCAATAGAAAATAAAAATAAACAAAATCAATTCCCCGTAGGGGATAAACAAAGATAAATCATTAATGTCCTACGGACAATAAAACATTGATACATGCTTATTCTATTGATATTGAAGTCCTACGGACTATTTTTCAA
>Ga0079306_1000796_pt1 | contig 25067 bp, 20 predicted proteins | sample Methanotroph_Enr_FD_79181 | JGI IMG/M metagenome (GOLD analysis project Ga0079306, IMG submission 79181) | Enriched soil microbial communities from Old Woman Creek wetland in Ohio, USA - Methanotroph_Enrichment_5 | ecosystem: Environmental > Terrestrial > Soil > Wetlands | place: USA: Ohio...
AGCTACATCCTGGCCCTGGAGCAGATCGCCTACGTGGACGCCTCCGTGGCCGTCACCATGAGCGTGAACAACTCCGTGGCCTGCGCGCCTATCCTCAACTTCGGCAGCGAGGCCCAGAAGCAGGCCTACCTGAAGCCCCTGGCCAGCGGCGAGGTCCTCGGCGGCTTCATGCTCACCGAGCCCGATGCGGGTTCCGATGCGGCGGCCCTGAAGACGAAGGCCGTCAAGGTGGACGGGGGCTGGCAACTGAGCGGCTCCAAGGCCTGGATCACCAACGGCGGCGTGGGCAAGTACTTCGTCTGCATGGCCATCAGCCATCCCGAGAAGGGCAAGAAGGGCATCAGCGCCTACGTGCTGGATGCGGACACCCCTGGGGTCCACATGGGCAAGCCCGAGGAGAAGATGGGCCTCCGCTCCAGCAAGACGGTGATGGTGTCCCTGGAGGACGCCTTCGTGCCGGATTCCGCGATGCTCGGCAAGGGCTGCGACGGCCTGAAGATCGCCTTCCACGGGCTGGACGGCGGGCGCATCGGCATCGCCGCCCAGGCCCTGGGCATCGCCCAGCGGGCGCTGGACGAGAGCGTGACCTACGCCAAGACCCGGAGGACCTTCGGCAAGCCCATCGGCGAGCACCAGGCCATCCAGACCTACCTCGCTGAGATGACCGCCCGGGTGCAGGCCGCCCGGCTGCTCGTCTACAAGGCCGCCTCCCTGAAGGATGCCGGCCTGCCCTGCACCCTGGAGGCCGCCACCGCCAAACTCTTCACCACGGAGAACGCCATGTGGGTGTGCGACCGGGCTGTCCAGATCCACGGCGGCTACGGCTATTCCCGCGAGTACGTCGTCGAGCGCCTCTACCGCGATGTCCGGGTGACCAGCATCTACGAGGGCACCAGCGAGATCCAGCGCATGGTCATCGCCCGGGCCCTGATGGCGTGACCGGACGTGGGTCCGGATTTATTCAACACCCGATGAAATCCCTCTTGCCCTCGGATTGCGAGGGCGGCATGCTGCTTTCCGGGGCCGATCTAAACCCGGCCCAGGACTTGGCCGTAGGCTCCCTGTCCCCGTGGCGGCTCTTTTCGATCTCCAAGGAGTGGTGATGAATCGTCCCCAGATCTTCTCGGCCCTGTTCGTGGCCTTCTCCCTGGTGGCCCAGGAAGCCCCGCTGCCGGACGCTTCCCATCTCACCCTGCAGGACGCCATCGAGACCTCCCTGAAGAACAACCTCCAGGTGCAGATCTCGGCCCAGACCCGGGAAACCGCCAAGGCCAACCTCCTGTACAACGAGGGCGCCTTCGACTGGCTGCTGACCAGCGGCCTCACCCTCAGCCACTCCAAGTCGGTCTTCGAGAACAAGCAGCTCAGCCTCACCCAGCCTCCGGTGAGCGGGAGAAGCACCACGGATGCGCGGGACTGGACCGTGGGCCTCAACAAGCCCTTCGTATGGGGAGGCACCTTCCAGCTGAACTACCACCCCAGCTACAGCTCCACCGAGAGCGCCATTTCCGGGTACGCCCCGCACACCACCGAAGCCCCCTACACCGGGACCTTCTCGGCCACGTACACCCAGAGCCTGCTGCGGAACTTCGGGCGGGAGGCCAGCGCCAGCAGCCTGATCGTGGCCCAGTACGGCTCCAAGGCCGCGGACTACACCTTCCAGCTGGCGGTCATCAACCAGGTGGCCTCCACCGAGTCCGCCTACTGGGACGTGGTCTACGCCAAGCGCGATCTGGAGAACAAGCAGCAGGCCCTGGCCGTGGCCCAGCAGCAGCTCAAGGAGAACCAGATCCGCGTGCAGGTGGGCACCCTGGCGCCCATCGAGGTCACCTCCGCCGAGGCCTCCGTGGCCCAGGCCGAGCAGAACATCATCGCCTCCGAGGCCCAGCTCCTGAACGCCAAGGACGCCCTCATCCGCATCCTCTACCCCACCTCCGAGCGCCCCAAGGGCCTGGAGACCGTCGACCAGCCGAACGTGAAGCCCCTCCCGATGGACGAGACCACGGCTGTCCAGACGGCCCTCGAGAACCGGGTGGAGCTCAAGGGTGCCGAGCTGGATCTGGCCGCGAAACGGGTCCTCGAGCGCGCCGCGAACAACCGCACCCTGCCCCAGCTCGACCTCAACGTCGGCTACAACGATTCGGCCTCCAACTATGCCACCTACAGCCCCGTGAACACGGATCTGGCCCGGGGCAAGAACCCTGGCTACACCGTGGGCCTCCAGTTCGCCCTGCCCCTGCAGAACCGCGCCGCCAAGGGCAACCTGGCCCTGGCCCGCGCCAACCGCCGGAGCAGCGAGCTGTCCCTCCACGACCTGGAACTGGGCATCACCCTCCAGGTCCGCCAGGCCTTCCGCAACCTCGACGCCGCATCCAAGGGCGTCACCGCGGCCCAGAAGACGCGGATCTACGACGAGCAGGATCTCGACGCCGAGCGGAAGAAGTTCGAGAACGGCATGAGCACCAACTTCTTGGTCCTCTCCAAGCTCAATACCCTGGACGCCGCCCGGGGCGCCGAGCTCCAGGCCCAGATCAACTACGCCAAGGCCGTCACGGCCCTGGACCAGGCCATGGGACGCCTCCTGCAGGCCCGGCACCTCGACGTCAAGTAGTCCTGGCCTTCCTTCCTGCTGCAGATCGGGCCCCGTTCGGGCCCGATCTGCAGTCGCCTTCGCCGCGAAGGGGCGGAGGCTGCGGACGCGATCAGTCCATCCGCAGGCTGATGTCCGCCGCCGGGGCGCTGTGCGTCAAGGCGCCCACGCTGAGGAAGTCCACGCCGGTCTCCGCCGCCTCCCGGGCCCGCTCCAGCGTGATGTTGCCGCTGGCCTCCAGGAACACGCGCCGGCCACTGCGATCCCGCAGGGCCACGGCCTCGCGCATGTGGTCCAGGGACATGTTGTCCAGCAGGACGCCGTCCACGTCGGGCAGATCCAGGCAGGCCTTGAGCTGGCCCAGCGTCTCCACCTCCACCTCGATCTTCACGAGGTTCGGGGCCACCCGGCGGGCGGCCTCCACCGCCGCCCGGATGCCACCGGCTGCGGCCAGGTGGTTCTCCTTGAGCAGCACCCCATCGCCCAGCGTCAGGCGGTGGTTCATCCCGCCCCCGCAGCGCACGGCATATTTCTCCAGCAGCTTGAGGCCGGGCGTGGTCTTGCGGGTGTCCAGGATGCGGGTGCCGGTCCCGGCAATCGCGTCCACGAACTTCCGCGTCAGCGTGGCCGTGCCCGACAACCGCTGCAGGAGGTTCAGCATCACCCGCTCCGCCAGCAGGATGCCGTGGCTGGAACCGCGGATGCGCATCACCTCGATGCCCCTGGCCACCTTCTGGCCCTCGGCCACCGGCAGATCGGCGCGGAGACCCGGGCAGGTCAGGTTCAGCACCTCCATGGCCATGGGCAGGCCCGCCACCACCAGGTCCGACTTGGCCAGCACCCGGGCGGTCATGGGGTGGTCCGGCACCGCGGCGGTCGTCCAGTCCTGGGTGCCCCAGTCCTCGCGCAGGAAGGCCCTGAGCTGATCGCGGTAGGTCTCGGGGTGGGGCGGATGGAACATGGGAGGACCTGTTCGATGGGCACGGTGGATGGATCGGGATATACAGGATAGTCAGGATGGGAGGAAACCATGGCGGTCCAGACGGAACGGCACGTCCTGCAGGTCTCCGACGGCTCGGAGATGGCCCTGTTCGCAGCCAGGCCGGAGCGGGCCGGCGCCCCCGGGCTGCTGGTCTTCCAGGAGGCCTTCGGCGTCAACCGGCACATCCAGGCCCTCTGCGAGGCCTTCGCCCGGGAGGGGTGGCTGGCCGCGGCGCCCGAACTGTTCCATCGCACAGCCCCGGGCTTCGAGGCCCGCTATGACGACATCGCCTCCGCCCGCCCCCACATGCAGGCCATGACCGACGGGGGCATCCGGGCCGACCAGCAGGCCGCCTTCGACTGGCTCCGGGGCCAGGGTTGCCCCGCCGTGGGCGCCATCGGCTACTGCATGGGGGGGCGAATGGCCTTCCTGGCCAACGCGAACCTGCCGATGGCCGCGGCCGTTTCCTACTACGGCGGGGGCATCCAGAACCTGGGAGACCGCGCCGCCGGGCTCCATGGCCCCCTGCTCTTCCACTGGGCCGGGCGGGACACCCACGTGACGCCCGAACACGCCAGGGCGGTGGAGGACTTCCTCCGCCCCGCGGGCCGGCCCTTCGTCTCAGTCCACCATTCCGAGGCGGACCACGGCTTCAACTGCGACGAGCGGGCGAGCCACCACCCGGGGAGTGCCCGCCTGGCGCTGGCTGTGACCCTGGCCTTCCTGCGCGATCATCTACACTGACCCTTTCCACCGGAGCTCCCATGGCCTTCCTCGCCATCGACATCGCCGACCGCCTCGCCTGGGTCACCATCCAGCGCCCGGAGAAACTCAACGCCCTGAACAACGACGTGCTGAAGGAGCTGGAGCAGGCCTTCGCGGAGCTGGAGCAGGACGACCGGGTGGGCGCAGTCATCGTCACCGGCGCCGGCGAGAAGGCCTTCGTGGCGGGGGCTGACATCGCCGAGCTGAAGGCCCTCGACACCGCCAGCGCCCGGGTCCAGGCCCTCCGGGGCCAGGCGGTGTTCCAGCGGATCGAATCCCTGCCCAAGCCCGTCATCGCGGCCGTGAACGGCTTCGCCCTGGGCGGCGGCTGCGAGCTGGCCCTGGCCTGCCACATCCGCGTGGCCAGCGAGAACGCGAAGTTCGGCCTGCCCGAGGTGAGCCTGGGCATCATCCCCGGCTACGGCGGCACCCAGCGCCTGCCCCGGCTCGTGGGCAAGGGCGTGGCCCTGGACCTCATCCTCAGCGGCGAGATGCTCCCCGCCGCCGAGGCCCTGCGTGCCGGCCTGGTGAGCCGGGTGTTCGCCCTGGCCGACCTGAAGGCCGGGACCGAGAAGCTGGCGCGGACCATCCTCTCCCGCGGCCCCCTGGCCCTCCGCAGCGCCCTCGCCGCCGTGAACGAGGGCCTCGAGATGCCGCAGGACCAGGGCCTGCAGTACGAAGCCGCCCTCTTCGGCCTGCTGGCGGCCACCCAGGACATGCAGGAGGGCATGGGCGCCTTCCTGGAGAAGCGGGCGGCCCAGTTCAAGGGGCTGTGATTCCCTTCCGCAGAGCCCCGCGGATAAGGTGGTCGGAGGATCCGGAGACACCATGAAGCGGGCCGGCCCCAGCCGAGGCGCCCTCCCTGGAACGGGGGGCGCCCGCCTGCGGCTGTCAGCCCTGCTCCGGACCATGGCGGCCCTCTGCCTGCCGGCCCTCCTCGCCCTGGCGGGTACCGCCCCCCGGAGGGTCCTGGTGGGGATCAACCGCGACTACCCGCCCTACGAATACCTGGATGCCTCGGGCCACCCGGCGGGTTACGACGTGGATCTGCTGAGGGCCCTGGCCGAGGTCGAGGGCCTGGACCTGGAATTCAGGGCGGACACCTGGGACGGCACCCTCCAGGCCTTCCGGGCCGGCCGCCTGGACATGCTGGCCGGAATGCTTCACTCCCAGGCGCGGGAGGCCTTCGCGGACTTCTCCACCCCCCATCTGGTCGTCCACTACAGCATCTTCGTGCGACGCGGCGACCCGAGGGTCCGCGGGGAGGCCGATCTGGCCGGCCTCCACACCCTGGTGGAGCGCGGGAGCCAGATGGACGACCACCTCCGCGCCGCCGGCCTGGGCCCCTTCCTGGTGCCGGTGGACTCGGAGCCCGAGGCCCTCCGCCGCCTCGCCGCGGGCCAGGGGGACGCCGCCGTGGCGCCCCAGCTGGAGGGGCTGGTGCTCGCGAAACAGGATCACCTGGGCATCCAGTCCGTGGGCGGGCCGGTCTTCACGCGCCAGCTCTGCTTCGCCACCCGGAAGGGGGATGCGGAGCTCCTCTTCCGCCTCAACACCGGCCTGGCGATCCTCAACCAGACCGGGCGCTACGCGGAACTCTACCAGGGCTGGTTCGGCCACCTCGAGCCCGACCCGCGCGAGGGGCGCGCCCTGGCCCGGCGGGCACTCGCGATCCTGGGCCTCGTCGCCGCGGCCCTGATCCTCGTGGCCCTCTGGAACCGGTCCCTCCGGCGCCAGGTGGCCCAGGCCACCGCCCGGCTCCACCAGGCGAACCGGGAGATCCGGGACCGGGAGGCCTTCCTCGACACCGTGGTGGAGAACCTGCCCGTGGCCGTCTTCGGCAAGGATCCCCGCCGGAACTATGCCTTCACCCTCTGGAACGCCCGCAGCGAACAGATCTTCGGCCTCGCGAAGGCCGAGGTGATGGGCCGCACCGATCAGGACTTCTTCCCCCGGGCGCAGGCGGAGGCCTTCCAGTCGAAGGACGAGGAGGTGATCCGGGCGGGCCGGATCCTCGAGATCCCCGAGGAGCGGGTCCTCTCCCGGTCCCGGGGGGAGATCGTCCTCCACACCCGGAAGGTGCCCCTCTTCGACGAGACCGGCGTCCCCATCCTGATCCTGGGCATCTCCGAGGACATCACTGACCAGCGGACCATGGAGGAGGCCCTCCGCCAGGCCCAGAAGCTGGAGAGCCTGGGGGTCCTGGCCGGGGGCATCGCCCACGACTTCAACAACCTCCTCACCGCCATCCTCGGCAACCTGGGCCTCGCGGGTCTCCATGCCCCGGAAGGCCATCCCGCCCTCCCCTTCCTCCGGAACGCGGAGGCCACCGCCCTCCGGGCCGCGGAGCTGACCCGGCAGATGCTGGCCTATTCGGGCAAGGGCGTCTTCGAGGTGAGGCCCGTGGACCTCAACCAGGCCGCGGGCGAGATGGCCAGCCTGCTGAAGGTCTCCATCTCCAAGAAGGTCGCCCTCAGGTTCCGCTTCGCCGAGGGGCTGCCCGCCATCGAGGCCGATGCCGCCCAGCTCCAGCAGGTGGTCATGAACCTGGTCACCAACGCCTCGGAGGCCATCGGCGAGGACGAGGGGGAGATCCTCCTCGCCACGGGAATGGCAGAGGTGGATGCGGCCCAGGCCGCGGCCCTGCACCCCGGCTCCCCGATCCCCCCCGGCCGGTACGTGTTCCTGGAGGTGGAGGACTCGGGGACGGGCATGGCACCCGAAGTCCTCTCCCGCATCTTCGATCCCTTCTTCACCACCAAGTTCACCGGGCGGGGACTCGGGCTTTCGGCCATGCTGGGCATCCTCCGCGCCCATCACGCCGGCATCGGCATCCGGAGCGAGCCCGGTCGGGGCACCGGATTCCGTCTCTTCTTCCCCGCGAGCTCCGCCGGCGCAGCCAAGGCGGAGCGGCCCACCAGTCCGGCGATCCCGCTCCGGGAACGGGGCACGATCCTCCTCGCGGACGACGAACCGGAGGTGCGGGCTTCCACGGCGGCCATGCTGCGGGGGGCCGGCTTCGAGGTGCTGGAGGCCGCCGATGGCCAGGAGGCCCGCGAGATCTGCCAGCGCCATGGGGAAAGGATCCGCGCGGTGCTCATGGACCTGACCATGCCCCGGATGGATGGCCGGTCGGCCGCGCGGGTGATCCTCGCGGCCGATCCCCGGGTACGGATCATCCTGACCAGCGGCTTCCCGGTCGATTCCGACGTCCCCGCGCCGATGGACGCGCAACTGGCCGGCTTCCTCCGGAAGCCCTACCAGCTGAAGGACCTCCTGGCGGCCCTTCAGCGCGCCCTGGAATCGACCTGAGGGGCCCTCCCCGGCGGGTCGCTGAGGCCATGCCGGGCCAGCTCCGCCGCCATCCGGCCCCTGACCATGCACCAGGCCATCCGGTGGTCGCAGAGGAACGACTTCAGGGGATGGCGGAAGGTGGCCGGACGGTTCCGCTCGATGGCGAAGTGGGAATACCACGCGCAGCCGTAGGCCACCACAGGCATGAACCACAGCCATCGTGGGTGCCCTGCCAGCAGGCCCAGGAGGCCGAGCCCCAGGTAGCCCAGGGTGCCGGCCAGGTGCCAGGCCCGGGTGCGGGGATGGCGATGCTCCCCCAGGTACCAGGGCCAGAACTCGGCCAGGTTCACGGCTGCCTCCCTAGCGGCTCCTGCCGGCCCCCGACGCGCTCACGGAAGCCGTCTGCTCATTGTTGTTCTGGTCCACCGCCTTCACCAGGATGCGGTCGCCCCGCACCTGGTCCCGGGGGATGAGCACGTCGAACCGCTCCTCCTGCTGGTCGAAGACCCGGTCATCGGGTGCGATCTGGAGCCAGTGCTCCCCATCGGCGCTGACCGCGGCCTCCTTCAGCAGAGAGGTCGCGTCCCTGGCCATGAACGTCACCCGCAGGCCGCCGCCCTCGGAAACGGCCGTGAGCTCGGCAATGGCCGGGGGAGTGTGGTCCACCAGGAAGGGCGGGGTCACCCAGAGGCTGGTGAGGGCCGCGTTGAAGGGCGCCGAGGGCGCATCGGAGGCGGTGACCTCCAGGCGGTAGCGGCCGTCCGGCACGGGCAGGGTGTCGAAGGTGAAGAACCGCTCCTTCCATCCCTTCTCCAGGGCCATGGGCGCGCCCTGCTCGGGGAGCAGGCGGATGTCGAAGGCGAGGGCGTCCCCGTTGGGGTCGTTCACGTGGAAGAGGAAACTCTGGCCGCCGCGGCGGAAGCTGCGCTTCTCGGCGCCGGCGTAGCCCAGGGCGGGGATGAGCTTCTGCGTGGTCAGGGGCACGCGTTCGATGCCGATGTCATCCGGCGGCGCGTTGCGGGTGATCACAAGCCCGGGCGGCATGATGTCCACGCCGGCCCAGACGGGGGCCAGGTTCCGGGGGGCCCAGTGCAGGTCCACGCCTTCCACCACGGGCGTCGCGCCGCCCCGGGTGCTGGTCAGGCGGAGGCGGAACTGGGCGCACCGCGCGGGCGGCAGGGCGGGACGCTCCCCGCTGCGGAGGGGCGGCGTCCAGGGGCTCCAGGTGGCATCCGGGGTCTCCGTGCTGCCGGTGCGGAACTGCAGTTCGACGTTGGTCCCCTGGGGCAGCTCCGCGGAGAGGTAGGCCCGGCCCCAGTCCGCCAGGGGGGCGCCCTGGACGATCCTGGATTCCAGGGTGCCCTCGGTGGCCTGGGCCTCGGACAGGAGGTGCAGCTCGGCGGGGTTCGAGCCCACCACCAGCATGTCCCCGCCCGAGGGCAGGAAGGCCGTGGCCTGGGCGGTACCCAGCTCCTGGAGGGAGGCGAAGGGATCCTTGCGCCGCTCGGAACTCAGGGGGATGCCGAAGATCCGCGAGCGGTTGCCCGTGCCCACCAGCAGCTGGCCCTTCCAGGGGATGAGGGCGTACACCTGGCTCTGGGCGCTCTGCCACAGGGTCTCCGGCACCCGGTCCCGGTCCATCCGGATGACGGCGGAGCGGGTGGCGGTGCCGATCTCCGCGGCCTGGAGGTAGCCCTCCCGCCGCTCCAGCTGGCCTGTGCTGAACTTCGGCGTGAGGCCGTTGTCGGCCCCGATGTAGAGCTGGCCGTCCACCAGGGCCAGGGCCCGCACCTCCTCGAAGGGCGTGTCCATGAGGGTTTCGAGGCGGTCCGCCTGGCGGTGGTACCGCAGCACCAGCCCGCGGCCGTGGCTGCCGAGGTACCAGCCCCCCTGCCCGTCCGGGGTCAGGGCCGTGAAGGCCGTCTCGTCCGGCAGGCTGGCCAGTACGCGGCTGCTCCCCTCCCGGGCCTGCACCAGCACTGCGCCCCGCTCAGCGCCGCCGGCAGCGAGCACGTTGTCCCCCTCCACGGCCAGGGACCAGACCACCTTCGCCTCGATGTCCGCGAAGGGCTTCACGTCCCCGTTGGGCGTCATCCGCAGGAGCTTGCCCTCGCCGGTGGGCGCCACGATCAGGTCCTGCCCCAGGCGGGCCATGGCGAAGACGATGCCGCCCTTCACCTGGCCGACCGGCCGCACCTGGCCGCCGCTGTAGCGGAAGACCTTGCCTTCCGTGCCCGCGGAGAGATACGCGCCCCCGGTGCCGTCGGGCACCGCGGACCAGATGACCCCCTCGGGGAGCTGGGCCACGCGCCGCAGGCTGGGGGCCAGGGTCAGCCGGCCGTCGGCGCCGATGCGGACGCCCCGGGTCTCGGCGCCCACCCAGTCATTGAAGGAGGAGAAGGTGGCGGAGGGCTGATCCGCGGCGAGCGTCATGCCCACGATGGCGGGGAGAAGGAGCTTCATCCAGCGCATGGTTCCCTTTCTTGAAGGCCCGTTCATGATGCGGAAAGGCATCCCTACTCGATCTCGACTTCCATCTGGCTGAGGCCCCGGACCTCCCGGTCCAGCGGCAGCACGGCCCGCCCGATGATGTGGCGCTGCAACCGGTTCCCTGCGGCCGATCCGTTCTCGCCGACGAGGGCCGCGATGGTGGGCGGGATGCCCTCGATGCGGGCGCCCCTCAGGCCCGCGCCGGGCTGGGCCTGCACCAGGAGGGCGTAGGCATGGTTGTTCCGCAGCGCGCCGTTGAGGAGACGGACCACATCACCCAGGCTCGTCACCTGGATGGCCCGCTGGTCGGGATCGGCCGCGGTGAGGCTGAACCCGTCGCCCACCATGAGGATCGCCTTGCCCTTGGCGGCGGACAGGGGCACCTGGATGTCGAAGGTGGCCGTTTCGCGGACGCCCTGGATGTTCTGGAGCGTCACCAGGACGGGCAGCACCTCGCCCCGCTTGGCCCGGGCCTTGAGCAGCCTCACGCCGGCGATGCCGGCAAGGTCCAGGCGCTCCTCGGCCTTGATGTTCAGGGAGATGCCGTCGATGGTGGGCTTCTCGAAGGGGTTCAAAGTCACGGCCTGGAGCATGGCCCCCACGTACTGCGCCATGCGCCCGGCGTTCAGGTCCGCGATGACGTTCTCCACCTGGATGGGGTTCTGCCCGGCCAGCTTGATGTTGCCCTGCAGCGAGAGGCTCTGGAACCCGGCACCGCGGATGTTGCTGTCCAGCACCTGCGCCACGGCGGTGGCCGCCAGCACGGGCGTGAGCATGGGGTTGTCCATGAGCTCGAAGCGGAAGTTCAGGGTCTTCCGCCCGCCCAGGTTCAGCCCCACGCGGAGGGGCACCATGTGCGGCTCGGCCCCCAGGATGCCCGCCACGCCCGAGCTGCGGTCCAGACGCAGGGCGCCCACCTGGGCCACGGGCATGGCCAGCTTGAAGGAACTGGAATAGCTGGGCACCACCGTGGCCACCGTGGCGGACCACAACGGCAGGTCCAGGGGCCCCAGGTTGAAGAGCTGGTGGCCGAAGAGGAGCACCCGCTTGCCGGAGACGTAGGTGATGGTCCCCGCGGCTGTCATGTCCAGGTCCCCCTGCATCAGGGAGATCGCCGCCATGCCCCCGGGCTCCAGGGGGCTGGCCTGTTCCTTGCCTGCCGTGGGGGAGAGGGCCGGTGCCGCCGCGAAGCGGATGGGCAGACCCGACCACAGCTTCTGGGTTTCCGGCGACAGGGGCGTCCCGGCCACGGCCATGGGGAGGGCATCGGCGTCCTCGCCCCCCATGAGGACATCCAGCGGGATCATCTGCCCCAGCAGGGCCGATTTGAGCACCTTGGGGGGCTCCAGCTTGGGCAGGATGAGCGGCGTGCGGCTGGGGGGGGTCTCCGGGATGTCCCGCAACTGCTCCAACATCTCCCCGATGGGCGTGATCCCGCCGATGGCCTCCTTCTCGAACTGGATGCCGGTGCTGAGGGCCCCGATGAGCTTCCCGTCGATATAGCAGGGGCTGCCGCTCATGCCTGCGAGGATCCCGGTGTCCGCCAGCGGCCCCCCGCTGGCCTTGATCATGATGCGGCCCCGGCCGGGGTAGGCGTTCCGCTGGATGCCCACCACCTCGAACTCGAAGCGATCGATCTTCCCGCCCTGGAAGACGGTCCGGCCGTAGCCCTTCATCCCCGCCCGGATCTCCGAGAGGGGCATGGTGGCGGGGGCCTGGGCGGCGATGGGGAGGGTGATGGCCAGGGCGAGGGCTGCCAGTCGCATGCGGATCCCGTGGGAAGCTTGAAGCCTATCAGGGTCCGCCTTCGAGAGATCGTGTCTCAACCGGAATGCCCCGTCGTGACCATCTGGTGTGCCAGGTGACGATTTCGTTCCCCCACCGATTGGTCCCTTTTGCCGGGGAGACTCTCCCGGTAGCCTAGATCCAATCGCCAAGGAGGAACCTTTCATGCGCAATAGGCATACACGCGCGACAACCATCCTCGCCCTGCTGGTGGCAGCGGCGCCCCTCTGCGCCCAGGGTGTCTCCACCCAGCTGGCCGGGCGGGTGCTCGACAAGCAGGGAGCCCCCATCGCCGGGGCCACCGTGGCCATCCGGAACATGGAGACCGGGTTCCTCCGGACCGTGCAGAGCGATGCCAACGGCCGCTACATGGCCTCCCTCCTGCCGGTGGGCCCCTATCAGGTGACCGTCACCAAGGCCGGCTTCCAGACCGCCAGCAACGTGAAGGTGAACCTGAACCTGGGTGACGCCGCCCCTCTGACGGTCCGCCTGGCCCCTGAGACCGGCGCCGTGGTGGAAGTGGTGGCCGCCAGTGCCCAGGTGGATGCCGACCGCGCCAGCGCCGCGGCCTACATCTCCCCCGACAACCTATCCAACCTGCCCGTCCTGAACCGCTCCTTCACCAACCTGGCCACCCTGACGCCCCAGGTGGTGGTGGACAGCAGCCGCGGCAACCTCGCCATCGCCGGCCAGCGCGGCGTGAACACCTCCATCAACATCGACGGCGCCGACAACAACGAGCCCTTCTTCGGAGGCGCCCTGGGCGCGGCCGAGGGCAAGACCCCCTTCACCATCTCCATCGAGGCCATCCGCGAGTACCAGGTGATCACCGACGGCGCCTCGGCCGAGTTCGGCCGCATGGGCGGCGGCTACGTCAACGCCATCACCAAGAACGGCACCAACGACTTCGGCGGCAGCCTCTTCTACTACACCCGGCCTCGGGCCTGGGTCGAGGCCGGCCCCACCCTCCGCCAGCCCAACGGAAAGACAACGAATAACCCTGTGGGTGACTTCAAGCAGGAGCAGTTCGGCTTCAGCGCCGGCGGTCCCATCGTCAAGGACAAGCTCTTCTACTTCGTGGCCTACGACGGCCAGCGGTACACCAGCCCCATCCACCAGGTGTGGGGCGGGTCATACCCCGTGACCCTCGATCCCGCCAATCCCGCGGATGCGGTGCTGCTCTCCAAGGGCGGTGACTATACGAGCAAGGCCGATTCCGATGTGGTCTTCGCCCGCTTCGACTGGAACATCAACACGGACCAGACCCTGCAGTTCCGCATCAACCACTCCAAGTTCTCCGGCGATACGGGCTCCGGTACCATGGCCGCCTCGGAGAACCGGGCCTCGGATGACGTAGCCACGGATGCCTATGTGCTGCAGTGGAACTGGGTCCTCAACGCCAACTGGATGAACGAGGCCCGCATCAGCTACACCAAGGACGACATGCCGCGGTCCACCTATTCGACCATTCCCGAGGTCAGCATCAGCAACGTCGGTTACTACGGGGCCTACCCCTACGACCGCACCTACAACACCAAGCGCACCCAGTTCCAGGAGAACCTGAGCTACGTCACCCCCACCCTCCAGGTCAAGGGCGGCATCGACTACAACGCCATCGACGTGTCCGAGTTCTTCGCCGGCAGCTGGCAGGGAATCTACTTCTTCAACAACCTGACCGATTTCCAGAACGGCAACTGGTCCTCCTACCGCCAGAACTTCGGGCTCAGCAGCGACGTCCACCAGGCGGGTCAGTTCAGTACCAGCTACAAGCAGGAGGCCGCCTTCCTCCAGGCCGACTGGCGCCCGCTCGACAACCTGAAGCTGGGCCTGGGCCTCCGCTGGGACCGCCAGGAGAACCCGGACTACCCGATCGTAAACATGGGCGATGTCCTGTCCACCTCCATGCCGCTGACCTCGAAGATTCCCAGCGACAGCCGGTTCTCGCCCCGCTTCTCCTTCACCTGGACCCCGGCCTTCGACCAGGGCAAGACCGTGATCCGCGGCAGCATCGGCCGCTACGTCAGCACCACGCCCGCCGTGTTCTTCTACCAGGCCTACGCCGCCAACGGGATCCGAACAGGATCTAAGGATTTTTATTCTAATGAAGCCTCCACCTATGGCATCCCCCGCGGCGCGGCTTTCAACCCTGCGAATCCATACTGGATTTCTGCGATTCCAGCTGGTGTGACATTCACGGGATTCAACATTTGGACCTTCAACCCCGATTTCAAGAACCCTTACACCGACCGTGTCAACCTTGGTGCCGAACGTCCATTCCTCAACGATTTGGTACTCGGTATTTCTGCCACATATGCCAAGGGAAATCAGCTAGAACGAACATCCGATCTGAACCTGGGCACCCCGACAATGAACGCATACGGGCGGCTCATTTACCCCAGCACAGTCAGCCCGGTGGTGGAGTACGCCCCCAACAAGTGGCGAGGTGGCACATTCACCCCTATCCGTCCAAATACGACATACGGCACGATGGGAATGTATAACTCGGATGCGACGAGTCTCTATCATGCCTACACCTTCAGCATGAAGTACCACAAGGACGGTAGCGACTTCGACGCTCAGCTGTATTACACCTACGCGATCAACAAGGACAGCGATTCCAACGAGCGCAACTACTCGGGTATCAGCATCCAGGATCAAGGAAATCTGGGTGCGCAATGGGGGTACGCGGATACTGATCGACGCAACGTCGTCACTGGCTACATGAGCTACCTGGACCGGGGCTTTACTGGCCTCCTGACCTCGCTCTCGATTCGCTACCAGACTGGCACACCTTACACCCTGACATACAGCAGCGACGTAAATGGTGACGGCAACAGTTCCAATGATCGATATTTCGTAAATGGACAGGACACTGGGCGAAATTCCCAACGGGCAGGATCCATGATGTCCATTGACCTGGGGCTCCGACGAGATTTTCATCTCACCAACAAGATGAAACTGACGGCTTCCCTAGATGTATTCAACCTCCTGAACCGGCAAGACACTTATCTTTCCTACCGGCCGAATTCCTTCAGCCTGCCAACCAGCTATCCAGGCAACGCCGATGCGGCAGCGGTTGGTTTCCAGACGCAGCAGAACTGGATCGGCTCCGCCCGCCAGGTCCAGGTAGGCGCCCGGCTTTCATTTTGATTGCAGCCTCGGCACGAAAAAGGGCGGCGCTCACGCCGCCCTTTTTTGGCTAGCCTGGAGGGATGCGGATCCTGATGCTTGGCGATGTGGTGGGCGAACCCGGTCGGCGGCTAGTGGAGGCCCACCTGCCCCAGCTTCGCCGGGAGACCTCGGCGGATTTCGTGGTGGTCAACGGCGAGAATGCCGCCCACGGCCATGGCATCAGCGAATCCATCGCCCGGGAATGGTTTGACGGCCTGGGGGTGGATGTCATCACCACGGGCAACCATGCCTTCGACGTGAAAGGGATCGAGGGGTACTTCCGCCAGGAGTCCCGCCTGCTCCGGCCGGCCAACCATCCCCCGGACACCGCCGGGAACGGGTGGGTGAAGCTGCACACCCCCTCGGGAGCCGAAGTGCTGGTCGTCAACCTCATGGGCCGGGTCCACATGCCCCCCTGCGAGTGCCCCTTCCGCTGCGTGGATACCCTCCTCCAGAAGGAGCGGGCAGATCTGGTGATCGTGGACATGCACGCCGAGGCCACCAGCGAGGCCCAGGCCATGGGCCACCACCTGGACGGCCGGGCCGCCGCCGTCCTCGGCACCCACACCCACGTCCCCACCCTCGACGCCAAGATCCTCCCCGGAGGCACCGCCTACGTCTCCGACATCGGCATGACCGGCCCCTATGGCGGCGTCATCGGCATGAAGAAGGAATCCAGCCTGGGCCGCTTCCTCAAGGTGCAGCGCCCCAAGTACGAAGTCGCCGAGGGCGACCTCCAACTCCACGCCATCCTCGTCACCACCGATGGCCGCAAAGCCAGCGGCATCGAACGCATCCTGCGGACGCTGTGAAGATCACGTTTTCTCTAGCTGGAATCGCAAGGCGATTCCAGCCTGCTCAGCGGCTGTACCTTCTGAGCATCCGCATGTTCCGCCGGTAGGCCTGGCCCCGGGTGAAGTTGATGGCCACCTGGCGCGGGAAGCGGGTGATGGAGCTGGCCAGGGTGATGAAGGTCCGCACGGTCTGGGCAGCGCCCCTGCCCTGGCGGCTGGCGTTGTCGTAGTAGACCATCAGGGCCTGCCGCATCGTCGCCCGGGGCAGGTTGAACAGGCCGTAGCTCTCGATCACGTCGTGATTGATCCGGCGGGTGCCGTCCTGCTCGGTGACGATGAGGTCCTCGGGGCGGATCTCCTGGGTCATGGCGGCTCCTGGATCAAGAGTGTATCGGCCCGGACCGGGAATTGCTGAAGCCGGGGCCTCCAGGCCGTCAATCCTCGAGTTTCGGGAACAGGAAGCCCGCCAGGGCCGCTCCGATCAGCGGGGCCACCCAGAAGAGCCAGAGCTGGGAGAGCGCCCAGCCCCCCACGAAGAGGGCCGGTCCCGTGCTGCGGGCGGGATTCACGGAGGTGTTGGTGACCGGGATGCTGATGAGGTGGATGAGGGTCAGGCAGAGCCCGATGGCGATGGGGGCGAAGCCGGGAGCGGCCCTCCTGGCAGTGCTGCCCAGGATCACCATGAGGAAGAAGAAGGTCATCACCACCTCCGTGAGGAAGGCGGCGCCCAGGCCGTACCGGCCCGGGGAGTGGTCGCCGAACCCGTTGGCGGCAAAGCCGCCGATGGCGGAGCCGTTGCCCGTAGCGATGACGTAGAGGATGGCGGAGGCGGCGACGGCGCCCAGCACCTGGGCGATCCAGTAGCCGGCGATGTCCTTGTAGGGGAACCGCCCACCGACGGCCAATCCCAGGGTCACGGCCGGATTCAGGTGGCAGCCGGAGATGGGGCCGATGGCGAAGGCCATGGTCAGCACCGTCAGGCCGAAGGCCAGGCTCACGCCGAGGAGGCCGATGCCCACGCCGGGGAAGGCCGCGGCCAGCACCGCGCTCCCGCACCCGCCCAGCACCAGCCAGAGGGTCCCGAGGAATTCCGCGACAAGCCGCTTGTCCACAAGGCCACCCATGGGAAGAATCAGACTGTGGTCGAAAGATCGGGGCCAGTCTACCCGCCCGGGTCGGCGATTCAACCGGAAGGCGTCAGGAAAGTCGGGTCCAGCCCTCCAGATAAAGTCCGAACCCAGGGTCGATGGCGGCCTTCTGCTGGACCAGGGCGCGGATCTGGGCCTCCTCGGCCTCCAGATCCTCGGGGGTCAGGTGGCCGGAGAGGGCCATGGCCCGCAGCCAGACCAGGAAGGTGGTGAGGGCGTCGAACTGGTTGTAGCGGACGATGCCGGCCACGTCCCCGGTCCGCCAGAGGTCGATGACGCTCTTCCCGTCCGTGCCAAGCTTGCCGGGGATCCCGCAGGCGGTGGCCAGCTCATGCAGGGTGGACGAGGCCTTCCCCCAGGTCCCGACGACCTCCCGCAGGTCGATGTGCTGGTTGCCGTAGCGGTCGAAGAAGTCGTCCTTGGCCCACTTGTCGGCGCTGCGGCCCAGGCCGGGGATCGACAGCCGGTGGACCATGGCCCGCTGCACGAGGATGGGCATATCCGCCTCGCGGCTGTTGAACCCCACCAGCTGGGGTTTCTTGTCTCCCAGGGCCACCAGGAAGCGCCGCAGCAGCTCGCCCTCAGGCAGGGCCTCCGGCCCCTCCGGCAGGGCGAAGAGGCGGTGCTGGACTTCGCCGTGCTTCACGGTCCGCACCACCGCCGCGATGGACACCACCCGGCAGAGGATGGTCTTCAGGTACGGGCGTGGCTCCGCTTCCGTGGCGCCTCCGTAGGCCCACATGCGGGCCGTCACCTCGTCGTCCGGCATGTCCCGGGGCAGGTCCAGCACCCGGCGGCCGGTGGCGGGATCCGGCACCCACTCGGCGTCGAAGGCCCACAGCGATTCGTGCATGCGGGGTCGGAGCATCGGAGCCTCCTAGCGATCCACGGCCCATTTGCCCCCGCCGCCGATGGCGCAGGCCAGGGTCGTCAGCAGGCGGAAGAGTCCGGCGGGACTGGCGAGGATCCCGGCCCCGTGCAGCCACCCATGCACCAGGGGCCAGCCCACCAGCCCCACCAGGATCGCGGCCATGAGCCAGGTCCAGAGCCCGATGAGCACCAGGGCCCCGCAGATGAGCTCCAGCAGGGCTAGCCCGAGGCCCGCGGCATTGGCGAAGGTGGGGGCGGAGTGGGCGTGGCGGAGGATGCCGAACCCCTGCAGGAGGGCCATGCCCCCCACCGCCAGGCGGAGGAGCAGAAGCGACCAGTCCACACGAGTCTTTGACGCGGCCAAGGGCCCTCCAGGGTTTCCCTCCATGCTACGGGTCACGGGCGCCGGGCGCTATGCTGGGGGTTCCGGAGGGTTTCCCATGACTGAGATCAGGACCATCGGCGTCATCGGCGCAGGCCAGATGGGCAACGGCATCGCCCATGTCTTCGCCCAGTCGGGCTACCAGGTACTCATGCAGGACATCAGCGAACCCTTCGCCGCCAAGGGCTTCGCCACCATCGACAAGAACCTGCAGCGGGGCGTGGACAAGGGGAAGATGACCCCCGACGAGAAGGCGGCCGTCCTGGCCCGCGTACGCACCACCACGAAGCTGGATGACCTGGCCGCCTGCGACATCGTCATCGAGGCCGCCACCGAGAAGTGGGAGGTCAAGAAGGAGATCTTCGAGACCCTGGACAGGGTCTGCCGCCCCGGCGTCATCCTCGCCTCCAACACCAGCAGCATCTCCATCACCAAGCTGGCGGCAATCACCAAGCGCCCCGAGGCCTTCATCGGCATGCACTTCATGAACCCGGTGCCGGTCATGCAGCTCATCGAGGTGATCCGCGGCCTCGCCACCGGCGACGCCACCTTCGACACGGTCATGGACCTCTCGAAGAGGCTGGGGAAGACCCCCATCCCCTGCAACGACTTCCCCGGCTTCGTGAGCAACCGCGTGCTGCTGCCCATGATCAACGAGGCCATCTACGCCCTCTACGAAGGCGTGGCCTCGGTGGAGAGCATCGACGGGATCATGAAACTGGGCATGAACCATCCCATGGGCCCCCTCACCCTGGCGGACTTCATCGGCCTGGACACCTGCCTGTTCATCCTCAACGTGCTGCACGAGGGTCTGGGCGATCCCAAGTACCGCCCCTGCCCCCTGCTCATCAAGTACGTGGATGCCGGCTGGCTGGGTAAGAAGAGCGGACGCGGCTTCTACGACTACAGCAAGGCCTAGGCATCCTGGGCATGTGATGCGTCGGGCGGCGCTGGCCTTCCTTGCCGTCCTGGGACTGGCGGCGGAGGAGCCCCTCCACGAGATGGGACCCTTCCCCACCCGGGAGATGTTCCCGCTCTACCTTCCCACCCTGGCCTACCAGCCGGTGGACCCCCTGCCCCTGGGCCGGGGCCACTGGCGGTGGGCCCTGCACTGGGTCGAGGCGAACACCTTCCAGTTCTCGGATGTCTTCCAGAGCAACCCGCCCCGGGACTCCTCGGGACGGGTGGCCGTCACCCGGGCCTACATGGAGGCCCACCTGCCCGAGTACGCCAGCCTCCCCGTGGTGTACTTCTTCGACGAGGAAATCGCCCGCTTCGAGCTGGAGGGACGGTACGGCCTGACGGACCGGACCGACCTCTGGTTCCGGCTCCCGGTCCAGAACCACACGGGCGGCTTCCTCGATCCGCTCATCGAGGACTTCCACCACCTCGGCTTCGAGCAGTTCGGCCGCGACCTCGTGCTGCAGAACCAGGTGACCCTGGCCGTGGCCCAGTACGGGAAGGTGAGCTTCTTCAACGACGAGCGCATTCTCGGGAAGACCCAGGATCCGGTCTTCGGCCTGACCCATCGCTTCCTGCAGACCCCAACCTGGGTCCTCTCGGCCACCTTCAGCCTGAAGCCGCCCCTCACCCACACCTACGATGTCTACCAGTCGGGCTGGGACCAGAACTACGGGATCTCGGCCCTCTGGCGGGCCGCCCCCCGGCATGTCTTCTACTTCGGGGGCGCCTTCATCCAGCGCCCCCACGGGAGCCCCGAGTACACTGCGATCGGGTTCCGGGATGGGGTGGGCCTCCACGCCACCTGGGAGTACCGGCGGTGGCGGCGGACCCAGCCCTTCCTGCAGCTCTACTGGCAGAGCGGCTACCTGCACCCGCAGCCCTACCAGCACTTCGACCAGCCGAGCCTCCAGCACGACCTCGGCGTCCACTGGCACTGGACACCCCACATCACGCTCACCTTCCACTACATGAACAACATCACCCACCGGGGGAACACCGCGGACATGGCCCTTGGGGCGAGCCTGACGGCGCATTTTTGAGGCGGGACCGGTAGAATATGCGATCGGATCATCCGCAAGGAGCAGCCATGGCGACCGCACGCGTCCGCGAAATCCTTTCCTGGTACGGCTCGGAGAATCCGGGCGTGAAGGCCAACCTGGCCCGGATCATGAACCACGGCCGCCTGGCGGGCACCGGCAAGTTCGTGATCCTCCCCGTGGACCAGGGCTTCGAACACGGCCCGGCCCGCAGCTTCGCGCCCAATCCCGGCGGCTATGATCCCCGCTACCACGTCGAACTGGCCATCGAGGCCGGCTGCAACGCCTACGCCGCGCCCCTGGGCTTCATCGAGCATGTGGCCTCCGATTACGCCGGCGAGATCCCCCTCATCCTGAAGCTCAACAACAGCGACACCCTCAGCAAGGGCCACGAGCCCTGCAGCGCCATCACCGGCAGTGTGGAGGACGCCCTCCGCCTGGGCTGCGCCGCCATCGGCTACACCATCTACCCCGGCAGCGGCGCCCGCAACGAGCAGTACGAAGCCCTGCGCGAGCTGATCCTCGAGGCCAAGTCCGTCGGCCTGCCCTCGGTGGTGTGGTCCTATCCCCGCGGCGCCGGGCTGACCAAGGAGGGCGAGACCGCCGTGGACGTCTGCGGCTACGCGGCCCAGATCGCGGCCCAGCTGGGCGCCCACATCATCAAGGTGAAGCCGCCCAAGGACGTCGTCGAGCAGGCCGAGGCGAAGAAGGTCTTCGAGAAGTACGCCATCCCCACCGCCACCCTGAAGGACCGCATCGCCCATGTGGTGCAGAGCGCCTTCAACGGCCGCCGCATCGTCATCTTCAGCGGCGGCGAGGCCAAGGGCACGGAAGAGGTCCTCAAGGAAGTGGCCGAGATCGCCGCCGGTGGCGCCTTCGGCAGCATCATGGGCCGCAACGCCTTCCAGCGCCCCAAGAAGGAGGCCATCGAACTGCTGCACGCGGTGATGGATCTCTACAAGAAGGCCTGAGTCCCTCCGCTCACGGAAAGGGCCGCCCGGAGGCGGCCCTTTCCCGTTTCCCGGATGGCCCTACCGGGCGGGTGCCGCGAGCGGCCTGAGGATGTCCGCGAGGCGGTCCGGGGTTCCGGCGATCCGTTCCAGCCGCGGGTAGCGCTCGCCACCGTGGTAGTCCACCCGCAGCGTCTTCACGAAGGCCCCGCTGGAGACGACGAAGGAGAGGGGGGCTCTGCCCGTCTGGCCCGCCTTGATCGCCTCGTGCAGGGCGGAGGGCGAGAAGCGCGCGCCGTCCACCGAGACCACCTTCATGCCGGGGATGAAGCCTCCCTGGAAAGCCGGCGTGCCCGGCAGGACATCCACCACGCCCCCGTCCGCGCCGAGCCGGAGGCCGAGGGAACAGGTGACATCCACCAGCTTCCCGGACTGCTCCATGGCCTTCCAGAGGTCCGTGGGCGTATCGCTGTAGGCGAGATGCCAGCCGCCCCGCTCGAGGCCGCCCAGGGGCGCCCGCGGCGCCAGGCCCTCCACCCGGGTCCTGAAGAAGCCCGCCCAGTCGTAGGGCACGACGCGGCTCAGCACGGCGAGGACCTCGTCCAGGCCGTAGGGCTTCACCATGGGCCCGGTGCTGGCGCCGCCCTCGAAGGCCCGGCAGAAGTCGTCGAGCGACTTCTTCCCGCCGCTGCGCTCGCGGATGAGGGTGTCCGCGTCCAGCCAGATGAGGAGGCCCTCGGGGTAGAAGTCCACGCTGCGGCGGAAGGCCGCCCATGTGGGGGGCGCATCGTAGAGGACCTGGGCCTCCACCGCCGTGTCCGCCAGGGGGCGCCACGACCGGCCCGGCTCGTGATCCAGCGCGGCGGCGACCATGGCCAGGTGCTCGCGATAGTCCTCCGGGGTCCAGAGGCCGCTGCGGGCCGTGAGGATGGAACCCAGGTATTCCGTCAGCCCCTCATAGATCCAGAGGAGCTCCCCCTTCATGGGCGCATCGTAGTTGCCTGTGGCCAGCCCGGCAGGCCGCCGGAACTTCCCGTTCCAGGAGTGGACCATCTCGTGCGGCAGGAGGCCGGCGGTGGTCTTGAGCAGGGCGGGATCCACCAGGGAACCCTCCGGCACCCGGTCGTCCGAGGACTGGTGGTGCTCCAGCCCGAAGTGGGCCACATCGTCGCTGAGAGTCAGCAGGAAGTCGTAGTGGAGGTAGTGCCGGGCCCCGAAGAGCGCCCCGGACTGGGCCACCAGGTCGCGGTAGTGCTGGACTGTGGCGGGGGTGATGGCCAGGGCGGACTCGCCGTCCGCGGCCATGTCCAGGTGATGGGGCCGGCCCAGGCTCTCGCCGAGGTCCACCCGCTTGAAGTGGCTGCCCGTCAGCACCGGGGAGTCCACCAGGGTGGTCAGGGTCACCGGCTGGAAGGTGACCGTGGCGCCCTCCTGGCGGGCCACGGGGAGGGCCGTGCCGAAGGACCAGCCCGAGGGGAGCTTCACCTTCGCCTCATAGGTGAGGCTGTCGGAGGACTGGCCGAGGGGGTAGAGCAGCACCTGGTTCCAGCTGAGGAGGGCCAGGGCGTCCGTGGCCGAGGGGCCGCCCGAGAACTTGCCGCCCGAAGGAGTCAGGAAGTCCAGGTTCACGTCCACGGCGTGAGCGCCTTCGGGCACCTGCAGGTGGATGGCGTACATCTCCACATCGTCGCGTCGCCAGGACAGGCGCTGGCCGCCCGCAGAGAACCGGAGGTTCACCAGGTCGGCGATGGGCCCGGTGGGCCCGTGCTCCCCCGGGATCCACTTGGGGTAGAAGAGGGTGAGGGGGCCGGGCGCCGCGGGGATCCGCAGGGTGGAGTGGAGCAGGTGCCGGGGCGCATCCGAGGCGTCCAGGGCCAATTCGATGGCCGGGCGCCCGCCCGGAGCTCCCTGCGCCCCGAGGGACGCGGCTGGAAGGCCCAGGATCAGAAGGGACAGGATGGGTACTCGGCGGATCACGCGGCCTCCGGAGATGAAGCGGAATGGCGAGGATGCTACCTCGCCATAAGAGGCCGAACCAGCCTTATTTTGAGAACGAGATTCAACAGCCGGAATCTTCCGACTGCGACCCTTCACTTTCCGGGATGCTCCAGGAAGCGCAGATCGGGGTTCTTCTCCGCCGTCGTCCGGCGCTGCCAGTCGTTCTCGAGGAGGATGGCGGGACGGCCCTCGCCGTCCTCCACCAGCTCGCCCCAGAAGCGGCTGGGCTCGGGCCAGCCGCCCTCCAGCCAACGCGCCATCTGGAAGCCCCGGGGCTCCAGCAGCACGGGGCAGGCGTACTCGTCCTTCAGCCGGTGCTGAAGCACCTCGAACTGCAGGCGGCCCACAGCGCCCAAGATGGGCAGCGGCGCCCCGCCCTTGGGCCAGAACACCTGCACCACGCCCTCCTCGGCGATCTGGTCCAGCCCCTTCAGGAAGCCCTTCCGGGCGCCCGGGTCCGCCAGACGCACGGAGACGAACTGCTCTGGGGAGAAGCGCGGCACGGCGTGGAACTCCAGGGGCCCCGCGGCGCTCAGCACATCGCCGATGCGGAAGAGGCCGGGGTTGATGAGGCCCAGGATGTCCCCGGGGTAGGCCTCGTCCACGATCTGCCGCTCCCGGCCGAAGAACATGTGGGGGTAGTTCAACTTGATGGCCTTCTTCCCCCGCACGTGGAGGGCCTCCATGCCCCGCTCGAAGTGCCCGGAGACAATGCGGGCGAAGGCCACGCGATCCCGGTGGGCCTTGTTCATGTTGGCCTGCACCTTGAACACGAAGGCCGTGAACGGCTGCTCGGCCCGCACCTCGCCGCCGTCCGCCAGGGGCCGCGCCCCGGGCGCGGGGGCCAGCTCCAGGAACTCGTCCAGGAACTCGGACACGCCGAAGTTGTTCACGGCGGAGCCGAAGAACATCGGCGACTGCTCGCCCCGCAGGAAGGCCTCCCGATCGAAGGTCGGCAGGACGTGGTCCATCAGGTCCACGTCATCGCGCAGCTGCTGGAGCTCCGCGGGGGTGAGCAGGGCGGCGATCTCCGGATCATCCAGGCCGCCCTTCCCCGCCACCCGCGCCTTCTGACCGGCCTTGGCCCGCTCGAAGACCTGGATCTGGCCCGTGGCGCGGACGTAGACGCCCTTGAAGTCGGTGCCCGACCCGATGGGCCAGGTCATGGGCACGGCATGGAGGCCGAACAACTCCTCCACTTCGTCGATGAGCTCCACCGGCTCGCGGCCGGGCCGGTCCAGCTTGTTGACGAAGGTGAAGATGGGCAGTCGCCGCTCCCGGGCCACCCGGAAGAGCTTCTTGGTCTGCTCCTCCACGCCCTTGGCGCAGTCCAGGAGCATCACCACGGAATCGGCGGCGGTCAGGGCCCGGTAGGTGTCCTCGCTGAAGTCCTGGTGGCCCGGGGTGTCCAGCAGGTTGATGGCCCGGCCCCGGTACTCGAACTGCATGGCGGCGCTGGTGACGCTGATGCCACGCTCCTGCTCGATGCTCATCCAGTCCGAATGGGCCGCGGCGCCGCCCTCCCGGGCCTTCACCGAGCCCGCACGGTCGATGGCGCCGCCGTAGAGCAGCAGCTTCTCGGTGAGCGTGGTCTTGCCCGCGTCGGGATGGCTGATGATGGCGAAGGTGCGGCGCCGCTGGATCTCTTCGGAAAGGGACATGGGGTTCCGGACATAAGAAAGGCGCGGCTGGGCCGCGCACCTTCATTCTAATACGCTTTTCTTATGGTTCATCGCGCATTACCGGGGAAGGCTGAGCGGATTTTGAGGGCGAAGTAGTCGTCGTCGCGGAAGCCGTAGGCCATGCGCTTGATCACCTTGGCCTTGTTGTTGATGCCTTCGAGGATCG
>Ga0079306_1000799_pt1 | contig 24890 bp, 18 predicted proteins | sample Methanotroph_Enr_FD_79181 | JGI IMG/M metagenome (GOLD analysis project Ga0079306, IMG submission 79181) | Enriched soil microbial communities from Old Woman Creek wetland in Ohio, USA - Methanotroph_Enrichment_5 | ecosystem: Environmental > Terrestrial > Soil > Wetlands | place: USA: Ohio...
CCGGCGACGACCATCAGGGCCGCCCAGTCCAGCATGTGGAAGGTGAGGAAGGCGGCCACGGAGTCCAGGGGGAAGGAGCCCCTGGGGAAGCCGAAGAACCAGGCCTGGTAGCGGGTGGCGTCGGCCCCCGCCGAGGTGAAGCGCACCCAGCCGAACACCAGGGGGAAGGTCACCGCGAAGGCCAGCAGGCAGCCCCAGGCGATGAGGGCGTGGGCCCCCCAGCGCTTCAGGGAACGCTTCCCGATGAACCGCTGGAGAAGCAGCTGGTCCAGCCCCAGCAGGGCCATGCGGATCAGAGCCCCCAGGGCCTGGCGGGAGCGCAGGGTGCGCAGGGTGTGGCGGAAGTACGTGTGGGTGGCGGGGCGCTCGATCCAGGCCCAGTAGCGGTAGGCCACCCCGAAGCAGGCGAAGAGGCAGGCCACCAGGTAGCCGAGGAGGGCCGGATCCAGCCAGCGGCCCCCGCGGCTGCCCAGAGCCACCAGGCCCGCCAGCCCCAGGGTGGTCAGGGCGGCCCGCACCAGAGGACGGGCTTCGAGCTCGAGGCGGCCGGGGAGCGACATGGGTGGACTCCGAGGGATTGGATGCCGGAATACAATAGGACAGATTAGTCCTAAATTTGTCCAAAAAAGGGGGCGTCAGGGGCGGGGTCCGCCAGACCGCTCCTTGGCCTGCTTCAGGTGCCGCAGATCCATGAGCTGGAGGTCGCGGATGGTGGCCTCGGTCATGGAGGCGGCCACTTGGGCCTTCACGGCGCCCCAGGCCTCGTGCAGGGGGCAGGGATGGTCGCCGCCGCAGGTGGGGAAGCCCATGATGCAGCCGTCCAGGGAGTCCGGGCCCTCCAGGGCCGCCACCACCTCGCCCACGGTGATCCGGTGGGCGGGGCGGGTGAGGCGGAAGCCGCCCTTCGGCCCCCGCACCGACTCCAGGAGGTCCGACTGGACCAGGCCCTGGAGGATCTTGGCCAGGTAGGGGCCGGGAATGTCCAGCCGGGCCGCCAGGTCCTTCGCCAGGCAGAAACTCCCGTCCTCGGGGAGACCCGCGAGGGCGCGGAGGGCGTAGCCGGTGGCGGTGGTGAAGAGCATTCAGGAATCCTGTCTCTGATTTACAGGATCGTCGGGGGAGGTTTCGGAGTCCAGCCCCATGTGATGGGGGTCATAGGAGGGCGCGCCAGAGGACCAGCAGGCCGCCGAGGCTGAGGAACCCCTCCCGCCAGCCCAGGATCCGCGCGGGGAGGGGCCGGTAGGGCCAGAGGGCCCGGAGGTAGAGGAGGGCGGTCCAGAGGGTCCAGAGGAGGCCCGCGGGTCCGCGCCTCGCGGTCAGGAGGGCCGAGGCGGCCAGAAGCAGCAGGTGGAGGGCATGGACCGGCACCCGCCGGCGGCGCAGCTCGGCGGGGGCCAGGCCGTGGGCGTGCCCCAGGACATGCCGCACGTGGGCCAGGTTCGCCCCGCCGACGAGGGCCGCCAGCAGCCAGGCCACGGCACCCTGCTGGACCGCGCCGCCGCCCGCCAGGAGGATGGCCGGGGCCAGGGCCCCGAAGGCGGCCTGGGCGATGAGCTCCACGGGCAGCGACCGCACGGCCCGGCTGAAGTCGGCCCGCAGGGCGAGGAGGACGAGGGGTGCCGCGAGGGCGAGGGGCAGCAGGAAACGGGGGCCGGCCAGGGCCAGGGCGCCCCCGCCAAGGGCCAGCGCCAGGAGGCCCAGCAGGGCGAGGGCGCGCCGCTGGAGTGGATCCCGCTGGCCCGTGACCACCCGGCGCAGGGCCGGTCGGGCCAGGAAGACGGCCAGGGCCGCCAGGCCGAGGCACAGGCCCGCCGCGGTGGGCCGCAGCAGGAGCCCCAGCAGCAGGGGGAAGGCCAGCATGAACCAGGTGCCGTGCTCGGCGGGCAGGAGCTGGCGGAGGGGGGGGAGGGCTTGGGACATTTCAGGCCTCTTTGGTCCGAAATAGAGTCTGCACCCCTTCCGGACCCGACGCCATGCGTCCGGTCACACCTCCGAGGCGATGAGCCGCAGGCCCTCCAGGGCCTCCTCCATGCTGAGGAAGACAGGCAGGCCGGCGTCCCGCAGGCCCTGGCGGTAGGCATCGTAGATCGCCCCGCCCTCCACGGTCACGCCCACGCCCTTGCCGCTGCTGCGGGCCAGATCAGCCAGGGCCCGGGCGAAGGGCGCGAAGGCCGCGGGATCCGCCGTGCCCAGGCGCCGGGTGAGGGGCACCAGGCCCACGACCAGGGTGTCCGCCTCGCCGCCGAGGAGGAGACGGGCGCAGGCCAGGTAGGCGGCCTCGTCGGCCATGGGGGTCACGTCCAGGGGCAGATGGGCGGCCACGAGACCCTTGAGGCCCTGGGCCTCCAGGAGGGTCTCCAGGTCACGGGTCTCGCCCTCGGAGAGATGGGCGCCCCCGAGGGGGCCGGCGAGGAGGTCGGCGGAGGCCACGGCCTCGAAGCCGGCGTTGGTCATGATGGCCACCTGGCGCGGGCGCAGCTCCGGGTGGGCGCCCAGCCAGGCCAGGGCCCCGTCGAAGGCCTCCATGCGATCAGCAAGCAGGGCGCCGGCCCGGCGCAGGACGCTGGCCTGCAGAGCGGCGTCGCCGGCCAGGGCGCCCGTGTGGCTGCTGGCGGCGGCCATGCCCGCCTGGCTCCGGCCGCCCTTGTAGAGCAGCAGCCGGCGGCCGGAGGCGCGCAGGCTCCGCGCCGCCTCGGCGGTAGCGGCCAGGTCCCCGGGGGCGAAGCCCTCCAGGTAGGCGCCCACCACCTTCACGGCGGGATCCCCGCCGAAGCCCCTGAGGAAGTCCGAGCAGCGCAGGTCCATCTGGTTGCCGATGGCCACGGCGGCTCGCAGGCCCAGCTCGGGCCGGCGGCTCAGCCGGGTGATCAGGAAGGCGCCGCTCTGGCTCACCAGGGCCAGGTGGCCCGGCTTCGGGGACAGGGGCAGCTTCTCCCGGGGGATGAACAGCGTGTTCAGGTCCAGGTCGGGGCTGTAGAGGCCCAGGCCGTTGGGGCCCACGAGGGCCGGCGTCCACTGGCCCGCCCGCCGGTGCGTCTCCAGGCAGGCCACCAGGCGCTTGCCGAGGCCCTCGGTGTCGGCGCCGTCGCCCAGGCCGCCGGCCACGAGGTACACCACCGTGGCGCCGCCGCCCTGGCGGCAGAGCTGCTCCACCACCTCCAGGGTCTGGGGCGCGGGCAGCGAAAGGATGAGCTGGTCCGCGGGCGCCGCGGCCAGATCGGCCACGGAGCCCAGGCAGGGCAGGCCCAGGAATTCGCTGGCGCCGGGTTTCAGCAGGCGCAGGGCGCCGGCAGGGAGCGTCGACCGCTGGAGGTTCTCCAGGATGATGCGGCCGACCGTGCCCTCGCGGCTGGAGACGCCCGCCAGCACGACGCTGCGGGGGGCCAGCAGGGCCTGGTACCAGGCCGGATCGGGCGCGACGGGGGCGCCGGCGCCGGCCGCGCCCAGGGTGCCCACGCCGTCCAGGGCCGTGGGCAGGCCCTCGGCATCCAGCACCACGGGATTCAGCTCGAGCAGGCCCACGCCCTCGCGGTCCAGCCCCTCCACGGCGCGCCAGAGGCCCTGGAGGAAGGCCCGCAGCTTCGTCTCGTCGGTGAGGGCCTCGGTGCCGCGCTGAAGGCCCAGCCAGGTGCGGCCCAGCCAGTGGTGCTTCAGCTCGCCCAGCGCCTGCTCCGGCGTGGCCAGGGCGATGGGCCAGATGAGGGGCGGGGCCAGGGCCGCCCAGGCGTCCGCCTGGAGGCCGCCGATGCCGCAGATGACGAGCCAGCCCGCATCGGGATCGCGCTTCAGGGAGACCAGGGCCTCCGTGGGCAGGCCGGAGAGGCGCTTGAAGGGCACCTTCTCGCAGACCAGGCCGCCGATCCAGGGATGCTCCGCCACACGGGCCCTCATGGCCGCGGCCTCGGCCCGCAGGGCCTCCGGATCGAAGGCGCCGAAGTGGACGGCGCCCTTGTCGGACTTGTGCCAGAGCTCGTCGGCGATGCCCTTCAGCACGATGGGTTCCCCGGGGGCGAAGGGCAGGGGGCCGGATTCCAGGAAGCCGTGGCGGGGCACCCGCAGGCCCGCGGCGGCCAGCAGGGCATAGGCGCGCCCCTCGTGGAGGAAGGTGCTGCCCGTCATCTCAGGCCCCCACGCCTTCGCCGATCAGGTTCCGGCCCGCCTCGAAGGCCTCCAGGTTCTTGGCGGTGACCTTCTCGCCCTTGGCCGCGAAGCGCTGGGCGATGACCTCCTGCCACAGGGATTCCGCCACGGGCAGGAAGCGCGAGGCCATGCCCAGGAGGGCCATGCCGCCGGCCTGCTTGTGCGCCAGCTTGCGGGCCAGCGCCTCGGTGTCCAGGAGGTGGGATCCCCGCACGGCGCGGAGCGCGGCGTGCACATCCTCCAGGGGCGGGTAGCCCTCCATGTCGGCGATGGGATCCTCGGCCACCACCAGGTGCCCGCTGATGCGGAGCATGGGGACGTAGCGGAGGGCCTCCAGGGGTTCCAGCGCGATGAGCAGGTCGGCGCAGCCGTCGTCGATGAGGGGCGAGCTGATGGGCTGGTCGGCGTAGCACACCTGGGCATGCACGCTGCCGCCCCGCTGGCTCATGCCGTGGATCTCGGACTGGAGCGCGTGGAAGCCGCTGCGGCGCAAGGCCTCCAGGACGATCTGGGCCATGGACAGGACGCCCTGCCCGCCGACGCCGGAGAGGACGATGCCGTGGATGCGGGCGCCGTTCATCGGACCACCTCCGGAGTGCAGGAAGGACAGGCGGCGTGCTCCCGGGCCTCCCGGTCGTGCTCCTTGAGCACGCCCCGGCGCAGGGACTGGATGCACTCCCGCCGGAAGACCACCACCGAGGGGCCCGCGTGGCGGAGGGCGGCCTCCATGGCCGCCACGTTGTCGCCGTGGCGGCTGGGCAGGGGGGTGAGCACCTGCAGGTCGGCCTCGGGGATGCCCAGGCCGAGCACCAGGCGCTCCACCTGGTCGAGGGCCTGGCTGGGCTGCTGGCCCGTCATGCCCACGACGCGGTTGTCCAGCACCACGACGGTGACGTTGGCCCTGGCCTCGGCGGCGGTGAGCAGCGCGGGCAGGCCGCTGTGGGCGAAGGTGGAATCGCCGATGACGGCCACGGAGGGCGTCTGGCCGGCGAAGGCGGCGCCCACGGCCATGCTGATGCTGGCACCCATCTCCACCACGGCGTGGATGGCGGCCAGGGGCTCCTGGGCGGCCAGGGTGTAGCAGCCGATGTCGCCGAAGACCCGGGCCTCCGGGGCACCCACGTTCCGCAGGGCCTCCTGGATGGCCTCGTAGGCGTCCACGTGGCCGCAGCCTTCGCAGAAGCGGGGGGCCCGCACGGGCAGCTCCAGGCCGGCGGCGGCCTTGCCCTCGGGGGTGGCGAGGCCCAGGGCATCCTTCAGGACACGGGGGGAGAGCTCGCCGGTGCGGGGCACGGCGCCGTCCAGGCGGCCGCGGACGCGGGCCCGGCCGCGCATCCCCAGGCGCTCCTCCAGCACCGGGTAGTCCTCCTCGAAGACCAGGACCTCGTCCACCTGCCCCAGGAAGGCCTGCTCGAGCTCCGGATCCACGGGATAGGCGGCCACCTCCAGCCGGGGCAGGGCCGCCAGCTCCGAGTGCTCCAGGACCAGCTGGCCGAAGTAGGCCCGGCCCAGGCCCGCCAGGGCCACGCCGCGGCGGCCCGTGCCGGGCGCGATCCGGTTCAGGGTCGCGGCCGCCTCCCGCAGCCGGGGCTGCTTGGCCAGGAGGTCCACGTAGCGGCGGCGGGCGTTGGAGGGGATCAGCACCCAGTCCTGCACGCGGGTCTTCGGCGTGAGGCCCACGCCCGTGGGGGCGAGGGTGGGGCGGCGCTGGAAGGGGGCGCGGCAGTGGGCCAGCCGGGTCACCAGACGCAGCATGACCGGCACCTGCAGGGCCTCGGAGAGCTCGAAGGCCCGCCAGGTGAAGTCGTAGGCCTCCTGGACGGTGCTGGGCTCCAGGCAGGGGAGCCAGGCGAACTCCGCCAGGCGGCGGCTGTCCTGCTCGTTCTGACTGCTGTGCATGCCGGGATCGTCCGCCACCAGCAGCACCAGGCCGCCCTGGACGCCGGTCAGCGCCGAGTTGGCGTAGGCGTCCATGGCCACGTTCAGGCCCACGTGCTTCATGGTCACCAGGCTGCGGTGGCCCGCGTAGCTCATGCCGAGGGCCAGGTCGTAGGCCACCTTCTCGTTGGCGGCCCAGTGGGCCACCCGGCCGCCGCCGGCGTCCTGCTTCACCAGGGCCTCGGCATACTCGAAACCCTCCGTGGAGGGGGTCCCGGGGTAGCCGAACGCGCCCTTGATGCCGGCGTCGAAGGCGGCCTGCGCAGCCGCCTCCACGCCCAGGGCCAAGGTGTGCTGAGTCATGGGGCCTCTCCCTCATCAAACGTCGAAGTATGGGGGGGGGGTCCCGTGCGCCGGGTCACACGGGAGGCCTCAAGGCCCGGCTGTGCCTGCGATCACACGCGCAGGACCCGCTCCATTCGGGCCTTCCGAGCGGATGATTCTGTGAATCATTCATGTATAGAGGACGATTGCGGCCATTTGTTATCGATTGTCGAAAGCAAAAAAGGGGGGTGCGAGTACCTTTACCCATGATTTTTTTTTGCCAGTCCAACCAAAAGGGATGACTGGCGCCACAAGGAGGGTTGACCCTATAATTTACCGTTTGATCCTCTTGGTTAAGGCCGTCCTGCCAGGTTCTTGCGGAGGTTCCCAGTGCTCCCACTTTCCCAAACCACCGGCTATGCGGTACGGGCGCTCCGCTGTCTCGAGGAGCCCGGAGGTCACCCCATCCTCGTGGAGACCATCGCGGACTACACGGGCATCCCCCGGTCCTACCTCTCCAAGCTGGTCCACCGCCTGGCGAAGCAGGGGCTGGTGGTGGCCCGCCGGGGCCACCACGGCGGGGTGGTCCTCGCCAAGCCGGCCCGGGAGATCACCCTGGAGGAGTTGTCCGTGGCCATCGACGGCACCGCCTGGCGGAACCGCTGCCTGCTCGGCCTCCTGGGTTGCACCGAGGAGACGCCCTGCGTGCTCCACGAATACTGGGGCACCATGCGCGGGGACATCCTCACGCGGCTGAGCCAGGTGACCCTGGCCGACATGGATCGCCACCACGACCCCGGGGTGGAGCGCTGCCGGGCCCGCCAGAAGGTGGCCGAGGCCGGCGCCGTGGGATGATGGGGTCCGTTCCAGGAGGCGACCCATGTCCCAGCAGCCCGAACCCCCGAAGGCCTACCGCGCCTTCGTGACCCGTTTCCCGAAGCTGGGCCAGGCCTGGGATCTGATGGCGGAGGCCGGCCAGGAGGGACCCCTGGACGCCCGCACAGCCCGGCTGGTGAAGCTGGCCGTGGCCATCGGCGCGGGCCGGGAGGGGGCCGTGCATGCCAGCGCCCGCAAGGCCCTGGCCATGGGCATAACCCCCGCCGAACTGGAGCAGGTCGTGGCGCTGGTCGCGGGCACGCTGGGCATGCCGGCGGCGGTGGCGGCCCACCGGTGGATCCAGGATGTGACCGAGAAGTAGGTCAGTCCTTCTTGGTTGTCCGCTTCGCGGCGCTCGCCGCGGGCTTCTTGGCGGCGGGTTTGGCCGCCTTTTTCGGCTTGGGCTTGGCCTTCCGCTCGGGGAGCGCGTCGGCCAGGCGCCAGGTGCGGCTGTGCTGCTCGAAGGTGCGGATCTCCTCGAGGGTGATGCCCTTCAGGCGGTGGTGGATGTGGTCCCGCTCGGAGGTCCAGAAGGTGTGGGCGGGGCAGGCCCGCTCGTCCGAGCACTCGGAGAAGCCCAGCAGGCACTTGTTCCGCCACTCGGCGCCGTCCACCGCCTCGGCGATGAGATCGAGGGTGATCTCCTTGGCGGCCAGGGCCAGCACCACGCCGCCCTTGTTCCCGCGCTTGGCCATCACGAGGCCCACCTTGGCCAGCTTGTGGATCATCTTGGAGAGGTAGGGGCGCGGGAACCCCGTGCGGGCGGCGACGTCCACCACGAGGGTGGGCTTGCCGCCTGGATCCTCCAGGCAGCTCATGGCGAGTACGGCGTAACCGGAGGATTGGGACAGAGGAAGCATGGGCACCTGTGCCGTGGAGTGGATAGTGGGCGATCTGAATAATAGACGATCTTCAGGTCAAACACATCCAAAGACTGCAATTCGGCACTGAATGCGCAGGACCCCCGGGGGCGCCGGGGGTCCTGGTCGAAAACCGATATTCAGGGCTTCCAGCCGTTGAGGATGCGCATGTAGTTGGCCCGGGTGAAGGCCTGGGGGTTGGGGCACTTCTGGAGGCTCATGCTGCCCAGGGCCTGCCGGAGGGAGTCGTACTCGTGTTCCTCCAGCCACTCGGTGAGCTCCGCGCGGGTCTGGGCCAGGCGCTCGGGCCCGTGCAGGAGGAGGGCGGAGACCATCTGGACGGCGCTGGCGCCGGCCATGACCGCCTTGAGGGCGTCCTGGCCCGTGTGCACGCCGCCGGTCACGGCGAGGCCGCCCTTGAGGCGGCCGTGGAGGATGGCCAGCCAGCGGAGGCGGAGGAGGAGATCCGCCGAGCTGGAGAGCTGCAGGCTGGGGGTGGCCTCCAGGGCCTCCACGTCGATGTCGGGCTGGAAGAACCGGTTGAAGAGCACCAGGCCATCGGCGCCGGCCGCCTCCAGCTCCACGGCGAAGTGGGCCAGGGAGGAGAAGAAGGGCGACAGCTTCACCGCCACGGGGATCTTCACCTCGGACTTCACGGCCCGGACGATGTCCAGGGTGCGCTTCTCCACGGCGGCCGCGGTCTCCGTGGGGTCCGTGGCCAGGTAGTAGATGTTCAGTTCCAGGGCGTCGGCCCCCGCCTGCTCCATGAGCTTGCCGTGGTGCAGCCAGCCTGCGGGGGTGGTGCCGTTCAGGGAGGCGATGACCGGGACGGACACGGCCGACTTGAGGCGCATGATCTGCTCGAGGTACTTCTCGGGGCCCAGGCGGAACTCGTCGGGGGTCGGGAAGTAGGACAGGGCCTCCGCGTTGGATTCCGCGTGAAGCTCCATGTCCAGGATGGTGCCCTCCTGTTCGCGGGTGATCTGCTCCTCGAAAAGCGAGTGCATCACGATGGCGGAGGCGCCGGCGTCCTCGAGGCGCTTGACCATCCCGAGGTCGTCGACCATGGGCGAGGCGCCCGCCATCAGGGGATGGGCGAGCTTGAGGCCGAGGTAGGTGGTGGAGAGATCCATGGCGTCCTCCTTCACTTGCCGGGCATCGTGAGCTTGGCGAGCTGTTCGTAGACGGAGTAGCGGCTGGTGATCTCGTGCTGGGAGGTCTCCAGCAGCTGCTTGAAGGCTTCGGGGTGCGCCTGCTCGATCATCCGGAAGCGGGTCTCGTTGCGGACGTACTGGCCGAGGGGAACCTTCGGCGCGCCGGAGTCCAGCTGCAGGGGGTTCTCGCCCTTCTCGGTGCGGCGGGGGTCGAAGCGGAAGAGCGGCCAGTGGCCGGAATCCACCGCGAGCTTCTGCTGCTCGGCGCCCAGGGCGAGATCGTAGCCGTGGGCGATGCAGTGGCTGTAGGCGATGATGAGGCTGGGTCCGGGGTAGGACTCGGCTTCGAGGAAGGCTTTCACGGTCTGGGCGTCCCGGGAGCCGAAGGCCACCTTGGCGACGTAGATGCCGCCATAGGTCATGGCGATCATGCCCAGGTCCTTCTTGGGGAGGGTCTTGCCGGCCGTGGCGAACTTGGCGCCCGCGCCCATGGGCGTGGACTTGGAGGCCTGGCCGCCGGTGTTGGAGTAGACCTCGGTGTCGAGCACCAGCACGTTCACGTTGCGGCCCGAGGCGAGGACGTGGTCCAGGCCGCCGTAGCCGATGTCGTAGGCCCAGCCGTCGCCGCCGACCACCCAGACGCTCTTGTCCACCAGGTAGTCCGCGAGGTCGTTCAGGATGCGGGCTTCGGGATCGGCCAGGCCGGCCAGCTTCTGCCGGAGGGCCGCCACCCGCTCACGCTGGGTCTTGATGCCGGCCTCCGTGGCCTGGTCGGCGGTGGCCAGGCCGGAGACGAGCTCGTCCCCGAGGCTCGGCGCCAGCCGGTGCAGGAGTTCCAGGGCGAACTCCTGGTGCTTGTCCACGGAGAGGCGCAGGCCCAGGCCGAACTCCGCGTTGTCCTCGAAGAGGCTGTTGGCCCAGGCGGGGCCGCGGCCGTCCTTGTTGACGGTGTAGGGCGTGGTGGGCAGGTTGCCGCCGTAGATGCTGGAGCAGCCCGTGGCGTTGGCGATGAGCGTGCGGTCGCCGAAGAGCTGGGTGAGCAGCTTGAGGTAGGGCGTCTCGCCGCAGCCCGAGCAGGCGCCGCTGTACTCGAAGAGCGGCTCCAGGAACTGGGAGCCCTTCACGTCCAGCTTGACGGTGGTGCGATCGGCCTCGGGGAGGTCGAGGAAGAAGCTGTAGTTGGCGGCCTCGGGCTCGCGGAGCGGGGCCTGGGGCACCATGTCGATGGCCTTGTGCTTGGGGTTGCTCTTGTCCTTGGCCGGGCAGATGGCCACGCAGAGGGAGCAGCCCGTGCAGTCCTCGGGGGCCACCTGGATGGTGTACTTCTGGCCCTTGTACTCGGGGCCCTTGTAGTCCACGGCCTTGAAGGTACCCGGGGCCCCGGCCAGCTCGGCGGGATCGTAGACCTTGGCCCGGATGGCCGCGTGGGGGCAGGCCATCGCGCACTTGTTGCACTGGATGCAGATGCCGGCGTCCCACTCGGGGATCTCCAGCGCGATGTTGCGCTTCTCCCACTTCGTGGTGCCCACGGGCCAGGTGCCGTCCACGGGGAAGGCGCTGACGGGCAGCAGATCGCCCTTGCCCTCCATCATCACGGCGGTGACGCGCTTGACGAAGTCGGGCGCCTCGTCGGCCACCATGGGCGGGCGCCTGCGGGTGGCGGTGACGGCCACCGGGACCTTCACCTCGTGGAGGTGGGCCAGGGTCTCGTCCACGGCCACGAAGTTCTTCTGGACGATGGCGTCGCCCTTCTTGCCGTAGGTCTTCTTGATGGCCTTCTTGATCTGCTCGATGGCCTCCTCGCGGGGCAGCACGCCGGAGATGGCGAAGAAGCAGGTCTGCATGATGGTGTTGATGCGCACGCCCATGCCCGTGTTCTTGGCCACTTCGTAGGCGTCGATCACGTAGAACTTGAGCTGCTTCTCGACGATGGCGGACTGCACCTCCACCGGCAGGGTGTCCCAGACCGCGTCGGGGCCGTACGGCGTGTTCAGCAGGAAGGTGGCGCCGGGCACGGCGGTCTCGAGCATCTCGTACTTGTCGAGGAAGCTCGTCTGGTGGCAGGCGATGAAGTTGGCCTTGGTCACCAGGTAGGCGCTGCGGATGGGCCGGGGCCCGAAACGCAGGTGGCTGATGGTGATGGCGCCGGACTTCTTGGAGTCGTAGACGAAGTAGCCCTGGCCGTAGTTGGGCGTCTCCTCGGCGATGATCTTGATGGAGTTCTTGTTGGCGCCCACCGTGCCGTCCGCGCCCAGGCCGTAGAACAGGGCCCGGGTCACGTCCTTCGGCTCCACGTCGAAGGCGGAGTCGTAGGTGAGCGAGCTGTGGCTGATGTCGTCCACGATGCCCACGGTGAAGTGGTTCTTCGGGCGGTCCTGGGCCAGGTTGTCGAAGACGGCCTTGACCATGGCCGGCGTGAACTCCTTGGAGGAGAGGCCGTAGCGGCCGCCCACGACCACGGGATCGAGGGTGGTGTGGCCCTCCTCGCGGCCCTGGCGCAGGGCGGCGAGCACGTCCAGGTGCATGGGATCGGCGGGGGCGCCGGGCTCCTTGCAGCGGTCCAGCACGGCCAGCTTCTTCACGGAGGCGGGCAGGGCGCGGACGAACTCGGGGATGGCGAAGGGCCTGAAGAGGCGCACCTTCAGGACGCCCACCTTCTCGCCCTGCTGCATGGCGTGCTCGACGTACTCGTGGGTGACGTCGCAGCCGGAGCCCATGGCGACGATCACGCGCTCGGCCTCGGGGTGGCCGAAGTACTCGTAGAGGCGGTACTGGCGGCCCGTGATCTTGGCGAAGCGGTCCATCTCCTGCTGCACGAGGGCGGGGGCCGCGGCGTAGTAGGGCGTGCAGGCCTCGCGGGCCTGGAAGAAGGTGTCGGGGTTCTGGGCCGTGCCGCGGATCATGGGGTGGTCCGGGGTCAGGGCCATCTTGCGGAAGCCCGCCAGCAGCTCGTCCGGCACCATCTCGCGGAGGTCCTCGTCGTTGAGGATCTCGATCTTGGCCACCTCGTGGCTGGTGCGGAAACCGTCGAAGAAGTGCAGGAAGGGGACCCGGGCGCGCAGCGTGGCGGCGTGGGCGATGGCGGCGAAGTCGTGGGCCTGCTGCACGCTGTCGGAGGACAGCATGGCGAAGCCGGTCATCCGGCAGGACATCACGTCCGAGTGGTCGCCGAAGATGCTGAGGGCGTGCGTGGCCAGGGTGCGGGCGCTGACGTGCATGCAGAAGGGCGTCAGCTCGCCGGCGATCTTGTACATGTTCGGGATCATGAGCAGCAGGCCCTGGGACGCCGTGAAGGTCGTCGTCAGGCTGCCGGCCTGGAGGGCCCCGTGGACCGCGCCGGCGGCGCCGCCCTCGGACTGCATCTCGATGACCGAGGGAATGGTCTTCCAGATGTTGACCTTGCCCTGGGAGCTCCACTCGTCCGCCCACTCGCCCATGTTCGAGGAGGGCGTGATGGGGTAGATGGCGATGACCTCGCTGAGGCGGTGGGCCACCGAGGCGGTGGCCTCGTTCCCATCCAGGGTCTTCATGACGCGCGGGCTCATGCTTAGCTCCTTCCGGGCATCCCTTGGACAATCCCGGCAAAAGGTATCAAGACAGGCAATGCAGCGGATCCATCATACCTGATGGATGGGTCAAAATCGGTCACACATGGTTCAGTGGTCAGACCGCGACCGTGGGCTCCCCCATGAGCCGGCGGTGCATGGCCGCGGCGGCCCGGCGGCCCTGGCCCATGGCCAGGATCACGGTGGCGCCGCCGGTGATGACGTCGCCGCCGGCGAAGACGCCGGGCAGGGAGGTCTCGCCGGTCTCGTTGTCCACCACCACCACGCCGCCCTTGAGGGTCTTGAGGCCCTTGTCGGTCTGGGCGAGGAGGGGGTTCACGTCGAAGCCGAGGGCCACCACCAGCGTCTCGCAGGGGATCATGATCCGCTCATCGGTCATCTTGGGGCTGCGGCGGCCGTCGGGGCCGGGCTCGCCCAGCTCCATCACCGCGCACTCGGCATGGGTCATCCAGCCCTTCTCGTTCCCGTGCAGCTGCACGGGCGTGCAGAGGAACTTGAACTCGACGCCCTCCTCGTGGGCGTGCTCCAGCTCCTCCTTCCGGGCGGTGGATTCCTTGATGGTGCGGCGGTAGACCACAGTGACGTGCTCGGCCCCCATGCGGCGGGCGGCGCGGGCGGCGTCCATGGCGGTGTTGCCCGCGCCCACGATGATCACGTTCTTCCCGACGGTCACCGGGGTGCCGTAGGTGGGGAAGAGATCCGCGCGCATCAGGTTGATGCGGGTGAGGAACTCGTTGGCGGTGTAGACGCCCTTGTACTCCTCGCCGGGGATGCCCATCATCTTGGGGAGGCCGGCGCCGGTGCCCATGAAGATGGCGTCGTTCTCCTTGCGGAGGTCCTCGAGGGTCATGCTGCGGCCCACGAGGGTGTTCATGACGAACTTCACGCCCAGGCGGCGGAGGGTGGACACTTCCTGATCCACGATGGCGTTGGGCAGGCGGAATTCGGGGATGCCGTAGAGCATCACGCCGCCGGGCTTGTGGAAGGCGTCGTAGACGGTGACCTCATGACCCTTCTTCACGAGTTCGCCGGCGACGGTGAGGCCCGCCGGGCCCGCGCCGACCACGGCCACCTTCCTGCCCGTGGCGGATTCGACGGGGGGCAGCTCGTCCGAGCCCAGCATGGAATCGGAGGCGTAGCGCTCCAGCCGGCCGATGGAGACCGGGAGGCCCTTGATGCCCACCACGCACTTGATCTCGCACTGCTTCTCCTGCGGGCAGACGCGGCCGCAGACGGAACCCAGGGAGGAACTCTCCTTGATGATGCGGGCGGCGGCCTTGGGGTCGTCGTTGACGATCTCCTGCAGGAACGCCGGGATGTTGATGCTCACCGGACAGCCCTCGATGCAGGCGGGGTGCTTGCACATGATGCAGCGGGCGGCCTCGAGCTTCGCCTGCTCGGGCGACAGGCCCAGGCTCACCTCGTCGAAGTTGCACACCCGCAGATCGGGCGGCTGGCAGGCCATCTCCTGGCGGGGGATCTTCATCTTCTGGCTGGGCTTGATGGCCTTCAGGTCGAGGTTCTTCCAGTCCAGCTCGGTCACGGGCTCGTTGAGGTACTGGGAGTAGTCCACGGGGCCGGTCGCGGCCACCCGGCCGATCTTGCGGTCGGAGGGATCGCACTGCTCCTCCGCCTTGTACCAGTCCTGGCGGTTGCGCAGCATGTTGAAGTCCACCTTGTGGCCGTCGAAGTCGGGGCCGTCGAAGCAGGCGAACTTGGTCTCGCCGCCCACACTGACGCGGCAGCCGCCGCACATGCCGGTGCCGTCCACCATGAGGGCGTTGAGGCTCACCAGGGTGAAGATGCCGTGGGGTTTGGTCAGGTCGGAGACGGCCCGCATCATGGGCAGGGGGCCCACGGCCACCACCTCGGCGATGGGCTCGCGGGCGATGATGTCCTTGAGGGCGTCGGTGACCAGGCCCTTGCGGCCCAGGGTGCCGTCATCCGTGGTGACGATCAGTTCCGCGGAGTTCTCCCCCAGCTCGTCGGCCAGCAGCACGCGCTCCTTGCTGCGGCCGCCCAGGATGGTGATGACGCGGCGGCCCTGCGCGTGGAGCAGCTCGGCGGCGGGCAGGATGGCGGCGGAACCGTAGCCGCCGGCCATGAGGACGATGGTGCCCTCCTCCACCAGCTCCGTGGGGCTGCCCATGGGGCCGGCCACGGCGTAGAGGCGATCGCCGGCGCTGAGTCGGCCCATGGCCTTCGTGGTGACGCCCACCTCCTGCATGATGAAGTGGATGTAGCCCTTCCGCGCGTCGCCGCCTGCCAGGGTGAGGGGGATGCGCTCGCTCTCGGGGAAGGGGGCGACCATGAAGAACTGGCCGGGCTTGCGGCCCCGGGCCACCTGGGGCGCCTGGACGATGAAGGACCAGGTCTCGGGGGCGATGAGCCGCTTCTCCAGGATCAGGTAGCCGTCCTGGGTCTCGGCGTCGGAGGCGTAGAGGGACTTGCCCTTGAGGAGGGGCAGCATCAGCTCCTCCTCCGCCTCGATGTGGTCGCGCACCAGATCCACCAGGCGCTGCCCCAGGAGGGTGAGGGACTTGGGGGCCCGGGCCTGGCCCTCGTTGATCTCGGAGAGGAGCTGGAGGGTGAGGTCCCACATCTGGCGGTGGTCCTCGAAGAGCCGCTGGTGGAGGGACTCGGCGCCGATCTCCTCCAGCAGGGGGAACAGCTCCCGCTCCTCCGCCTCGTTGTGGGGGCGCAGCACCTCGTAGATCCAGCGGGCCCCCTCGTCCACCCCCTTCCAGTCGGCCGCACCCAGGGCCTCGGCCATGCGGGTCAGGCGGGCCTGGGCCTCGCCGTGGGTGGCATGCCACGTCGGGGCCGGCAGGTTCTCGGGGGTGAGCAGGTGGGTGGCCGAGTCGGACATGGACGCCTCCAGATCCCTCCAGCATGGGCTGTCCCGCCCCCGATTTCTGTGTCTGAAAACCGAGTGTGGGCCAGTTGTGATCCAGCGCACAGAAGCTTGAAAGGAAAGGGTTTAACAAATCCTTGTCTATGCACTATTGCTCATTCCGGCATCCTATGGCCGCTTCTGGAGGGCCATCAGCTCCTTCGTCTTGGCCACCAGGTCCCGCACCCGGAAGGGCTTCTGGAGGAACCCGTCCGGCGGCAGGTCCGCGAGGGAATCCAGGGACTCCTGCTGGGTGTAGCCGCTGGTGAGGAGGACCCGGGCCGTGGGGGCCATCTGGCGGATGAGGCGGAAGGCCTCCGCCCCGCCCATGCGCGGCATGGTCATGTCGAGCAGGACCAGCTCCACCCTGGCCTGGTGCTGCCGGAACAGCTCGACGGCCTCCTGGCCGTCCCGGGCCTCGATCACCTCCAGCCCGGCGCCTTCGAGGGCGTCCCTGGCCAGTTCCCGGATGATGGCCTCGTCGTCGGCCACCAGCACGAGGCCCGTCGTCGCGGCCAGTTCCCGCGGCTTCGGGGCCTCGGTGAGCGCGGTGTGCTCGCTGGCGGGGAATAGCAGGATGAAGGTGGTCCCCACGTCCGGCACGCTCTCCACGTGGATCCCCGCGCGGTGGCCGCGGACGATGCCCAGCATGGCCGAGAGCCCCAGCCCGCGGCCGGTGAACTTGGTGGAGAAGAAGGGATCGAAGATGCGCCCGATGGTTTCGGCGTCCATGCCGCACCCGTCGTCTTCCACCTCCATGCGCACGAAGAGGCCCGGCTCCAGCACCTGCCCGGGGAAGCCCTCGGACAGCCCAGCCTGGTCGTATTCCACGGCCCGGGTGCGCAGCGTGACGGTTCCCGTCCGGTCCCCGATGGCCTCGGAGGCGTTGATGACGAGGTTCATCACCACCTGCTGGAACTGGGCGCTGTCCGCCTCCACCGGCGGAAGCCCGGGCTGGAGGTCGTACTGGAGGGCCACCTTCTTGGAGATGGAGACTGTGAGCAGGTCCCCCATCTCCTGGATGATCCGGTTGAGGTTCTGGGGCTTCACGGCGAAGTGCCCCTTGCCCGCATAGGCCAGGAGCTGGCGGGCCAGGTCCGCCCCGCGCTGGGTGGTGGCCTCGATGCGGTGGAGGGCCTCGCGCAGCGAGGGGTCATCGGGGATGCGGTCCAGGGCCACCTCGGTGTTGCCGAGGATGGCCGTGAGGAGGTTGTTGAAGTCGTGGGCGATTCCGCCGGCCAGCACGCCCAGGCTCTCCAGCTTCTGGGACTGGCGCAGGGCGTCCTCCGCCCGCTGGCGGTCCGTCACGTCGTCCGCGAGGAAGGTGGCCCCGGCGAACTGGCCATCCTCGTCCCGGAGGGCGGTGATGGACCAGTCGCAGAGGCGGCGCTGGCCCGTGCGGCAGAGGACGTTCAGGGAGATGCGGATCCCCTCCCCGCGTCCGTCCATCAGGGCCTTGCGGCGCTGGGAAAGCTCCGCCTGCCCCTCCTCGGGGACCAGCATCCGGGGATCCTGTCCGAGCATCTCCGCCCGGGTGTAGCCGAAGATGCGCTCTGCAGCGGGGTTCCACTCCTGGATGCGGAAGTCCGGATCCGTCTCGATCACGGCCAGGGGGGTGTACTCCAGGTGGCTGCGGTTCCGGGCCAGGGCCCGATGGAGGGATCCGGTCATCCGGCGGGCCAGCTCCAGGGCCCGGGCCCGGGTGCCCACCAGGGAGGCCATGCCCAGGGATAGCGACGTGGATACGACCAGGCCCGCGAGGATCAGCCAGCCGGAGTTATGGCGCCCCTCGGTGCGGTAGAAGGCGGGAAGGAGGGCGTAGGAGAGCCGCCATCCCCGGCCCGCGAAGTCCAGATCCTGGGTGGCCACCGGGACCGCTCCGCCGGGCCAGGCAGGGCTCACGTAGATCCAGCGGGGCCCCTGGGCCGAGAAGGAGTCCTGCACGTTGAAGACGATCCCCTGTTCGTCCCGGTGGAGGACGTCCTCCATGAGGGGGCGGATGAGGATGCCCGCGGAGGCCCAGCCCTTGAGGGCGGCGCGCCGTCCCTCCGCGTCCTCCGGTGGAGTGGGCGTGCGGTAGACGGGCAGGTAGAGGGCGACGGCGTCCTTGTGTTCGCTCCCATGGGTGAAGATCAGGGGGCCGGACAGGGCGGCCACGCCCGTGTCCCGCGCCCGCTCGGCCGTCACCCGCTGGGTGTGGCTGGCGCCCACGTCGAGGCCCAGGGCTCCGGGGCTCTGGGCAGCGGGTTCGCAGAGCTCGATGATGAATCGCTCCGGATCGCGGCTCGTGTCCCGGAGGGGCAGGAGGTCGGCCCGGGGGGCGTGGTACCGGCTCTGCAGCTGGGGAAGGCGCGCCAGGGTGCCCTCCAAATCCCGGGAAGGGATGGCGGCGATGTAGGCCAGGCTGGCGAGGCCCGGATGGCGGCGGGGCAGGTCGAGGCCGCCCACGTAGTCCCGCCATTCCGCCTCCGTGACGTTCCGGTCGAGGGCGAGGTACCCCTGTGCGCCCCGCACGATGTCCTCGTAGCGGCCCATGCGGTTGCGGAGCGAGTCCTCCACCCGGTCCATGAACCGCTGCAGGCGCGCCTGATCCCGTCGCTGCTGCCCCTGCCGATCCACCAGGTAGAGGGCGAGGGTGGCGGCCAGCCCCAGCCCGAATACCAGGATGGCCGGCCCCCAGGGCCGGGGATGGCGGGGCGCGGGGCTCAGGGGATCCGGAGGCATAAGAAGGGCGTCAGCTTCTCATGGTAGCTGTGTTTTCAAGGTTCCCGACCCAACCTTCCAGGCCTGGGCGCTTTCCCCGCGGTAGGGTGGAGCACGCCGGAGAGCCGACCGTGGAACCCCTTGAACCCTTCCTGAACGCCGCCCAGCGCGTGCTCCACCATCCTTCGGAGCGGGCGCGGCTGGCCGCCATCCTCACCCGCTGGGCCGGCCAGTGGCGCGGGAAGCACCGCATCCTGGACACCAGCCAGAGCCTCCACGGCGTCTTCCTGCACTTCAACCAGCTCATGGACGGGAAGTGGGTCCAGGCCTTCACCTTCGTGGCCACGCGGCGGGAGGGGGTCTGCCTCCGCGGCCCCGATCCCGACCGCACCCGGAAGTCCCACAAGCTGCGGCGGAACCCCCTGGACGCCGCCCCCCTGGACGCCCTCTTCGAGGCCTGGTCCCTCCACCCCGAGGCCCGCCCCGCCGGTCACGCCGTGGAATTCTTCCTCGAGGAGACCCCGGACGACGTGTGGGAAGCCTGCCTCGCCGAGGCCCTGGCGTGCCTGGGGAAGTGAGGCCTACTCCGCCACGCTCCAGGCCATCTGGTTCCGGTAGTCGGTGACGTAGGCCTGTTTCTCGGGGGAGTAGTTGCAGCCGCCGCCGGTGCCCTTGGGGCTGACGGCGATGAGGCCGAGGTCGATGCGGGGCGGGAAGGCGCGCAGGGCGCGGTCCACGGCCCGCTGGGGCGGTACGCCCTTCGCGAGCAGGTCGTAGACGGTCTTGGCCATCAGGTGCTTGATGATGTCCTCGCCATTGCCCGTGCAGGCCACGGCGCCCTGGGGGCCGGCGTAGATGCCGGCGCCGTACATGGGCACGTCGCCCACCCGGCCGTAGAAGGTGATGGTGGTGCCGCCGGTGCTGATGGCGGCGGCGAAGCGGCCCCTGGCATCGCGGGTGACGCAGCCCACGGTGTCGGAAGGGCCCAGGGCCGTCTTCAGCTCCGCGGGGATGGGGTTGGGGAAGTTCCAGGCCTTCCGCCAGTCGAAGCGCTTCCAGGCCTCCTCCTCGCCGGGCTGCCGCCCCGTGAGGATGGACTTCACGCGCTCGAACCGGGCCCGGTTCTCGGCGCAGCCCGGGTCGTAGTCGGGGAAGCCCATGGCCCGGGCGAAGCGCGTGGCGCCGTCGCCGACGATGAGGAGGTGGGGCGTGTCCATGACCTTGCGGGCCACCAGCACGGGGTTCTTCACCCGCTCGATGGCGGCCACGGCGCCGTAGGACCCGGTGGCGCCGTCCATGCAGGCGGCGTCCATCTGGATCGTGTGGCCGTCCATGCGGATGTTGGCGCCGGTGCCCGCGTTGAAGCGGGGATCGTCCTCCAGCACCACCACGGCCGCCAGGGCCGCGTCCAGGGCGCTGCCGCCGGACTTGAGCACCGCCAGGGCCTTCGCCGCGGCGGGGTCCGTGCCGTCCTTCCGGGCCCGGGGGCTGCCCGCGCCGCCGTGGACGACGGCCGCGGGTCGGATCGCCGCGGGCGCCGCCGCGAGCAGCGAAGCCAGGAACAGGGGCGCGAGGCGCGGGGCGATCGACATGCATTCCTCCAGGCGGCTCAGCCGCCGATGTGGGACATCTCCACCTTGGGCAATCCGGCCGTGTCGCCCCGGCGCCGCTCGGAATAGCGGTCGTCCCGCCGGCGCCAGCGGGCCGCCAGGAGGGCCGCCAGGTCCGCGTCGCTGTGGCCGCCCCGCAGGAAGGCCTTCAGGTCCATGCCCTCGGCGGCGAAGAGGCAGGTGTAGAGGCCGCCCTCGGCAGAGATCCGCGCCCGGTCGCAGCCCCGGCAGAAGGGGGCGGTGACGGAGGCGATGAGGCCCAGCTCGCCCTTCCCGTCGCGGTACCGCCAGGTGCGGGCCACGGCGCCGGCGGGATCGTCCACGGGCTCCAGGGGCCACCTGGCATGGAGGGTGCGGCGGATCTCCTCGGCCGACACGACGGAATCCAGGCGCCAGCCGTTGGTGGTGCCCACGTCCATGAACTCGATGAACCGGAGGAGGTGGCCGCCCTCCCGGGCGAAGGCGGCGAGGTCGAGGATCTCGTCGTCGTTCACGCCCCGCTGGAGGACGCAGTTCAGCTTGAGCGGGCCGAAGCCCGCGGCCCGAGCCGCGTCGAGGCCGGCCAGCACCTGGGAGAGGGGGATCGGGGTGTCGCTGATGCGCTGGAACCGGTCGGGCTTCAGGGAATCGAGGCTGACGGTGAGGCGCTTCAGGCCCGCGGCCCGCAGGGGGCCGGCGGCCTCGGCGAGGAGGGCGCCGTTGGTGGTGAGGGCGAGATCCTCCAGCCCGGGCACGGCGGCCAGCATCCGCACCAGGGCGGGGAGCTCCCGGCGCAGCAGGGGCTCACCCCCCGTGAGCCGGAGCTTGGTGACGCCCAGGCCCGTGAAGATCCGTGCCAGCCGCGTGATCTCCTCGAAGGTGAGGAGGGCCTCCCGGGGCAGGAAGGCGTGGTCGGGGCCGAAGGCCTCCCGGGGCATGCAGTAGGTGCAGCGGAAGTTGCACCGGTCGGTGACCGACATGCGCAGCGCCCGGAGCGGGCGGTCGAGGGTGTCCAGCGGCTCCATTCCTCCAAGCATAAATTCACTTCATGGGTCAGAATGGACTGTTTGATTGGATTCTCCGCGATGGGCCTCTTCGACCGATTTCTCAACCGCGCTCCCCAGGGGCCCCTGCCGACCCTGGCGGACCTCCTGGAGGCGCGGGGCGTGCCCGCCGCCCTCCCAGGGCTGGAGGCCCTGATGCCGGCCTTCGAGGCCCACCGGGACATCGCGGGCCGCGAGAGCTGGGCGGAGGCCGTGGCGGCCACCCACCGGGCCGGCCTGCCCCTGCCGCCCCCCTGGGAAGAGGTCCAGGACCGCTTGTTCCCGGAGCTGGTGCCCGCCTGGCGCGCCGAGCGCGAGGGACGGTGGCACCGCCTGTTCATCGAGGGGCTCTTCCAGCGCGTCCGCCTGGAGGACATGGCGGTGCCCGCAGCCTGGATGCGCCTCTGGGACCAGTCCGAGGCGGAGGTCCATGACCTGGCCCTGGACAACCTCCGGCACCGCACCGAGGGCGCCTTCGAGCGCCTGCCCTCGGGCATCTACCGGGGCCCCTGGCACGACGGCCACGATGCCGCCCGGCTCCTGCTGCCCGAGGTCTGGGACGCCCTCTTCAAGGATCAGCATCCCTTCCTCGCCGTGCCCACGCCGGGTCTCCTGCTGGCGGCGCCCCAGGTGCTGCTGCCCAAGCTGATGGAGGCCGTGGGCAAGGCCCTCTCCGAGGGCGCCCCCCTGCTCCAGGCCGCCGTGCTGGAGCGCATCGGCGAGCACCTGGTGGCCGCGCGGATCCAGGAACCCCATCCCATGTCCGGCCCCCAGCGCGAGTTCAAGCAGCTGGACCAGCTGGAGGCCATCCGCACCCAGGAGCGCGATCTGGATCCGGCCCTGGGCCGTCCCGCCCCGGTGGGCCTGCTGAAGACCCAGCAGGGCAAGTCGCTCACCGTGGCCACCTGGACGGCCGGCGCGCCGGTCCTCCTGCCCGAGGCGGACCTGGTGGCCTTCACCAGCGCGGAGGGCGAGCCCCTGGGCATCTACTGGCGCCAGTCCCTCCCGCGCATCTCCGAGGTCAGGGGCGAGCTGGTGACCATCTGGGGCCCCCGCCGCGTCCGGCATGAGGGCTTCCCTGACGCCGAACAGCTGGCGCGCCTGGAGTGCTTCGCCACCGCGGAGCAGATGAAGGCCATGCAGACCCAGGGCGGGCGTCCCCAGCCCAAGGCCCAAGCGGCACCGGGCGGGGGCGGGTTCAACACCCAGCCGGTCCCGGCGCTGCCCCGGCATCTCCAGGGTGCGGGTCTCGGCATGCAGGACGGGGACTAGCCCCCTTGCTTCCGGCCGCGCTCCCGCACCAGGAGGCGCCCGCCCCGGTGGCGACCCAGGCCGGGGCCAGCCTGGTGAAGGTGCGGGCCCGGCTCGCCCAGGGCGAGCTGGACCGGGTGGGGGGCGGCGTGGTGGTCGCCCCGGGGCTCGTGGCCACCAACGCCCACGTGGCGGCGGCCGGCCGCTCCATCCTGGTGAGCCAGGGCGGGGAGAGCTGGCGGGCCACGGCCATCCGGGTGGACCCGGACCTGGACCTCTGCCTCCTTTCGGTGCCGGGCCTGCCCCTGCCGCCCGCGGAGGCCAGCGACGGGATCCCGGACGCCGGAGCCCCGGTCTTCGCCCTCGGTTTCCCGGGCGGGCGGGGTCCGGTGGTGTCCCGGGGCCGGCTGCGCGCCGTCTGGCACTACCGGGACGGCCGCCTGCTGCAGACCGACGTGGAGACCCATCCGGGCTCCAGCGGAGGCGGCCTCTTCGATGCCCGGGGGCGCCTGCTGGGCCTCACCACCTTCACGGCGGCGCGGAGCCCCCGGCTCAGCTTCGCCATCTCGCTCTCGGGGCTGCAGGCCCTGGAGGCCCTGCCGGCCGAAGTCCCGGGCCGTCCGATCCGTACGGGCTTCACGGAGGCCGAGGACTACCTCTCCGCCCTGGCGGAGGATCCCCGCAACGCGGCCGAATGGGAACCCGCCGCCCGGGCCTGGGTGGCCGCGGAGCCGGAGAGCCCGGACGCCTGGTTCGCCCTGGGGCTGGCCCTGGACCAGGCGGAGCGCCGGGAGGTCCGCGGCGGCGGGGGCGGATCCGGCGTGCAGGCGGCGGTCGAGGCCTACCGGCGGGCCCTGGCCCTGCGTCCCGAGGCGCGGGTCTGGAACAACCTGGGGGTGGCCCTGGACGCCCAGAACCGCTTTGCCGAGGCCGAGCATGCCTTCGAGGAGGCGCTGAGGCTCCGCCCGGACTATGCCCTGGCCTGGATGAACCTGGGCAGCACCCGGTTGAATGCCCTCCGTTTCGGAGCGGCGGCCGAGGCCTACCGCCGGGGGCTGGCGCTGCGGCCCGACGAAGCCGCGGCCTGGATCCGCCTGGCCCAGTGCCAGCGGAAGCTCAAGGCCTGGCGGGCGGAGATCGAAGTGCTCGAGGTGGCGCTCCGGTACCGGCCCCTCTCCCAGGAGCTCTGGCTGGATTTCGGAGCGGCCCAGGCCCACCTGGGGCACCGGGCGGAGGCGGAGGACGCCCTGCGGAGGCTGGAGGCCTCGGACTCGCCCCTGGTGGACCGGTTGCGCCGGGTCCTGCGGCGATCCTTCCGCCGCCGACCGGCTAGCTGATGAGCCCGATCTCCCGCAGGCGCTGGAGGAGGAAGGCGTGGGCCGTGATGGGGGGGAAGCGCCGCGCCTCGCCGGGGGCCAGCAGGGACTCGGGACAGTCCAGCACCACGTCGGGCCGGGGGTGGCAGAAGAAGGGCATGGAGTAGCGCACGGCATCGGGGCTGTCGGGGTTCACCACGCGGTGGGTGGTGCTGGGGATCTTCAGGTTGAGGTGCCGGCTCAGCATGTCGCCGGCGTCGGCCACGATCTCGCCCTCGGCCGCATCCACGGCGTGCCAGGTCCCCTCCCGGTCCCGGAGCTGCAGTCCCGCGTCCGTGGCCGCGGGAAGGAGGGTGATGAGGTTGATGTCCTCGTGGGCCGAGCTGCGGACGCCGCCCTCGAGGTACCGGTCCCGCAGGGCGGGGTAGTGGATGATCCGCAGGATGGAGTTGCCGTCCACGATCATGTCCGCCAGGCTGCGGTCGGGCAGGCCCAGGTGGAGGGCCAGGGCCTCCAGCAGGGTGCCGGCGCAGGCCTCCAGGGCGCGGTAGAGGGCGAGGGTGTGGTCCCTGAAGCCGGGCACCTCGGCTTCGGGCCAGAGGTTGGCGCCATACAGGGCCCCGAGGGGGTGATCCGCGGGCAGCTCCTGGCCCACGTGCCAGAACTCCTTGAGATCGCCCACGGGGTTGTCCTTGGCATGCTCGCTGCCGAAGGGGGTGAAGCCCCGGGCCCCGCCCGATCCCTCCACGAAGTAGCGGCGCTTGGCTGCTTCGGGCAGGGTGAAGAAGGCCCGGGCGGCCTCGTAGGCGCCCCGGACGTCGGCGGCCTCCACCCCGTGGCCCGCCACCTTCACGAAGCCGGTGTCCCGGAGGCTATCGCCCAGGCGGCGCACGAAGTCGGCGCGGTCCCGGGCGTCGCCGCCCTGGAACTGGGCGAGGTGGACGGTCTCGACCTGGAAGGCGGAACGGGACATGGGGCCTCCGGAGGGGAATGGCCAGTGTAGCCAGCTGTCGCGACAGCTGAATCCCCGTACGCATGGGCGGCGGCGACCCGGGGGGCGCCGCCGCCGGCCTTCCCCTTCCAAGGGAGGCGACTGGATCGGGTTGTCTTAGACTTCGGCCAGGGCCTTCATGCCGAGCCGCTCGCGGATCTGGCCTTCGATCTCATCCGCCAGCTCGGGGTTGTCCGTGAAGAGCTTCTTCACGTTCTCGGCGCCCTGGCCCAGGCGGCTGTCCTTGTAGCTGTACCAGGAGCCGCTCTTCTGGATGATCTCCAGCTGGGTGCCCAGCTCCACCAG
>Ga0079306_1000801_pt1 | contig 24866 bp, 21 predicted proteins | sample Methanotroph_Enr_FD_79181 | JGI IMG/M metagenome (GOLD analysis project Ga0079306, IMG submission 79181) | Enriched soil microbial communities from Old Woman Creek wetland in Ohio, USA - Methanotroph_Enrichment_5 | ecosystem: Environmental > Terrestrial > Soil > Wetlands | place: USA: Ohio...
GATCTTGCTTCCGGCCAGGAACCTCCCCTGCTGGCCGCTTTTAACGAGCAAGTTGGGTTCAGCCAGCATGCGGGCCAGGTTTCGGGTGGCGAGGGCTTTCAGCGCGACGCCGAGCCCCGCCCTGAAGAAGGAGCCGCCCAGTTGGTAGTTCGCCAACGGCCCGAGCAAGCCAATGGCAGGGGCGTTGCCCCCGATCCCCGGCGTTTGGCCAAACCCGAGCGGCACGTCAGGTGCGCCCACCAGGTTCGAAAACCCCTCGGCGCTGGAGCCTTTGGCCAGCATGCTGATCCCGAGCGACTTGAGTGCGTTTTTGTCGACCTGGGCCACCTTTACTTCCAGCAGCACCTGTTGGGGATCATCGACCTCGATCTGATTTAAGACCCTGACCTTGCCGCTCTCTTTGTGTTCTGCCGCTCGCGGCAAGCCATTGCTGTAGTCGCGCGACAATTGCACCGGAGGTGGGATCTCTTTTTCGGCATCGCCGTCAAGGGTACCGGCATAGGCTTTTGCTAGCTGCACCACTTTTTTGATCGTCTGCTCGTTGGCGGCCTTGCCGGAGAGGACGATCGTATCGTTGGCATAATCTACAGTGATGCTGTCATGAGGTGCCATCTCACTGATCTTGGTCTCCAGAAGGCTGCTGTCGCCCTTCACCCTCACATCGAAGAACGAGGTGCCCCCCCCTTTTTCCCAGATGATAAGTGAGGTCGTCCCTATTTTCGTGCCGTTGATCTGCAGTTGAGTGGGCGAGATGACGATCAGTTCGGCGATGGCCGGATTCGCAATGGAAACTCGCTGCAAAGGCTTTTGCAGGTTCAGTAATACGCTTTTGTTGACAGTCACCTCGGACGACACAAAAGCCAGGCCAGCCACCGGTAGTAGCAGGCTCACGAACAGCGCCAGTAAAGCTGAGATTTTTATGCCGTTCACCGGAAGATGCATTCTGTCACCTCGCCTGAAGTTAGTTTTCGACCGCGAATTCCTTGCTGGATTTGAGGCCTCCCTTGATGATTTCCACACTCAACTTCGCCTGCAAGGGGGGCGCTGCCGGGATGGAACGGACCAGCCTGACCACCGAGACCCTGCGCACGCGGGTGGCCACCGGAGTCCCTACTCCGTTAAGAGCCTTGGCTACCGTAGCCCCCTTGGTGTCGACCGCTGCCACATCGACCGCATTGCGCAACAGCAGTTGGAGCGCGCCCTTGTTGACGCCGCCGCCCACTATCAGCATTTCTGCATCCGCCGGAGTCAGATCGAGGGTGACCGTCTGGACCAACACCGGCTTCCCCTCTTTCTGCTCCGTCCCCTGGCCGCTGGCCAGGACCGGCACGTTTTGCAGAATTATCTTGCTGATGTTTTCCGTGTGCGTCGTGGCACCCGGTTTTGGCGTGGTCAGCACCACATCTACCTTGCACCCGGGCGTGATAAATCCGGCAACGCCTGCCACTTCGTTGACGGCCACCGTTACGGCACGGTGACCCTGCGGCACCATATACGTCATGATTCCCCCTGCGGGGGAACCGGCCTGCGGCAAAAGCTTGGCCTCCGTGACGATGTCGCCCGCACTCATGGGTCGGACTGCGACCCGCCCGGTGAGCTTTTTCACGTCGTTTTGATACCCCTGAACCAAGGCCTCTTTGGGCCAGGCAGCCAACTTGAAGTGAGTAGCACTAAGCCTCGTGCCGACGGGTATCTCTGTCGAGGCAACGGCTACGGCAACTCCTTGGCTTTGGGATCCGGAATGTTTTTTGAGGTAGTTGTTGGCCAAAAGTGAGGCACCTCCTGCAATCAGCAGGGCAATCACCGATACGATGATGGTACTGTTCGGGCGCGTCATATTTCCTCCGGTGGTTGACCGTCAAAGGGATCAGTCATAACTCGTAGCGCATCGTGGCCTCACCTACGAAGTTTGTATTGTCAAGACCCGGGATGAACTGGGTGAAGCTGTGGTATTTCAGGGTCACTGTCACTGTCACCGGATCGCCCGTCGCCCCCGGGGGAGTTGTGGTTATATCGAGGTCCGAGGCGCCATAGCTGAAGGTGAGCCGTTTCTCGACGCAGTCGACGATGCGTTGGTCTTTGGCAGTTATGGGCTTCGGGGTAACCGCAGCAAGCCTTGCCCCCTCGCGCGCCGCATTCCCAAGGGTATTTTTGACGTACATGGCCCAGCCGAATTCACAGATACCAAAGACAATGAGAAACAGAAGCGGAAGAATGATTGCCAATTCCACAAGTGCTGCACCTTTGTCGTTATCAAGTTTCATGGCGTGGCCCTGTTGTTTGTGTTTGAGATGGGGCCTTGGAAGGAATCCTTCCTTCCAAGGCCACGTTGCGTGGTGTCAGCGGCTATCCCCCAGGGTTGAGGCTTGTATTGATTGTAGTGAATGTATCCAGCGCGCCTGTTCCGATGGTCGTTACTACCCCAACGCAGACGGCTGCAATCAAGGCCAGCATCAGGGCATACTCCACCATCGTGGCACCTTTCTCGTCGCACAGCTTTGCCTGAACCTGGGACTGTGCTTTTTGATACATCTCGGTCAATCTTTTCATAGTAGCTCTCCTTTTGGCCCCGTAGTGTTCTGGGGAGTTATGCAGCCTTTCAGGCTGCAGATAGAGAATCGACTCCGATATGCTCCTCGGAATCCTGAGTCGGGCCGGCCCCGAACAGCTATATCCATCTTTTTACAATATTGACAAAAGAGAGATGGAACCTCGCGCGTCACATTTTCTCGCCGCCACCAGGAAAACAAATCCGAACCCAGCTGCAAGCCAACAATTACCGGAAAACGAAGTATCGCTCGCACAAAAAGACGGGCAGACATCTGATAGCAATAGGTGGATCTACTTACGACACCATTCCAATGGTAGCGAAGAAGAGTGGCGCACTGAGTGAGCATCTTCTGGAAACGTCTTAAAGAGGAATATCCGTCAGGTGGACATCTTTTAAAGTACCGCCTTGGGAATCCGCTGCTGCAAGTTGGCATTTTTTAATTCTTAGACATTATTAACCTGTTATTTTTTACGTCAATTAGTGGAAACGCCTAGACAACACATTTTCTTTGCAGCCAGAAAAACGGGATCATCGGGCATCATTGTGATGAGCGTTATGGATTTGGGGATAAACAAGACCGCACCCGACGCAGCCGGCAGCCATCGGAATGCCATTTAGGGAAGGTTTTTCTTTTCGCGGGATGCGCCAGGTCACTCCGCAACGTCTGTACATCAGGTCTTTTGTATGCTTGATCTACTGCCGGATCGCGCAAACTTTCATGACTATCTCACGACTTGCAGTCTCCGCTCTTCCAAAATGTCTATCATCGAAATTCCTCCTCGTCACCATACTTGCACAACCCTGCTAACCGCAGGGGAGCGTCCTCAAACGAGTAAGAATGCTTGTAATGGTCCCAATGTTGCCTGAGGAAAATGCCAAGTTGATTTATGGCATGTAAGATTACTTGACAGAGTGTCCTACAATAAACTCAATTAAAGCAATAAATCGTGACCGCCGTGAGCATAATGTCAACATACAGTAATTTATTATTATGCTTATTAGTGTTTACCATTATTGACTACATTTTGTGCCATGTTATTTTTTCTACAGTCAATAATTACTCAGTTGAAAAGCACAACGATTTCAAAAAGGCTTTTAAACAGGAGGAAACAGTGAATAAAAGGCATAGTATAGCGATAGATCTTCAACAAAGTCGCGACATTCCCGCCATATCTAAATCATTGCTGTTTTGTATCGATGAATGTGCAATTGCAGGCGTAGACCCGGCTGCCGATCCAGCAATCAGGCTTATCGTCCACCGGTTGGTTTTTCTAACCTCCAGCATAAATTGATCGTACAGACCGGCCGCAGGTTTATAGCAGTACAACTCACGACACCCAAGAGATGACAGACATTGACAGTGAGGTAGACATGGAAGAAACAAAGACTAATTTTACACTTCTTTGCATCACGTCTGACGCTGAGGTTAAAGTCAATGTGGAGAAAATTTTAAATCAAAATTACTCCAATCATAATTTTGTTTACGCATCAGATGGAATAGAAGCCGTGATCTCTATAGAAGCACACACGCCTGATCTATTTATTTTGGACTTCGAAATGCCAACCTACGACCGTGCGCTGGTGATAAAAGAAATCGTATCGCTCAACAAGATCGATACTACGATAGGTATATCAACGCGCTCAGAGGAAACAACTTCGAGGTTACCGTACAACGTGGCAAAACCAATCAAATCTGAAGAATTTTGCTTAGAGTTAAATCGTATGATCAAAACTCTAAACTTTCCTGTTGACGTATTTGCGCAGGCAAGGGCTTCTTTTTTCTGCTAGCAGGCCTCACCTATTACTGCGCCAGCCAAAGAACGACCTTCCTGAAACACACAAGGTCGGTCACCTTTGAGGCAGAATGCATCCATGAATGGCTCACGATACGGCGAGCTCCGCAGGGATGGTCATCATGATAAGAGTGACAAAAATGGACGGCAGCCAGATCTATCTCAATTGCGATCTGATAGAGAGCATCGCCGAGAGTCCTGACACACACATCACCCTTTCGAACGGCAACCATTACATTGTCCTCGAATCCGCCTGGCTGTTGCGGCAAAGTATCGTGAATTTCAAGTCTTTGGTACTGCGGCACGCAACGCAAAGTGCCGAGTACCGAGGGCCTTTCGGAGTTTGATTTTAGCCGCAGTGCAAATGGCGTAGCCAACGTGGCGTACGCCGACCGGAAGTTGCAGGAACCCCGGAGAAATTATGCAAATCGACGATGACGTTGGAGGTAGCGTCGTCTTGGATGCCGAGGAGGACACTGAGGCCCTGAACGATGCTGAGGTTGAGCCAAAGAGCACAGCAACTGTGCCTTTTGAAGACGCAACAAACCTCTACCTGCGAGACATCCAGAAGGCAAGGCTGCTGACTGCAGAGGAGGAGAAGGCCCTGGCAGTGAAAATCGAGCTTGGGGACAAGAGCGCACGGGATAGGATGATCGTTTGCAACCTGCGCCTGGTGGTAAAAATCGCCAAGCGCTATAGAAGCCGGGGGCTCCCGTTTCTCGACCTTATCGGAGAGGGGAACCTCGGCCTTATCAAGGCGGTAGACCGCTTCAAACCGTCCAAGGAGTGCCGCTTCTCCACCTACGCCACATGGTGGATCAGGCAAGGGATCGAGCGTGCCCTGGTGAACCAGGTAAGAACCGTGAGGGTACCCGAGCACATCTACGATCTTATCGGCAGGATGAACAGCGTGAACCGCGACTTGCTACGCAAACTGAACCGCAACCCAAGCGTCAAGGAAGTGGCCGAGAGCCTGAAGATAGACCAGGTCCTGGTACACACCCTGTTGGTCCTGCTAAAGAAGACCTTTTCGATTGATGAGCAAATTGACGGACCGAACGACGATTACGCCTTGCTGGACACTATCGAGGACCGCTCAGCCATATCTCCGGCAAAGCTTCTTGAGGATATGGACAGTTACGAGCGGGTACTCGGCTGGCTGGAGGCTCTGACGGATACGGAAAGGACGATACTCACACTGAGATTCGGCTTGGACGATGGCCCGCCGCAGACGCTCGAAAGGGTAGGAGAAATCTACGGTGTAACCCGGGAGAGGATTCGACAGATCGAATCCAAGTCGCTTGAGAGATTGAGGCAGATGAAACAAGCCGCCGAAGCTGCCAATCGGTGAAGTTGCTGAGTACCCCAGAGACGGACCAGTAGGTGACTGTCTTCTGTGCGGAAATGCCGGGTAAACGGCTAATTGTTCATTAGTAGTAGAAATGGTTTATTCGGTCATCTGTACACAAAAAAGGGTTTAGAGGCCGATCCATGAACCATAGCGATAAGGTCCTCCTGCTGGTCGGAGATAGCGTCGATGACGAGATGGATGTTGCGAGGGTTGTAAAAAGTCATCTGGAGCATGACTTGGTTGTCCTTCACGACGGCATGGAGGCCCTCGACTATCTGTTCGGTACTGGCGACTACACTGAGCAAAAGGCAGTAGACCTCCCGATACTTGTCATGCTCGACCTACAACTCGTCCGGCGGAATGGATTTGAGGTCCTGCGTCGAATTCGGTCTGATGCAAGAACCCGCTGCGTTCCGGTTGTCGTGTACACATCAGCTGCCGACGAGCAGGACATCCTTGACAGCTATGCCCACGGCGCCAATAGCTACCTCTGCAAGACTGGGGATTCCGCCCAGTTCTCCGAAGACATAAGGCAGGTGCTAGGCTACTGGTTCGGGGTCAACCAGCCTCCGCCGATACGGATAAAGTAACTGACTTTTTTCCGCGTAACTACTTCCCCCTTCAGACTGAGCCCCCTGGCGTCTATGAATACGATCTCAGGCCGGGACTTCTCCTGCGAAACCTGGGGCGTGCAACATGCCCCGGCCCCGCCTACGTTTTCCGTTGGGAATGTCTCAGATGCCAGTACCAGGGATTGAACCTGCCGGGGCGAAAAAAAGGGAGCGGACCTGCAGTGGGGGGACTTGACGCCTAACGGGACCGCGACTGGCTGCGCACTCTCCCGCGATTATTGCCATTGCCGTCTGAAAGCAGATGGCTCACTCTGCACACCTTCTTTCTACGAACGAATAGCTGCTCTGCTCGCTGTGCCCGGGCCGGTCAGGAGCCGGATCGACCGAACAATCGGGAATCGATCCGAAGCTGGGCCGGATCAGGTTCCAAGAGGAAATTTGCGAATGCAGGGTGATTTGGTTCGAAAGAGTTTTAATCGTATTTATAATTGAATCCAACTGTTTCGTCAGTCTATCGAGGCCAACTTTGTCATAGCCGGAATACCAAAGTACATCGTTTATATCCTCGTACATATCAGCAAACATTTTCTCGCTGTAAATATCGCCTTTTATCATACAGGAGACACTATCATCGAGAAGGAGTCGCTTGGCCTGGCACAGCTTGATTTCAAGCCTCAAGACCTCAACATCCGGAATACAGCATCTTCGTATGTGTGAGGTACACATTGACAGAGTTTTATACTGTGGAACCATGCGCGGAACCTCCAAAGTCGTTGCCTCTTGCCACAGCACAAAGGTATACAGTAAAAAAAAGGAAATGATAGTTTTTAAATAACTGATGTTAATGTAAACAGATACTAATTATAAGCTGCGGACTACTGCGAGTCTTGCGTGTCCGTTATCGTTAGCCGCTCCATTGACACTCCCCACTAACCGCGGCCGCCAGCCCGTCGAGCCCCAAGACTGCGGCCCCCACCCTCTCCTTGCCATATTCCCGATTCACAGCCAGCGCACGAACAGGTTCACGAACCAGTCCCTGACTCTCGGTAACAGCGGGCTTTTTTTCCACTGTTCCTTGGTGATCTGTTTGGAATTGGCCAGATCCTTGGCAAACATCTGCTCCATTTCGGAGGCGAACGACTTGTTGAGGATGATGGCATTGACCTCGTCGTTGTTGAGCAGGCTCAGGTAATCCATGTTGGTGGAACCGACTATGGACCAGACGCCGTCGATGACCGCCGTTTTGGCGTGCAGCAACACCGATCCGTGCTCGTATATCTTAACCCCCGATTCGAGCAGTTCGCTGTAGTAGTGCCGTTGCGCGTAGAGCGCAATTTTCGAGTCGGTGACACCGGGGAGAATGATCTTCACATCGACGCCGCGCCGCGCGGCATCCTTCAGGGCCTTCTCGATCTGGTCGTCCGGTATGAAATAGGAATTCGTCAGGTGGATGGAATTCTCGGCAAACGCCATGGCCGACACATAGACAACGAAGGGGATCCGGTTGGTCTCTCCCGGTGTGGAGCCGATCACCCGGACCAGGGCATCTCCTTTTTCCTTGATAACGGGGAAATAAATCCGATCTGCGAGTTTGGGACCCTTTTGCCGTTTCCAGGTCTCCAGGAAGAGCTTCTGGAATTCGGTAACGGCCGGGCCTTCGACCTGAATGTCGGTGTCTCGCCAGTGTATGGGCGGCTTGGCGCCCTGCTGGCGCCTGCGGGGACTGCTCGAATAGACCTTGCTTATGTTGATGCCGCCGATGATGGCGAGTCTGCCGTCGATTATCAGCATCTTGCGGTGGTCCCGGTGGGTAAGTCCCCATTCCTCCCGGCCCGGCACCGGGACTATCGGGTTGAAGGCGACTACCTGGATACCGCCGTCGCGCAGCCGCTGGAAGAAGGCAGCGCCGGTTTTCACGCTCCCAACGCTGTCATAGATGATGTTGACCTGAACCCCTTCCCCCAGTTTCTTAAGCAGCCGGTCGGCAAATTTCTGTCCGGTCTCGTCGTTCTCGAAGATGAAGCTTTCCAGGTTGATGTGGTCGTGCGCCGTCTCCAGGGCCTTGAACATCGCCGCGTAGGTGCCGGGGCCGTCGGTGAGCAGGGTGATCTTGTTCCCCTTGGTGAGCGGGCTTTCGCTGACCGATTCCACCACGGCGCTGTGGCGCTCCAAAAGGTCGGTGGGCGCAACCGAGTTCTTAAGCCTCGTCATGATGGCCTTGCTTTTCCCAGGCGACAGCGTCCCCTTTGAGGAGGCGATCTCAGGGGTGGCTGCGGCTGGTGCATCATCGATGATGCGGGAGACGTCGGGCAGAGTCGCACATCCGGAGTAGAGACACACCAGGGTGCAATAAACGAGGGAACTTGAGAGGAATCTGAAGACTGTCATGCGCTCATCTTATCATGTATCACAAATCTCTCCCATAGGTTCTATGAGAGGCCGGAGGGTCGGGATTGCCGCCGTACTGCTGTTACGCTAGACATGCCTTCAGCGGTCTGGCTACCGGACTTCACTTCGAGTGTCTGCACTGACCTGGGCGGCCAAGGAGGATAGAGGGCGATTGTCTGCTTTTCACAGGCTCACTTTCCAAAACGTATTCTCAGCAACCGCTCCTGGTTTGTTATGACGTTCTGGTAGATGGTTTCAACATCGTCGGGCAGCCCCGTCATAGTCTTTATCTTTTGCAGGTATTCCTTGTTGGCCTCGATTCCTCGTTCCAACTTGATAAATTCCTGGTAATTTATTTCCCACTCGGTTGATTCGTTCACATATCACCTCAAATATTTGGCCCCTCGGCATTTGATACTGGCGACAAGTCCTGTGGACAGCGGTTCAATTGAAGCAGCAGCCAATTTCAGCTAGTGGGTTAAGATCGGATTACCGGCGGCAACAAGCCATCGCAACCGAAGCCCCCCTTGTGAAAGGGGGACTTTTCGAGCCCGGGTTATTTATGTTTTTGCATCATCCTGTGGCCTGGTTTTTTCTTGTCCGTCTTCATATCCATCATCTTTCTCATATTTTTGAACTGCTCCTCGGTCAACATGGACCGCATCTCTTTCATGGCTGCCAGCATTTCCAGGTGGTGCGCCGTTTTCAGATCGGCGATCTTCTTAACGGCAACGCCGGCCTTATCCAGGTCGAAGTCCTTCACCTCCATGATTTCCGCCAGGTCGATCTGGGCAACCTTCAGGTCGGCGACGAAGCGGGCCTGCTTTTTCTGCATGGTCCTGTGGAGGGGCTTCATTTTAAGGACCTGGTCCTCGCTGAGCCCCATTTTGTCGGAGTGCTCCAGGCAGCTCCCCATCATGTCGCCCATCTGGTCCACGTTTCCCAGGTCAATCATCGCCCCGTGTGCGGCGCAGTGCTGCATGGGTGCCTCCTTCATCTGGGCGGAGGCGGACATCGGCACGCTGAGCGTCAGCAGCGCACCTGCTGCCAGCAGCATCGAAACGGAATTGCTTGCCTTCATGAGACATTCTCCTTTGTGCGGTTACGGTGGCGCCCCGATCGGGTATCGAAACTCGGCGGGTATGGATATCGGTTATCTAAAGCGCGACCTGGCCGAGTCGACGGCCTCACCCATGGCGCTCCAGGCCAGATCGGCTCCGGCTATCAGGTCTTCCCAGGCGCTTTCGCCGGCCTGCTGCATTTCCCCGAGCTTATGCCGGGCAGCGACCTGTTTTACCTTAAGACCCGCGATCTGCCGGTCGTACTCGACCTTCAGTTCGCCCGTGGCGCGGCCGGCCCTGGCCCCCAGGGCGTCGATCTCCGAGCTCCACTCGTCGAGCCGGGCCTGCATCTTGCGGACATAGCGATCTTTACTGTTCATGGTGTTTCTCCTTTTAGCCGACGGGTCGCCAGCAGTATGGTGACGTCATCGGGCAAGACCGGTGCGCAGCGAACCGAATCGTACCCACCGTGAGCCGAGCGCGGCCCAAACAGTGCTGTCTTTGTCAGTGAGATGCAGACCCAACCGATTGTGAATATGGGAGTGTGGATATACTGCCGAGGAAGTGTGTTACAACTAGCATGCCAGAATCTAATTCGATTCATGATGAGGGTAACTATTGGATTACAGCAGTATCGACAGAGTAGAGACACATAGTTTTAAAGAGACCCGTCAACCGAATCCGTCACGTTTGACATAACCGCGACATATGACGGAGTACGTGCCGTATCAAATGAGCATGTATTACAGAATATGGCAGAGGTGGCATCTAAACAGAGCATTCGGGTGGAGAGTTGCACTGCTCCCAGTAAAAAAAGTCCCGCTCACAGGAGGATGAGCGGGACCAATTATAGACCAAATGGCTTGAAACCTCTTCTCAATGCCGACGCAGGAAGCGTAACTCCAGGTTCAGTCGTCAATAAAAGCTATCGGTAAAACCCGTTGTTTAACGTACATGCACTATATGACGGTCTCTCGCGAGGGGCCTGCCGTGTGCAGCATCGGTGGTCTCATTTTGCATCCGATGCGAACCGCATGCGGGTATGCGATTCGGAGACGGTACGGAAATGGTACCCGTAGATCGCCAGGGTGATGACCAGGGGAAGCAGTCGCGGTTTTTTCAGCAAAGACCAGAAGAAGACCCGCCAGTAGTGAATGCGTTCTTTTCCGAGGCACCCAAGAACCACCATGGAACGAAAAAATGCGCGTATGTCACGCCACTGCAGCGAGGCGAACGGGGACGGCCCGGACAGCTGGAACTCTTTGAGGAAGGTCATCAGGCGAGGGTAGAAATACTCGGGGGAATAGATCGTCCTTACCAGCCGCTGGTACCCGTCCATCAGTACCTGGGGGTTCATCCGAGGGATGTAGTTGAGAGAAATATCCGTGTTGTTGCCGTTAGAACCGGAGATGATTCTCCCCTCGTCCGAGAGCCGGCGATGCAGTTTGGTTCCGCGCAGCACCGTCAAAAGTCCCACCATGGCGGTGACGATCCCGCTTTCCTGGATGAAGCGGAGCTGCTTGTCGAAGATGGCCGGCGAGTCGTTGTCGAAACCGACGATGAAACCTCCCTGCACCTGGAGACCGGCCCGCTGAATGCGCTGCACCGATGCGACCAGATCGCGGTTGCGATTTTGCACCTTCCCCGTCTCACGAAGTGACTCCTCCTCGGGGCTCTCGATGCCGATGAAGACCTCCTGAAACCCGGCGGCAACCATCATTTCCATGAGGAGCGGGTCGTCGGCCAGATCGACCGACGCTTCGGTATAAAAGAAGAAGGGGTGGCCTCGTTTCTTCATCCAGGCAATCATGGCCGGAAGGACCTCTTTCTTCAGTTTCCCTTTATCCCCGATGAAGTTGTCGTCGACGAAGAAGACACCGCCCCGCCACCCCCTCGACGCAAGCGCCTCAAGTTCCGCTATCACCTGTGCCTTATGCTTGGTTCTCGGTTTACGCCCGAAAAGCTGGGTTATGTCGCAGAACTCGCAGTCGAACGGACATCCCCTGGAATACTGGATGTTCATGGCGGCGTAGTTGCCCGGAGCGATGAGATCCCAGCGGGGCAGCGGCGTCAAGGAGAGTTCGGGGCGGCCGTCAGCCTGGTAAATCCGCTTGGGCGTCTGCTTCTCCAGATCCGCCAGAAACCCCGGCAAGCTCGCTTCTGCCTCGCCGAGCACCAGGTGGTTAAGCTCAGGGAATTCGTCGGGGCAGGTCGTGAACAGAGGTCCTCCCCCGACCGTCTTCACCCCCAGATTGTGGCAGCGTCGCAGCACTTCATGCGTCGACTCCCGCTGCACCGTCATGGCACTGAGGAAAACGTAGTCGGCCCATAGCAGGGTACGGTCCGAAAGCCGCTTGACGTTGAGGTCGACCAACCTAAGCTCCCAGGACCGTGGCAGCATGGCCGCCACGGTAAGGAGGCCCAGGGGCGGGAAAACGGCTTTCTTGCCGATAAACGGCAAGGCGTGGCGGAAACTCCAGTACGTTTCGGGATATTCGGGATAGACGAGTAAAATGTTCATGTTCGTCCCCATGTTTGCCGGATTTCCATCCGGGCTCTGTGCAGAGACGGTGTGACCTTGCGCGGGGGCAATGGCCGATCCGCTGCGAGCAGGGCCGGTGCCGCACCAGCCCGAGGCGGAGCGCGTCGTGACGCTCTTTTCAGTACTCCTTGAGATTGCTGAACTCGCCCGAGACGAGAAAGTTTTTCGGGGACTCTACGAAGTTGTAGATGTTCTCGACGATGCTCAGGTGCTTGCGCTCCTCGTCGGCGATCTTAAGCAGGACCTCGCGGGTACGCCGGTCCTTGGCCTGGTCGGCGAGTTCCTGGTAAAACTGGACCCCCTTCTCCTCCTGCGCGACCACCAGTTGGTAGGCGTCAGGCTCCTTCTTCAGCTGGGCCATGAGCTCGCGCTTGGCCAACAACGGCCTGAAGAGGCACGCCGCCTGCTCCAGCGCCTTAAACTGCGGCAGCCTCGCATCGACACTCTCTTTGAGTTTTACCAGATTATCGTAATGCTCTTTTTCGGCCTGCGCCAGCATGGCGAAGAGATTTTTCAACTCGGGATCGCTGGCCCTTACCGAGAGCGCTTCGTAGTACTTGGTCGATTCCTCTTCCATCTTGATCGCGCAATCGAAATTGTTCATTTGGTTTTTCCTTTATCGCCGGGTTAGGTTGTACGCGCAGCTGCCTTCCTCGCGGCCCCCGCCGCGAAGCAGGAGCCAGCGCCGGACCCGGACTCGGCCCTGCCTGCCGAAGGGTAAATCGCAACTAACGTGCCAGCACGGGTTCCCGCGCACCTCACGGCACAAAGGGGCGGCTGCACGGCAAGGCGCAACACGAACGTCCGGTTCGTGCATCGGCGGCCCTACCAGAAATCCGTCAGGTTTAACATTACCGCCAAATATGACGGCCTGTGCCGTGCAGGGGACACCCAGCGGCATCTGCCGCACGTCGGGGCGGAAAAGAGCCCTGCGATTGCCGCACTGACGAAGGCGACCGTGCCCGCAGCTGTTCAGGTCCCGCCTTGCTGAAGGCGTTCCGCCGTCGAAAACCGCCATATTTGGCCTATACGTCAAAACTGGTGGGCAGCACGGACGCCCGGCTAGGCTCGTTCCTTTCGTCGGACCCCGTAGTATCGGGCTCTTACAGCGGGCTGGCCCGAAAAAGCACGTCTGGCACGCCCGTTGCTCCTTAACCGTCAGGTACCGGCGTTTTCAACTCGCCTCGCACCGTTTTCAGAAAAGGAGATTGCATGAAATTATATATGGACGGCAACAAAGGAGAGTTAGCAGGCGATCTGACGGATTTGGCTGTTACGGGAAACTGCATCGATTTGCTGTCGGACTCCCTTGAACAGATAGAATCGGCCGGCGCGAAGAACATCCGTATCGACTGCGGCAGGGTGCTCAAGGCCGACGTCGGCGGTCTTAGACTTTTGTACGTGTGGATGCAGTGCGCCCGGTTCAGGGGCATCGAGCTTGAACTGGTCAACCTGTCCGAAGTCCTGCGGCAGGCCGTGCGCGGGATCGGCCGGGGGCACGGGTTCACGCTGCAATCCGCCTAGTGCGCCTGCCGGGCCGATCCGATACGTCTTGACGGCAACCTCGATCGGCGCATACTGGAGGGCGGATATCCCCAAAGGGAAGTGGAGTCCCCATGAAAGCGGTGCAAGATAGAGCGGACTTTCCGGTGGTGTGCGTGGGCGGTTCGGCAGGCGGCCTGGACGCCTATATCCGGTTGCTGAAGCACTTGCCCAGCGACCTGGGTGTCGCCATCGTCATCGTCAACCACCTGCGGCAGGTCGCGACCCGTCTGCACCAGATACTCCCGAACTACACGCGGATGCCGGTTGAACTCATCACCGAGAAACTGATCATCGAGCCCGACCATGTGTTCATCATCCCGGAAAAGCGCGACCTGCATGTACTCGAGGGTGAGTTCCGCCTCAAGCCGATATCGAAGCCGAGAGGTTGGCCCGACGTGATCACCGTTTTCCTGCGCTCCATGACCGAGCACTGGAACGGCAAGCTGATAGCCGTCATCGTCTCCGGCTATGACGGCGACGGCGCAGCGGCGCTGTGCGGCATCAAGGAGGCGGGAGGGGTCACCATCGCGCAAAAGCTCGACACCGCCGGCCAACCCGACATGCCCAAAAGCGCCATAGCAAGCGGCTGCATAGATTTCATACTTTCTCCCGAGGACATCGCCCGGGAGATCAGGCGCATCGCCCAAGGGGTGCGGCCTTAACATCCTCCGGAAGCGGGGCTGTCCCGAGCCCCGCATCCGGATTCCGGGTGCCAGCGTTGTCACTCTCGTCGAGCGCCCACCTTCGAAGACTCCCACCGACGCTCCCCTCCGCCTCCGGGTCAGCCCGCGACCCAGATTCCATCGCCAGTAAATGCTTTGCAGGACGTCCGGCATATCGGCATATCGGCGTATCCGCTACGGGGAGGGCAGGCTGTTCAGTAGCTACATTACGTGTCCCGGATTGTACCCGTGCTAACAGAGGTGTCACATGACTAAGAAAAAGGTTTTGCCGATCAACGTGGAGGAGTTGCGCCGCCTGGCGGAAGCTGCTCTCGGAGACAGTACCGAACAAGAGCCTCATGCGATGGTTGAAGTCCAGCATCTGCTTCATGAGCTCAACGTGCACCATATCGAGCTGAAAATGCAGAATGACGAGCTCATCCAATCGAGAGACGACCTGGAGACGCTGCTCGACAAGTACACGGAACTCTACGAATTTGCCCCGGTGGGGTATTTCACCATTGCCCAAACAGGCCTCATCAGCAATATAAACCTCGCCGGTTCCGCTCTCATTGGCCATAGCCGGGACCGGTTGAATGGCCGGCGCTTCACGGATTTCATCAGCCGTGCGGACCGTGCCGCCTTCTCCGCCTTTCTTGGGCGCCTTTTTCGAAGTCATACCAAGGAAAACCTGGAAATTGCCCTCTTGAAGCGGGGGAAAGGCCGGGTGTTCGTGAAGATAGTTGCAGTTGCCGCAGCCTCTGGACTCGAGTGCCGGCTCGCCATGATGGACGTATCCGAGCGCAAGCGAGCCGAAGAGGCGCTGCAAAAGGTGGAAATGGCAGCCGGAATCGCTTCCCAAAAGCTGGAAACGGTGGCCGGTGTGGCGCGCCGGAAGGTTGAAGTGGTGGCCGGCGTGGCCCGCCGAAAAGTGGCCCAGGCAATGGAACTCGCACTCTGCGGGGTGCAGGAGACCACCGAGGTGGCGTCTCAAAGACTGGCAGATGCGGCGATTCTTGCCTTTCAGAAAATGGAAGAAGCCGCAGAGCTCGCACACCTGAAAGTGGACGACGCCGCTGGTTTGGCCAACCTCAAGGTTGCTGAGGCCGCAGCCCTGGTACTGCCCGCGAAGCAGGAAGCGACTGAGGCGGTCAGAAAGGCGGCCGATGCGGCGCGCGAAATGGTGGAAAGGGCGGCGGACCTTGCGCGCCAGAAGGTGAAAGAAACGGCTGAGTTGATGTTCCACGCGCTGAGGCAGGCCGCCGAAGCCGAGGCCCAGATAAAATATGCCGAGGAGCGCTTAAAGCACGAGGAACTGCTCTTTCACACCCAGAACCTCGAGAGCCTGGGGGTGCTGGCCGGCGGTATCGCCCACGACTTCAACAACATCCTGACCAGCATCTTGGGGAACATCGCCCTGGCTCAGCTCTCCATCGAAGAGACGCACCAAGCGTCCAAGCCGCTTTTTTTCGCCGAAAAGGCAGGGCGACGGGCCGCGGAACTGGCGGCCCGGCTTCTGACCTTCGCAAAAGGCGGGGCGCCGGTCAAAAGGACCGTGGCGCTCTCCCAGGTCATCGAGGAGTCCGTTGCCTTGACGCGCGGTTGGGCCGGCCTTACCTGCGTGGTTCATCTGAGCGAGGAGTTGGGCACAATCGAAGCGGACGAGGGGCAGGTGAACCAGGTATTCCAAAACCTGATCATCAATGCGGCCCAGGCGATGCCGGACGGAGGGAAGCTGACCATCGTCGCCGAAAACGTACGGCTCGAAGCCGGGAACCAGCAGGCGCTCCCCGCGGGGGGCTACGTCAGGATCACCTTTGCCGACCAGGGGAGCGGCATGACCAGCCAGGTCCAGCGCCGGATCTTCGACCCCTACTTTACCACCAAGGCCGGCGGAACCGGGTTGGGGCTCGCCTCGGCGTATTCAATCATGAAAAAGCATGGCGGGCATATCGCGGTCGGCTCGGTGGTGGGGTCCGGGTCGGTTTTTACCTGTTTTCTCCCGTCGGCCGGCACGCCCCCCGCGGCACCGGCCGGCGCTGAGCCGGACTACGCCTACCGCGGCAGGGCGAAAGGCGCCGTGCTGGTCATGGACGACGATAGCCAGATTCGCAGCGTTGCCGACCAGTTGCTGCAACTTTTGGGTTTCCAGGCGACCGGCTGCTGCAAGGGAGAGGATGCCGTAACCCTGTACGGGGAAGCCATGAGAGCCGGTACGCCCTTTCTGGCCGTCCTGTTGGATCTCAGCATCCCGGAGGGGATGGGTGGCAAAGATGCCGCGCGGCAGATTCTGTCGATCGACCCGGCGGCCCGTCTCATCGTGTCCAGCGGCTACTCGGACGATCCCGTGCTGGCCGATTTCGCCGGCTACGGTTTCTGCGCGGTACTTCCCAAACCGTACCGGGTTTCCGACCTGGCGCAGGTCCTGGCAGGGATCACCAAACGCACCTGAGCGGCCGCGACCGGCGCGCGATCCGGCTAATTCCCGTCCGGCAGCCGGTTTCTGAGACTCGCAATTTCCTCGCGCAGTTCGGCCTCCAGCGTCTTGGCGGCGGTGATGTCGGTGAACGTGATCACCACGCCGTCGATGATCTCCTCCATGGTGCGGTAGGGCATGATGCGCACCAGATACCAGCGCCTGTCACCGGTGACGACCTGCTTCTCCGAAAAGGCCAGCGTCCGCAGCACCTCCTCTGCTTCTTCGATGATCTCCGGGTACAGCAGGTGGCTCACGATGTCGCCCAAGGGGCGCCCAACGTCGCTTGGAATCAGCTTGAAAAGCTTGTTGACACCCTTGGTGAAACGACGGATGTGGCAATCGTTGTCCAGGAACAGGGTGACGATCTCCGTGCTGTTCAGGAGGTTTCTCATGTCGTTGTTGATCCTGGAAAGCTCGTCCATCTTGGACTGCTGCTCGGCGTTCACCGTCTGCAGCTCTTCGTTCAAGGACTGCATCTCTTCCCGGGAGGTGGTGAGTTCCTCGTTGGTGGACTGCAGTTCCTCGTTGGTCGACTGCAGTTCCTCGTTGGTGGATTTGAGCTCCTCCTGCGAGGATTGCATCTCCTCTCGGGCGGTCTGCAGCTTGGCGCGTACCTGAAGGAGTTCCTGTTCCAATTCGGGGACCCTGAGAGCGTCGGTCGGAGCTGTGCCGGACCGGGCCGGCCTCTTTTTCACCGGAGCTGGCCGGTCGGTGAAGACGATCATGACCATCCCGCGCAGCGCCTCCGGGTCCCGGATGACCTGGACGGTGAGGTCCAGGGTCTGCGCGCCGGCATCCTCCCCGACGCTAAGCCCCTTGACCGTGACGGTCTCGTTATTCCTCAGGGCCTTGTCGAAGGCGCTCCCCATCTCGAAGCGGATCTCCTCGCGGGCCATGGCGAAGATATTCCAGTTGGCCTTGCCGGCCGCCGGCTCCAGATACTTGCCGGTCCGCCCGCTTATGTAGATGATATCCCCCTTGTCGTTGACCAGGACGGCGGGTGGGGAGAAGCGCTGCAGCAGCAGCTGGTCAGCGAGCGCCTGTAAATTGACTGCGGGTTTCGGCATGGCTAATTCCTTGTGAACGCCCGGGAGGGCGGGGACGAACGAGGGCGGGAACTCGAGCGGGTCGGTCGGCCAGGTGAGTTCGCTGCGGCGGAAGAGCCGCGATTTCATGTTGAGCGGGGCGAAGAGATGCGCGGAGGAGCTGAGCGATTCCGCACTCCCCAGGAACAGAACGCCGCCCGGGTTGAGGCTGTAGTGAAAAAGCGGTATCACCTTTTTCTGGACTTCCGGCGTCAGGTAGATCAAGAGGTTGCGGCAGACGAGGATATCCAGCCTGGTGAAGGGCGGGTCCATGATCAGGTTCTGCGTGGCGAAGGTAACCATCTCCCGGATCTCCTTGCCGACCCGATAGCCACCCCCCTCCTCTTTGACAAAAAAACGCTGCAGGCGCTCGGCTGACACGTCCGCCGCAATGTTGGGCGGATAGCACCCCTGGCGGGCACGGTCGATCGCGTCGCGGTCCAGGTCGGTGGCAAAGACCTGCAGCGTGAAATCCGCCGCGGGCCGGACGAGCTCCAGCGCCTCCTTGAAGGTCATGGCGAGCGAATAGGCCTCCTCGCCGGTAGAGCATCCAACCGACCAGGCCCGCAGCGCCCCACCCCGGCGATCAGCCAGGAGAGCCGGCAAGGCCTCGCTCAACAAGAGTTCCCACGCCGGCGCATCCCGGAAAAAACTGGTCACCCCGATCAGCAGTTCGCTGAAGAGGAGTTCCACCTCCTGGGGATTTTCCTTGAGGAAGCTGACGTAGGAGGCGATCCGGTCCACCTTGTGGATTCCCATGCGCCGCTCGATGCGGCGGTACACGGTGTTCTTCTTGTACAGCGAGAAGTCGTGCCCCGTCCTTGCCCTGAGCAGAAGGAGGATTTTCTCCAGGGAGCTTTGGTCCTTCTCCTCCAGCGGCCCCTCCTTTTTGGCAATCGAGAGGGCGTGCCGCAGATAGTCGATGATCCTCCCCGGCAACTCCTCCGCCGAGGCTACCAGGTCCGCGAGCCCGGCCGCTATGACGCTTCTGGGCATGCTGTCGAACTTGGCCGAGGCGGGCTCCTGCACCAACACCAGGCCGGCCTTCTCCTTGATCGCCTTGAGGCCCAGGGTGCCGTCGGAGCCCATTCCGGACAGGATGACGCCGATGCTCAACTCCCGCCGGTCCTCGGCCAGGGAGCGCAGGAAGAAATCGATGGGGAGCCTGAGCCCGCGAGGGGCCGCGGGTTCGAAAAGGTGCAGCACGCCGTGCAGGATCGACATGTCGCGGTTGGGAGGGATCACATAGACGCAGTTCGGCTCGACCCGCATCCGGTCCCTGACCTGGCTCACCTTCATTTCGGTAGTGCGCTGCAGCAGTTCGGGCATGATCCCCTTGTGGGTCGGGTCCAGGTGCTGGACGATGACAAAGGCCAGGCCGCTTCCGAGCGGCACCTGGCGCAGGAACTGTTCCAGCGCCTCCAGCCCGCCGGCCGAGGCGCCGATTCCGACGATGGGGAACGGGAGCTGTTCCTGACCCGACGGGCCGGCTTTTTTGGGGGAGGTTACTTTTTCGTCACTTTTGTGCGTGATCGCCGTCTTTTTTTTCATGGGATTCCCGTGTCATGGTCTCCGGGCTTGGCCGCGCGAACGATGCCGTACGTAGCGCTTCCGGGGCGCTGGGTGCTGGCGCGTACGCCGAGGATCCAAACGGCTCTGCGGTACTTCTCCAGGATCGCCTGGTCCAGCCTCTTTCCGTTTGGTGACGTCGCGCGAGTCTTCAGTTCACTGGCCGTTGCCGGCCGGCCGTTCTTTACTCTAAACAACCATCGCTTGGCGGCTGCCGACTGGCTTTTGCCGGCATCACTTCCCATTCATTTCCATCTGCCACGTAACAGCCATGTCGACAAGCAATATAAAGCTTCGTCCATACCCCTTTAGGCTATACCTCATTAGGAGCAAAGTACACCTCTATATGCTGAACCCCCACCAAATACTGAGGGGAAGCTGTCTAACCAATTCACGTGGGAGTCATGGCAACATGTGCAATTAGCTGGTATAGCAGCATTAAAATCGGACATGGATATAAACGCCCTTTTTACCAACTAACTGCTATTTAAAGTTTGTCAACCTAGGCACATCGGGCTGCCGCGTTGGCAGAAATCCTTGCCCAAGGTGACAGCTGTTAAATCATTTGCCAAAGACGTTTGCTCAGGAAGAGAAATAGGAGGGGCAACGATGACCAAGTTCACTCCGAAGCCAACGCTCGTTAGAACAAGACCCTAGGCCCGATAGCCGGCTGGGACCGGACCGTCGGAATAGCCACAGAGACAACCGCAGCATATGATGCATCCACCATATAGCGCGCTTTATTTCGGAGCAGTTTCCCGCCGCCCCTCACCTCCAGCACCACAGCTCTCCGTTTTACTTCACTATTTACCGCCAGCATGCTTCGCGGGACATTTGGCAGGCCCTTTGCAGCCTAAATGACGTGCGCGGTAAGCGGCAGACTTGAACCGCATCCGGCGTCAGGGCCAAAATCCCCATTCTGCCAGCAGAACTACCCCCATGGCACGTTCGCCAAGCGCCCATTACCCGGGAGCACCAGATGATAATTGCAGTGGATTTCGACGGGACCTGCACGACGCATGAATATCCCCGCATAGGACGCGACATCGGGGCGGCGCCGGTTCTCAGGCGGCTGGTTGCCGCCGGCCACCAGATCATGCTCTGGACCATGCGCAGCGGTGCCGAACTGGATGATGCGGTGCGGTGGTTCCAAACACGCAACATCCCGCTATACGGGGTGAACCTCAACCCGACGCAGCAGGGTTGGACCACGAGCCCAAAGCCTTACGCGCAGCTCTATATCGACGACGCTGCACTGGGGTGTCCGCTTAGCGCGCCGGGGCGCTCCGGAGAGCGCCGGCATGTGGACTGGGAAAAAGTTGCGCAGATGCTTCTGCAGGGTGCGGATCATTCGCCCCAGGAAAGCAGGGGGAGCTCCGCCGGCAGCTGCGCCGGGTATCAGTCGCCGGACCGCCCGCAGAGTCTGTTGGCAAGGTTCATGTCATACATCTCGATGCCGTCCTGACCTGCACGGTCCTCAACACTCCAACCCAGCCATCCGGCTCAAACCGCCCCCCAGCCGCCGCTTCAGCTAAGGGTACGCCGGGCCGTCGGCGCCCCCCCCCCTTCTTCAGCACCACTCCAGGGTACCTTTCACCCTCTTTCGGCGTCAGTCAGGTACCCGTTGTAGAGGGCGACGCAATCAGCGAGCACGCCCCCCCGCGATTCGTTACCAGCCCCTGGCATGCTGCCTAGCCCCGCTAGTCCCTTGCCGTACAGGTCATACTTTGCCTCTTTGGTCGGTCAGCGTTACTGCCACGTCCTGGTCACCTGCCTGCCGCGGGGGTTGTTAAGGAAGTTGGCCCCCTGCCTGAGCAGGGTGGTCATCCCCTTCTCGGGGAGCGGCCGGCTGAAGTAGAACCCCTGGGCCTCCTCGCACCCCTCCGCCTGCAGCCAGGAAAGCTGGGCGGCGGTCTCCACCCCCTCCACGATCACCTTGAGCCGCATGCTGCGCCCGATGTCGATGACGGCCCGCACCACGGCCATGCTGTCGGTGTCGGTTGCGATGTTGCGTATGAAGGACTGATCGATCTTCAGCTTGTCGACCGGGAGCTTCGTAAGATAGCTTAGGCAGGAAAAACCGATGCCGAAATCGTCGATCGAGAGCTGCAGCCCCAACGCCTTCATGGCGACCATGCTCGTCAGCACCTGCTGCGGATCGCTCATGATGGTCGCCTCGGTCAACTCGAGTTCCAGGCAGCCGGGCGCCACGCCGGTTTCCTTCAGGGCCGCCTCGATGGTCTCCTCGAAATCCGCGTGCTGGAAAAAGCCCGCTGAGAGGTTGATCGCAACCGATGGGGCTCCCAGCCCCTGCTGCTGCCATTGCCGGATCTGCCGGCAGACGGCGAGGATGGTCCACTTGCTTATGGGGGTCAAAAGGCCGCTGTCCTCGGCGATGTCGATGAAGCTTCCCGGCATGACCAGTCCGCGGGTGGGGTGCCGCCAGCGAATCAGGGCTTCCATGCCGCTCGCCTTCCCCGTGATGATGTTCACCTTGGGCTGGTAGTGCAGCACGAACTCGTCCTGTTTCAGGGCCTGGCGCAGCTCGCTTTCCACGGCGAACCTCTTGCGGGCCAGCTCGTTCAGTTTGGCGCTGAAAAACTGGTATCCCTTTCCCCCCAGTTTCTTCGCGTGATACATGGCGGTGTCAGCACTTTTAACCAGGGCGAGATAATCGCCGCCATCCTTGGGGAACAGGCTTATGCCGATGCTGGAATTGACCGCGGACGAGCTCCCTTCGATGCTGAATCCCGATGCGACGATTTTCTTGGCCACGCCGGCTGCCTGTTCGGCCCCGCAATCCCACAGCACCATGACAAACTCGTCCCCCCCGAGCCTCGCTACGATATCGCAGGAACGCGTGCAATCCTTCAGGCGGCCTGCGACGGACTTCAGGAACCGGTCACCGACGTCATGCCCCATGGAGTCGTTTATCTGCTTGAAGTCGTCGATGTCCAGGAACAAGAGCGCGATGTTTCTGCCTGCCTTTTCTGCGACGGCCAGGACCTGGCCGATCCGTACGTACAGCGTGGAGCGGTTGGGAAGTCCGGTGAGCGGGTCGTGGTGGGCGAGGAAGAAGATGTTCTCCTCGGCCAGTTTCAGGTCGGTGATGTCGAGGATGAAACCGTCCATCCGCGAGACGCCGGCGGGCGAACATTTTTCAGCCAGCTGCACCGCACAGCTGTTCAAGAGCCATCGTTCGCTGCCGTTTTTGTGGCGGATACGGTGCCGGATCGGGGCGCAGCTTGTGCCGGAGAAAACCTTGTTCAAAAACGCGGTCACCTCTTCCTGGTCGTCATCATGAACGATGGTGATCCACAAGAGCGGGTCCACCAGGTATTCCTCGGGGGAATAGCCCGTGATGTCGAAACATTTGGGGCTGTGATAGATCGAGGTGACCGTGCCGCCGTTGAAATTAACGCTGTAGACGTACTCGTTGATGTTGTTCACAATGGTGCGGCACTGCGCCTCGCTTCTCAGCAGGTCCTGCTCCGTCTGTTTTCGGGAGGTGATGTCGCGGATGTCGCACTGGATGACCTGGTTCGTATCGACCAGGTAACTGCTGCCGACGAAATCCACGATGTGCCGGTTGCCCTGCCTGGTGGTGAGCGGCAGGCTCTCGATGAGGACTTCGCCATCCCGCCGCAATTTCTCGACGACCGCGCTGCAGGTTCGGGCATCGGCGAAAATCCCGATCTCCCAAAGTTCCTTCCCGACGATCTCCTCGCGGCCGTACCCCAAAAAGGCGGAGAGGCACGGGTTGACCTCGGTGATCCGCTGCGAGCCGGTCTCGAGCATCAGGATGCCGTTTCTGGCCGTTTCGAAGAGCCTGCGATAGCGGGTCTCCGAAATCGACAGCGCCTGCTGGGCCTGCCGGTATCCGGTGAGGTCCAGCGCGGCGATCCGGCACTCGGCCTCCAGGCTCAGGGCGGCCTCGAGGCGGACGAAGAGCGGTTGCCCAAGCTCCGTGGCGAGTGTCCCCTCGAAGGACTGCTTGCCGGGAAGCTCGTACAGGTTGCCGAGGAAGGTGGAGAACAGCGGGCGGGTTTCCGCCGGCAGGAAGCTATCGAAGCGCCGGCCGATCAGCCTTGCGCGTGCCACGCCAAGGAGCCCGGCGCCGCTGAGATTGGCGGCTCTTACGGTTCCGGCGCGGTCCAGGGTGAAATAGCCGATCGGCGCGAAGTCGTAGAGATCGGTGTACTTGTCCAAAGCCGTCTCTACCTCGTCCCTGGCACGGCGCAGTTCTGAATTCTGCAGCTCCAACTCGACCTGGTGGACCTGCAGTTCATGAAGCAGGCGCCCCGTCTCGTCATCAGCCCGCAGCGCCAGCGCCATGGGAAACGGTGCAGGCGACGGCCGCTGGTCGGCGTGGATCGACTCCTTTGCAGGCAGTGCTGCGGGGTTCGTTTTCAATTTCACGTTGTGGAACCTCGATTGGCCTGAAAGGATGGGGAAAACGGCTCCGGCCTGCGTTCCCCGACCAGGAGCACCCTGGAGGGACACTCTCTGCCTGCCTCCTTTCGACCGGTAGTACCGGGCTTAAAGGTGGCAGGCAGAGCTCGCCGGGCGAAAACGAGGTGGTGGTCGCCGTCAGCTGCCGGCTACCGGCGTCAGGGTGATCGTCGCGCTCCCGTTCAGGCTCGGATTCCCCGGGTTGGTCCAGACGTCGCTGGCCAGCAGGGACGTCGCGGTCACGCCGGTAATGGTAAGTGTGTCTATCTCGCCTGATGCCGTAAAGGTAACGACCAGCTGCCCGTCCGGGTTTACCTGCCAGCCTCCGCCCACCGTGCTGCCGCCGTTTTTCAGCTCGGAGAAGGTGCCGTCGGCCTTGAAGGTGATGATGCCCCCATTGCCGTTGGCTGCCAGTTCGAAGGTGTGGCCGCTGATCATGGTCTGAGTGAACACCGGCAAAGTGACCACCGGAGGGACGGGGTCCCCGGTCGTAACGGGCAGCGCCGGCTGGCAGCTTACCTGCGGCGAGGGGGCGGATTCGCCCGCGGCGTTGACCGCGGTGACCACCCAGTAGTAAGTGGTCCCGTTGCTAAGCCCGGTCAGGGTGTAGGGACTGGTTGCCCCGGTTATCCTGGTGCCATTGGCCGGGGTCACCCCGGCCGTAGCCGACCAGTAGATGTTGGAGCTGGTCCCGGCACCCCCCGTAACCCAGACAAGCTCCGCCCGTGCGTTGCCGCTTAGCGCTGTCAGACCCGTCGGTGCGGCCGGAACCGCCGAAAGCGCGGGTGCCGGCGCAGACGTGCTCGTCCCGCCCCC